>JACCEB010937510.1_pt1 | contig 25130 bp, 25 predicted proteins | sample 7454761 | NCBI WGS metagenome assembly JACCEB01 (sample SAMN15323454, study PRJNA562643) | freshwater metagenome | isolation source: river surface water | place: USA:Blue River Watershed | collected 2017-08-18
GCGCGTCGAATGGACGCATCATCATCAATTAAATAGATATGACCTGAGCCTGTAGTATCCACGCTGCACCAAAAATAGTGTGATGACTCTGAGTAGAGCAATCGACGAAAGCGGAGAGTGCTAACGCAGTTTGATCCTTGCGCATACATATTGCAGCTGAACATTACAAAACTTTTCAATTCGTGGATATACGCCATTCAGGGTATTCAAGTGCAAAAGGGCTCGATCCTTTTCTTTTTTGTAAACGTTTAATCAGGCATTTTCTCTGCTGGTTAGAGGGTCCGTACCTCTGGGCGACCTGTGTCGACACCAAACTTGCGCAAAGTAAAGACCTCTGAATTTGGATCGCGAATATTTTTAACCGCACGTAATGTGGTGGTCAGAGTGTGTTGCTGCACGTCCACAACACCGTAGCCTCGATACTCAGCATTGGCATATAAGAAATAAGGACTGTTTTGCAGGATCTTTGCCAGCTCAGCCTCGGTCGCGCGGTTGCGGGAGGTGATGCTGGTTCCGCAAAACTCCACGCCAACAGTCTGACTGTCTGGGCGGGCGTAGTCCGACAGTATCCGACCCACCCAGTTTTGGTGCACATCGCCACCGAGAACCACGGGATTTTTCAGACGTGTCGTGCGGATGGAATCAATGAGTCGCTGCCGCGCCGCAGGGTAGCCACCCCAGCCGTCATTCCAGACGCTTTGTGTGGCGCCTCCCATGTTGCGCGGTCCGAGCAGACTTTGCTGACCGATGAGGTTCCAGTGAGTGTGACTGCGTTCGAACTGGCGTTTGAGCCAGCCCTCTTGTTGCTCGCCCAAAAGCGTACGGTATTCCTGGTTCAAGAGCGCACATTGATCCGGATTGATCCTTCCTCCGCCTGCTCGATCGCCCGGGGTACATGCCTGGCGGTGTCTGTACTGGCGGTTGTCCAAGTTGTAGAGGGTGGCTAAGCGACCGAATTGAGTGCTTCCAAAGACCGTTACCTGATCCCCTTGCTGCTTAAGGAGCTGCGCGAAATCAGCGTGGCGAACAGGCATATTTTCATAAAAGGCCTGATAGGCTGATCGTCTGCGGGCTGCAAAGTCCGGCACAGGGGCGCCTGAAAAACCAGCGTGCAACTCCGCATAATCGTTCTGCACTTCGTGGTCATCCCAGGTCACAATCCATGGGCATGCTGCATGCATGGCTTGCAGGTGGGGATCGGACTTGTGCAGGGCATAGCGCGCGCGATAATCGTCCAGGGTGAGCACCCATCCGCCCGTGGTGACTCTCACGTCGCGAGACGGCGAAGCAGGGTATTCGTAAATGTAGTCTCCCAGAAACATGACGACATCGAGATTTTGTGCCCGCATGTCCCGGTATGCAGAATAGAAACCATCGCCCCAGCGTTGGCAGGAAGCATAGGCCAGTCGCAGGCGAGAGGCGGCCTGGTCGGGAGCGGGAAATGTACGGGTCCTTCCGGTTGGACTCGTGACGTCGCCCGCGATGAACCGATAAAAGTACTCCCGGGCGGGCGAAAGTCCTGAAACTTCGGCGTGCAGGGAGTGACCCAGCTCAGGCGTGGCGGTCAGCTGACCTTGTTGTGCGATTCGAGTGAATTGTTCGTCGTGAGCGAGCTGCCAAGCTACCGGGACGTGCGCGTGCGCTCTGCCTGTTTGTGCCAGCGCTTCGGATCCCAAGCGCGTCCAGAGCACCATGGAGTCGCTAGTGGGAGAGCCGCTCGCGACCCCGAGCGTAAAGGGGTCGGTCGACCAGCGATCGGTAGAGTGGTGTTTGCCTGAAGCGGAACCGGCTGATACGCCCCCCCGCCCCCAGCTCGCACTGGGCAAGCTGATCAGTGCCGCCGAGGCGGCACCCAGGCCGAGTAGTTGGCGGCGTCGCACGTGTCCTTGAGCGCGTCAGTGGGTGCGTCAGTGAGCGCGTCAGTGATCCGAGCGCAGCAGCTTTTCGGTGTAAGCGATCGCGAGCGCGGACAATACAAAAGCGAGGTGAATAATCGTCTGCCACATCATGGTTGAGTCTTCCATGCTCGGGGCATTGATAAAAGTTTTCAGCAAATGAATCGACGAGATCCCGATAATGGCTGTGGCGAGCTTGACCTTGAGAACGCCCGCATTGACGTGCGAGAGCCATTCAGGCTGATCAGGATGGTCTTTGAGGTCGAGCCTCGAGACAAAGGTTTCCCAGCCTCCCACGATCACCATCACCAGCAGGTTTGAAATCATCACAACGTCAATCAGACCGAGCACGATGAGCATGAGCTCGGTCTCTGTCACGGTTTTTTCAATGGCCATCATGCCAATGAGGTGAATCAATTCTTTCCAGAACTGCCAGACGTAGATGCCTTGGGCAACGATCAGGCCAAGATAGAGTGGGGCCTGAAGCCAGCGGCTCATGAAAATCCAGCGTGGCAAGGTACGCATCGTGCTTTGTTTCTGAGTCATTTTTTGTGAGGTTAAAAGGAATAAGCGGCGAGAATTAAATCATATTTCAATGCTGAAATTGCGATGTTCAAGTCGGAAAAGTCCCGGGTAAAAGAATGCTTTTGTCGACTGTCTCAATGTCCGTTCGACCGCAAAACGCCATCGTCAGATCGAGTTCTTTATGGATCATTTCAAGCACTTTGGTGACGCCGGGACCACCCATAGCGCCCAGACCGTACAAAAAGGCTCGCCCAATGTAGCAACCCTGCGCACCAAGCGCACGGGCCTTGAGCACATCCTGGCCGCTTCGAATGCCGCCGTCCATGTGGACCTCGATTTGCTTGCCGACGGCATCGACAATCGCGGGCAGACACTGGATGCTGGATTCCGCACCGTCCAGTTGCCGACCGCCGTGGTTACTGACGATCAATGCGTCAGCGCCACTATTCAGGGCCAGACGCGCATCCTCGGGGTCCTGGATGCCTTTCAGGATGAGTTTGCCGCCCCATAGTTTTTTGATCCATTCAACATCATTCCAATTCAGCGCGGGATCAAACTGAGACGCGGTCCACTCGCTGAGTTTGCTCATATCGGAGACACCTTTGACATGGCCGACAATATTGCCAAACTGGCGGCGGGGGGTGCCCAGCATGCCAAGTGCCCAACGCGGTTTAGTGGCGATGTCGAGGATATTGGCGAGTGTCATTTTCGGAGGGGCGCTCAGACCGTTTTTGAGGTCTTTGTGACGCTGACCGAGAATTTGAAGATCCAGTGTCAGGACGAGCGCGGAGCAATTGGCGCGTTTAGCCCGCTCGATCAGGCGCTCGATGAAGTCCCGGTCTTTCATGACGTAAAGCTGGAACCAGAAGGGGTGGTGGTTGGTGCCCTCGGCGACATCCTCGATCGAACAAATACTCATTGTCGAGAGGGTGAAGGGAACGCCAAAGTCTCTGGCCGCCCGTGCGGCAAGAATCTCGCCGTCCGCATGCTGCATGCCTGTCAGACCCGTGGGGGCGATCGCGACCGGCATGGCGACCTGTTGACCAATCATGGTTGTCGCGGTTGAACGATTCTCCATGTTGACCAAAATGCGTTGACGCAGTTTGATTTTTTGGAAATCACTCTCGTTGGCACGATATGTGCTCTCAGTCCAAGAGCCCGAATCCGCGTAATCGTAAAACATGCGTGGAACACGTTTTTTAGCCAGAACGCGCAGGTCTTCGACGTTGGTAATCACAGCCATGGTGCATGGTCTCCGGACATGAGTGCATGAATGAACCAAAGTGGTGCATGCGTTGAGTGATTCAGCGCAGTAGCAAGAGTTTAACGGGCTCGGATTGTTTCTGCAGGTTATTTTCAACAACTCCCACCAGGGATGTGTTTTCAAGGAGTGTTTGATGGGAAAGAAAAAATTAGCACTTTTAGGCATGATCGCCGCATCGAGTGCGCCGGCGCACGCGCATCCGGGCCATGGCACGAGTCTGCTCGAGGATCTTTTTCATACGATGACTTCCGCGGATCATTTTCCAATCACAATGATTGCGGTGATTGCGCTCGTCACGGGCCTTTTGATTTGGCAGAGCCGACGCTAACACAGCCGCGCAGTCAGAATTCAGGTCTGGGTGGAGGCGCGACGTTTCAGCCAGTCTGGCCAGGAAGCCTGGTTGATGATGAGTACGCCAAGCATGGTGATAAAAATCCCCATGAGGACGGTGGGTGTCATGGGCTCGTCAAACAAGATCCAGGCCATGATCGCGGTGGTGGGCGGCACAAGATACATCATGCTGCTGACTTTGGTGGCGTCTCCACGACGCAGCAAAATAAACCAAAGACTCATGGCGCCAATCGAGATTGCGAGGATTCCCCATAGCATCGCACCAATCATGGGTACGGTCCATTGAATCTCGCGCGTTTCGAAAAGAAACATCATGATCACGCACAACAGCGTGCTGATTGAAAACTGAATGACGGACCCTGTGCGCAGATCAAATGACGGGCAAAAACGCTTTTGATAGAGCGTGCCTGAGGTAATCGCGAACATGCCGCCAAAAGCCAGGAGGATACTTGCGAGAGACAGGCCTTCGAGGCGGATATTGGTGAATAGCACCAGGGCCACACCCGTCAGGCCCAGAAACAAACCCAACCACTGCCGCGGTGTGACGTGTTCGGAGACAAAGGAGGCGAGCAGTCCTGTCAAAATGGGTTGCAGGCCGATGATCAGCGCGGCCAGTCCCGCGGGCATGCCAAGTTTGACGGCGGCCCATACGCCACCGAGGTAACCAAACTGGAAAAGCGCTCCGGCAATCGCGATGTGCCAGACTTGACGGCCTCGCGGCCAGGGGGCTTTAAGCCACAGCACGATCGGGATCATGCAAAGCACGACCGCGCCAAAGCGGATTGCTAAAAAGGTCATCGGCTCGGAATAGGGCATACCGTAGCGGGCGATGATGAAGCCGGTGCTCCAGATCAGGATAAAAACCGGGGTAAACCAAAAGGTGCTTGTCATAGGCAAGAGTGTACGTCCAGATGACGATCTGTCGAGACGGTTTGAGTCATGTTACGCTGCCTGTACCTTCTGAACGCTCCCCATGAACAATACACCGGCCCCTGCAGAACTGATTGACTCGCGTTATGCGTTTTGGCGCCTTGTGATCGCATTGCTTGCGATGTTGATGGGCAGCAGCTCCATGTTCGTGGTGGCAGTCGTTTTACCTGAAGTGCAGGCCGAGTTCGGTGTTTCACGCTCGGATGCCTCGTTGCCCTACACCTTGATGATGATCGGGTTCGGCGTTGGTGGCGTCTACATGGGCAAAATCGCGGATCGTTTCGGGGTCACGATTTCCCTGCTAATCGGTTCAGCAGGTATTTTGATCGGTTTTACGTGGGCGGGCTTGAGCACAAGCATCATGGGATTTGCGCTGGCGCACGGTCTTTTCTTGGGTTTGCTCGGGACATCTTCGACTTTTGCGCCTTTGGTGGCGGATACCTCCTTGTGGTGGAACAAAAGACGCGGCATCGCTGTCGCGGTCTGCGCGAGCGGCAATTACGTAGCCGGCGCTGTGTGGCCTTATCTCGCGCAATGGGGCGTGACCACGATTGGCTGGCGTGAAACTTATCTCTGGATGGGGGTGGTGTGTGGTGTCGGGATGGGTATTTTGGCCCTGTTTTTGAGAAGGCGTCCCCCACTGAACGTGCCGTCGACCTCGGCGGCGTCTAACGTTTTTTCCTCGACGCGACCTTTTGGATTGAGTATGGGTCAGGCCCAGACACTCCTGATTATTGCGGGTCTCGCCTGCTGCGTCGCCATGTCCATGCCCCAGGTGCATATCGTCGCCTATTGTGTGGATCTCGGTTACGGGGCGGCCCGCGGTGCGGAGATGCTGTCGCTGATGTTGGCGTGTGGTGTCGTGAGCCGACTGATTTCGGGTGTTATTTGCGATAGGATCGGTGGGATCCGGACGTTGTTGCTGGGCTCATCGTTGCAGGGGATCGCGCTGCTGATGTTTTTGCCCTTTGATGGTCTGGTATCGCTGTATCTGATCGCGGCAACGTTTGGCTTGTTTCAAGGTGGAATCGTCCCGTCTTACGCGATCATTATCCGTGAGCACTTTCCCGCAGCTGAAACAGGAAAACGCGTGGGGTCGGTCATCATGGCCACCATGCTCGGGATGGCGTTAGGCGGCTGGATGTCTGGAAAAATATTTGACATCACGGGGTCTTACAAGGTCGCCATGATCAATGGTTTGATCTGGAACGCGCTCAATCTTTCGATCGCCTTCTGGCTGTTCTGGCGCTTGAGACGCCAGACTATCAGTCTGTCAGGTAAATCGTTTGGCTAGGACCAGCTGGTAGCGCTGTTCGAGTTCATCGGGTGAGGCGACACTCACGCCGAGGTCGCGCGCCAAGCCGTCTTCGACACCGTAGACCCATCCATGCACCGTGACGGGTTGGTTTCGATGCCAAGCATCCTGGACGCTGGTGGTTTGGCAAACGTTGACGACCTGTTCGATCACGTTGAGTTCGCACAGGCGATTGAGTCTCTCGGTGTGGTTAGTGAGTCGACCGAGATAGGTGCCATGCTTGTCGTGGACATCTTTGACATGACGGATCCAGTTGTCGGCCAGACCGATACGAAAATTTTCCATCGCGGCTCGCACGCCACCACAGCCATAATGACCGACGACGATGATGTGTTTGACCTTGAGCTGGTCAATCGCGAACTGAATGACTGAAAGCGCGTTGAGATCCGTATGGACGACAACGTTGGCGATGTTTCTGTGGACAAACACTTCGCCTGGCGCGAGACCCGTGATCTGGTTGGCGGGCACGCGAGAGTCCGAGCAGCCGATCCACAGGTACTCGGGTGATTGCTGGTTAGCCAAGCGATTGAAAAAGTCAGGATCGCTTTTGATGACGGACGCGACCCATTCCCTGTTCTTCTCAAAAAGCTGGGTGAGTTCGTGCGGGTTGCTCGCTTTGGTGGTCGTTGGATTCGTCATAGAGATAGGCGTTGTTTATGTCGCGTCAGGCGTTTTCAAGGCTTCATGTCACTAGCTTGCTTGACCACCGCTTCCAGCATTGAAAACGACTCATTGTCGCGCAAATTGACGCGCGTAATTTTGACGCCTGCATCGATTTCGATTCCAAGTGGCGAAGCAAACTGAACATAGGCATTCCCCACGACTCGCACGTCACGCTCCTCCGGTGTCAGAACAAACTTGATGTTGTCCGTCATGTTTCTCGCGTAATCGTCGTTGATCAGTGTGAGCAACATTTGTTCTCTGCGAGAGTCGAGATTGTGGCGTATGCAAACGACTTCGTCGCGATCAGGAACAACACGTAAACGGCTTTGCGAACATGCGCTCATGAGATTGTTTTTGACCTGTACCGTGGACATGTTTTTGAAAACAACTTCTACTGGCCGTTCAGGGATCACGACCCGAGTCTCTTTTTTCTTTTCGCTGTCGGTCGAACTACAACCGATCGCCAGAGAGAGGAGCGTTGCGCCAAGAACGGATTGAAAAAGTACGCGAAGAGAGGATCGCAGTGTGCGTGGCATAAGGTGTTCCATGAACTAGAGTGTTTGTCCACCGTCTACGACGATGGTTTGCCCGGTGATCCAGGCGCCCAGGTCACTCACGAGGAAAGCAACAACCTGACCGATTTCCTCAGGTTTTCCATAGCGACCAAAAGGAATTTTGGCCAGCGTGGCTTCGTATAGTTTCGGGTTGTCGCGTTTAGCTTTGTCCCAGTTGCCGCCTTCGAAAATGACTGATCCTGGTGCGATACAGTTTACGCGTATGTTTTTCTTGGCGTAGGACAACGCTTGTGTTTGCGTATATTCCATCATCGCGGCTTTGATCGCACCATAAGGCACCGAGCGCACGGTCGCCTTGAGGCCGGAAATTGACGAAATATGAATGATATTTCCGCCCTGTTTTTCAAGGAAAGGCAGGGCTGCGGCACTGGCGCGCACGGCCGCCATCAGGTCGATTTGCACGCTTGCCGCCCAGTCCTCTTCATTATCCTGGCGACCAAAGGCTGAGGCATTGTTCACCAGAATATCGATGCCCCCAAGCTCGGTGGCGGAGTGATTGACCCAGGATTTGATCGCATTGGCATCGCCCAAGTCGCATGCGGTTGTCAGGACGCGACCGCCATACTGGGAAAGTGTTTGTTGCGCCTCGGCTAGGGAGCTTGGTGTGCGGGCACATATGGAGACATCCGCCCCGGCTTTCGCAAAGCATTGCGCGATTCCAAAACCGATACCCCGACTTCCGCCGGCGATTAGCGCTCTTTTGCCTTTCAAATCGATCTGCATCATGACAATGTCCCGTGTTTAGTTGCGAAAAATAAAGTAAACCGCCCCAAGCAAGCATAATCCTGCCCAGAGATAGTCTGTTTTAAAAGGCTCACCCATGTAAAACATCGCAAAGGGAATAAAAACACCCAGTGTGATGACTTCCTGCACGATTTTGAGCTGCCCGAGAGAAAAATATTGAAATCCGATCCGGTTCCCGGGCACTTGGAGCATGTATTCAAAAAACGCGATCCCCCAACTGATCAGGGCCGCGATCCACCATGGTTTTTCTGACAGATTCTTGAGGTGCGCGTACCAGGCGAAGGTCATGAAGACATTCGAGAGGATGAGCAGGCCGATAAAACTGCCAGGTCCAGTGATTGCAGTAAGACTGGGCATGTGAGTGACTATACGCGCTTGAGCAGTGTGGAGGGTGCCAACATACTTGGGCAGTGTAATCGCTGCAGAAAAAAAATGGCCCCCGAAGGGGCCATTTGGCAGTGACAGAACGGGTTGGTTGTTCTGTGACTTTTAGTGTGCTTCGGCGGCGGCTTTGGCTTTCTTGGCTTTTGCGTTGCCAACCAGCAGGACGCCCACGATGGCGATAATAATCACACCCCAATACAGAATGGTGGAGGTGCTGTTACCAGCCTTGAAAATGTCGCTGAGGAGTTGCTCGTTGACGATCATCTTGCCTGCGGTGAATGCCAGAACAGCCGCACCCAGGTTGATGACAATCGGGAAGCGCTCAACGATCTTGAGTACCACTGTGCTGCCGAGCACCACGATCGGGATACTGATCAGCAGGCCGATCACGACCAGATCAAACGAACCCTGAGCGGCGCCCGCGACGCCCAACACGTTGTCAATTCCCATCAAAGCGTCAGCAATGATGATGGTCTTCATCGCACCCCAGAAACCATTGACCTGCACGTCATCATGGCCACCTTCGTCACCGGTGTCTGCAAGCAGCTTGTAGGCGATCCATACCAGTCCCAGGCCACCAATCAGCATGAGTCCGGGGATTTTGAGCAGCCAGACAACGACGAGAGTCATCGCAGAGCGGACTGCGATCGCACCGACGGTACCCCAGATGATTGCTTTTTTCTGGAGGTTGGGTGGGAGCTTGCGCGCGGCAAGAGCGATCACGATAGCGTTATCGCCAGCGAGAACCAGATCGATGATGATGATGGCCAATAATGCTGACCACCAGGGAGCGGAGAAAAGTTCCATAATTTTTAAAATGCCTTTGATGTGAAAATGGAGCGACGGTCTTGCTCAGCGAGTCACATAGTGTCTCTCTGCCCGACAAACCGGAAGCCAGACATGATATTTAGCTTCGTGCATGACGACTTGTCGAAGGTCTAATGAACAGGTTGTGGTTGAATCTGTTCAGCTGGACCAGAGCTACTCCCCATCGAGCGCACAATGTACCAAAGTTTGCTCCCCAGCGCGCGTATGGACTTCCCGGAGAAGCCTTCTTAGGGGGTTTCCCCTAATACGTTAACCCTTAGGATTTCCGCGCTGACACCACATACGCTGAAAGACGCCATCCTTTTTGATCACTAAGTGGTAAAGCGCCGCTGTGAGATGTCCGAGCGCAAGCACTGCGAGTAAGAGTGCCAGATTGCCATGAATTTCGAACAATTGTTTGGCGAGTGCCTGATCTTGCGGAATGCCGGGCATAGCGGGCAGGTTGTAGCCGCCAACGGTAATCAAGGCGGGGTAGGCGGTGACGCCCGCCCAGCCGAGCAGGGGAACTGCCAACAACAATAAATAGAGCACGCCATGGACGGCTGCGGCGAGCTTGATGGTCGAGGGAGGAACGCTCGGGGGATAGGGAGGACGGGTCGAGCGTAATTTAACGATCACTCGCAGGGCGGTGAGCAAGAGCACAAGAAAACCGATCAGTTTGTGCCAGGCATACAAGGTGTTTGTGAGTGCATCCCAGATATTGGCACCCGACCGTTCCTTCATCCACAGACCCAGCACGACGAGTGCTGCGATGAAAACCGCGGTAAGCCAGTGCAGCAAGCGCTGTGTACGAGTGTAGGTTTGAGGCATGGACATCTCCTGAAGATGGACGGGACGCAATGCTTTGTGATGATTTCACGAAATTATGCACCGCTTGTCTATAATCCGAGCGATTAATTTTCCACAAGACCGTGTGCCGAATAGGGACTTTGCATATGTTGCTCTGGCTGGTTATTGCTTATCTCGCCATCTCTGTTGCGATTGGACTGTATGGTGCCTCCAAGGTGCATAACGCCAGAGACTACGTTACGGCTGGTCGCAATCTGCCGATGGCCATCGTTTTAGCGATGGTATTCGCGACTTGGTTTGGTGCGGAAACCGTATTGGGAATTTCCGCGACCTTTCTGAAAGAGGGCTTCAGAGGCTTGATTTCAGATCCACTTGGCGCTTCGCTCTGTCTGGTGTTGTTCGGATTGATTTTTGCGCGTCCGCTTTATCGCATGAATATCCTGACGCTGGGCGACTATTTCAGGATTCGTTACAACCGGCAAACGGAATTACTGTTATCGATCTGCATCGTAGTGTCATACCTCGGTTGGGTTTCGGCGCAAATCACTGCGCTCGGCCTGGTGTTCAACGTGCTCTCCATGGACGTGATTTCCATGACGCAGGGTATGTTGATTGGCGCTGCCGTCGTGGTGCTTTACACAATGTTTGGTGGTATGTGGTCTGTGGCACTCACGACTTTTGTCCAGATGATTGTCATCATTATCGGACTGTTGCTGGTCACCAACTTTGCAACTGAGCAAGCCGGTGGTTTATCCAATGTGCTTGCGAAAGCATCGGCTGAGGGCAAATTTGAATTTTTGCCTTCTTTCGAGATCTGGGACATGCTGGGGTGGATGGCGGCACTGGTGACGATGGCTTTAGGTTCCATTCCACAGCAAGATGTTTTTCAGCGCGTGAATTCTTCGCGCAACGAGCAGATTGCCGTGTGGGCGACGACCTTGGGCGGAGTTTCATATTTCTTTTTCGCGTCTGTGCCATTGCTGCTTGCCTATACGGCCAACATCATCGATCCGAAGATGGTTGCTGATTTGATCAACACGGATTCGCAGTTGATCTTGCCAACCTTGATCATGAATCACATGCCGTTTTATATGCAGGTGATCTTTTTTGGTGCATTGATCTCCGTCATCATGAGTACAGCCTCGGGCACCTTGCTCGCACCTTCGATCACATTTACTGAAAATATTTTGAAGGGCTTTGCGCCACACATGACCGATAGGCAGTTGTTGTGGTCGACTCGGATCACTGTGCTGGTCTTTAGCTGTATGGTGACCTTTTATGCTGTGGCAACGGAAGCCACCATTCACACAATGGTAGAAAATGCTTACCGGATCACGCTCGCAGGCGCATTCGTACCACTTGCGGCAGGTCTGTTCTGGAAGCGCGCCAGTAACCTGGGTGCTGCGTTTGCCATTTTGTTTGGTCTATCGACATGGATCATTTTGGAAATTACAGGCGTTGATGTGCCCGTGCCTCCCCAGCTCTTCGGTCTGTTCGCGAGCTTGGGTGGAATGATCCTGGGTTCATACATCACACCGAATAAAAAACATTTGCATACATAGTTTGCATCTTGCAAGAAATAGTTTGCAGCACGTGCGGAGTGATACCGTTACAATGAGTGCCGAATGAAACCACGTGGGAGTCAACCATGGGGACACATTTTGCGCGACTGTGGCGCTCAATCAATTACAGTTTTCGGCAGTTCTTGCGACGTACGCATTTAAGCAGGCTGCCAAATACATTTTCAACGTCTGACCAGGCTGTCAATCCAAGCATTGCAAATGATGCGTTGGCAACAGTGATCATTCCTGCGCTGAATGAAGAGAAAGCGATCGCTTCTGTGATTCAGTATGCGTTGAGCGATCCCGCGACGGGCGAAGTGCTTGTGATCGATGATAGTTCGATTGATCGAACAGTCGAAATCGCGCGCGCCGCAGGCGCAACAGTGATGACCAGTACGATGCTTGGCAAGGGTATGTCCATGCGAGATGGCGTGGGCGCGGCGCGTCATGAATTTGTTGTGTTTTTAGATGGCGATTTGTCAGGCTTGCAGCCCGGCATCATTTCTGACATGGTCGCACCGCTCAGCAAAAATGAAGCCGATTTCGTGAAAGCAAAGTTTGGGCGAGGTGGTGGGCGCGTCACAGAGTTGACGGCCAAGCCGATGCTCAAAGTTTTTTTCCCGGAGCTTGCACATTTTTCCCAACCCTTGGGGGGCATTATTTCTGGTCGCGTGAGCTTGTTCAGAAATTTGACTTTCGAAGCAGGTTACGGCGTGGATATTGGTTTGCTGATTGATGCGTTTCGCAAAGGCGCAAGGCTTGCCGAAGTCGATATCGGCTCTTTAGAGCATGAGAGTCAGGCCCTTGCTGACTTGACCTCCATGGCGTTTGAGGTCTCGCGGGTCATTCATCATTATTCGCGCGAGGCGGGTCGACTGCATGTCGAGCAGATTAATGAAATGTACGAGAATCAACGCCAGGCGATTGCGTCTTTTGAGTACGTGTTGACGCGTCAAAAGGATCGCACCAAGTTGCTCTTGCTCGATATGGATGAAACGATTTGCGAAGAACGTTACATCGACATGCTTGCGCAAGCGGCGGGTGTCGAGAGTGAATTGCGCGCGATCAGTCATGAGAGCGATCTGAGCGATCGGGAGCGTTGTCAGCGTATCGCTGCCTTATTCAAGTTTGTTCATCGCAGTCAGTTCGAAAAAATAGCGATGGGGTTGACACTGAAACCCGGTGTGATTGAATGTGTTAATCAGATGCGGCGAGAAGGTTTCATGGTGGGCTTGCTTTCGAATCATTTTTTCGCAGGCACTGAAATCATGAGAAAGCGAATTTTTGCAGACTTTGCGCTCGCGCATGTCTTACAGTTTCAAAATGATATTTGCATGGGACATGTGCTGCTGAACGAAGCATTTTTAAACGATCATGACCGAACGGATGACTCTGTGCGTCAAGTCAATGTGCTCGATCAGTTCAGGGCTAAAACAAGTGCGCCCTTCTTTAAAGAAATCTGGGTGATTAGTAATGGGCATGATCACATCGATTTATTGACGCGTGCAGATCGTGCTTTTGTGATTGAGCCTGTGGGTCATGATTATTCGAGCTGTCCCACTATTCAGCAGGTTCGGTCATTTTCCGAGATACAGCTAACTGTCTAGTGTTTAAACCACCTGCGCGGATTGGTGGTTGCCAGGATCACGCTGCCATAGGCGGCCATCGCAAGAGCCGAGGCAGCGAAAAACCAGGTGAGTGATGATGTCGTGTGCAGGATGGCCCAGCCACCGAGCACGGCGATGATCAGGCGCAGTACGCCCGAGGCGAGTGGCCAGACAAGTTTTCTGGCACCTTGCGCCGCGAAATACAGTGTGAAACCCATGCCGAAAAAGCCAAAAAAAGGTCCGACAATCTGAAGGTAGGCCGCACCCGCTGCGATCATTTCAGGGTCTTCGCCGAACAGACGCATCCAGCTGTGTGGCCAGATGGCAGCGGCCAGTCCGACTGACTCTGCAACGACAAAAGCCATCGCGCCGCCTGTCAGTGCAATGCGCAAAGCGCGTTCGGGCTGTTTAGCGCCCAGGTTGGAGGCCACCATCGCGACAAGCGGCGCACCAATTCCAAATGCTACCGGGAAAATCAGGTATTCGAGTCTGGCGGCGGTGCCATAGCCTGCGAGTGCCGCCGTGCCGAGATAAGCACCGACCAGCGCGGTGGTGGAAGCGATCAGTCCATTGGTGAGAAGTGGGTTGAGAGTGGCCAAGCCACCCACGCCCAGGATATTGCGCATCGGTGACCAGCTCAGCGGCCCTTTTTGAAGGCGTGCGAGATTGCGACCTGAAACAACATACCAAAATAAAATTGCGGTGCCGCTTGCGTAATAGACCACCAGAGCCCACCCTGCGCCAGCGATGCCAAGCGCGGGCAAGGGCCCCCACCCAAATATCAGCAGAGGAGAAATCGGAACCAGCAATAAGGCCCCACCAGAGATCACAATGCCTGGAGTGAACATATTTCCGGAGCCGCGGATGATGCTGGCCAGGGCATTCATGATCCACATGAGAATCAGTCCAGGAAAGGCGATATTTGCGTAGGCCATTGCCGCCGCGAGTGATGCGTCCTTGGCGCCCATCAGTTCAAAAAGAGGTTTGCTGAAGGTGACCAGCAGCGCCGAACAAATGATACCAAGCGCAGTGTTGAGCACCACTGCGTGCAGGGCGAGACTATTTGCTTGAGCGTGACTGTTTGCGCCAAGCGCTCGTGCAACCGCTGATGAAATCCCGCCTCCCATCGCACCCTGTGACATGCTTTGCATCAGCATCAGGATGGGCAGAACCAGAGCGGCACCCGCCAAGGCGTCGATGCCAAGTTTGGACAGGAACCATGCCTCGATAAACCCGGTGCTTGACTGAGCGAGCATCATGACCAGGTTGGGCCAGGCCAGGCTCAGTAGGGTGAGGAAGATCGGTCCCTTTAGCATCGCTTCCAGCCGCGCATTGCCGGGTTTGGGAGTCGGGGAAGTATTGCTCGCTGTGTCGCTCACGGTAAGTTCTGTGTTGTCCGCTTGTTATTTTGAATGTGTGCTTGAGCGAGCATACTAGATATCTAAAAATTCCCGAAAAAAGTCGCCAGAGTTAGTACAACGCCTAGAGTGATGAGTGGAAAGACAAGTGTGACCATCGCAATATGCGAATAGGCTTGGCGGTGAGTCAGTTGGCAGATGCCCAGCAAGGTGATCACGGCTCCATTGTGAGGCAAGGTATCCATGCAGCCCGATGCCATGACGGCGATACGGTGCAAAAGCTCGGGGCTCATACCAAGCGCAAGTGCTCGGGCCAGATAGTCAGAACCGAGTGTTTGCAGCGCGATAGAAAGCCCTCCTGAAGCCGAGCCGGTGATGCCGGCCAGTACGTTGACCGCAACGGCTTCGCTAATGAGAGGGTTGCCAGGTGCGATGCTGAGGACAAACTCCCGAATCAGCAAGAAGCCACTCAAGCTGGCGATGACTGAACCATAGCCCACCTCTGAGGCGGTGTTCAGGATCGGCAGCATTGATCCCTTGGCACCTTCGTTGAGTGCCTCGTTGGCCTGAGTAAACGTAAGCGAGTTGAGCACTTGGGTAGCATACAAGTACAGCACGCCAGCGCTCAGTGCGATGATGATGGCCCAGAGGCCGGACACGGAGCTCAGGGTCGTCAGCCCGAAGCTGGCGTGTGTGAGGAATTCTGGTTGCCACGCAGGTAGCCACCATTTGGCCATCAGGAGGTTGGTGCCGGCCATGAGCAGGATGGGTATCAAGGCAACAGTCAGCCTGGTGGACGGGACCATAGCAGGGGTGGATGCTTGGAGCGTGGTGGTGTCGGATGTTGGCGAGGGCTCGTTGGATCGCTTGCTTTGCCGGGTAAGCCACCACATGCCCAGCGAGGCCATCAACAGGCTGCCGATGATGCCGAGTCCAGGGGCGGCAAACGCATCGGTACCGAAAAAGGGGCTGGGGATTGAGTTCTGTACCGAAGGTGTCCCGGGCAGGGCGGTCATGGTGAAAGTAAACGCGCCCAGCGCGATCGCGCCCGGGAGTAAGTTTTTAGAGATCTGCGCACGCTCAAACAGTGATTTGCCGATGGGGAACATCATGAACGCGACAACGAACAGTGAAACGCCCCCGTATGTCAAAAGGGCGCAGGCAACCACCACGGCAAGAATGGCTCTGCGTGGACCAAGTTTCTCTGTGATGGCATTGGCGAGCGCAAGCGCGTAGCCTGTAGTCTCCATGAGCCGTCCGAAGACTGAGCCAAGCAAAAAAAGTGGAAAGTACTGAATCAGGTAGCCACCCATCGCCTTCATGAAGACCTGGGTATAGACAGGAAGAAGGGACTGAATATCGCCATTGAGCACGACTGCGAGAAGCGCCATGGCAGGTGCCAAAATGAGCACACTCATGCCTCGATACGCCAGATACATCAGCAAACCGAGAGAAAGCAAAATCGAGAGCAGTTCCATGGAGACCCTTTGCAACAAAAGTTCTTGAGCCTAGCATGGGGATGTTTCGCCGAGACTCTGTGGCATGAAACATATGTAACAAAAAACAAGGTGATCAACCGAAGGATTGATCACCTTTTATCCATCTTCTGGTAAGAAGAATCGGCCTTGATGTGCGGGCCGCTCTGAAGAGACGGCGACCTGTTAACGGTAATCAACAGTTACACATGAACAACCTGTAGATCGATTAGAGTCTTTTTTTACCTATCTGCATAATATTGATTTAATCTATATCCATCTATTAAACAGATGGATGTGGATGATGGAGCTCAGGCAACTTAGATATTTTGTCGCGATCGCAGAGCATGGCACGTTTTCCAAAGCAGCCAGCAAGGTTCATATTGCCCAGTCCGCGCTGAGTCATCAGCTTGCCCAGCTCGAAGAAGAACTGGGCGCAGCACTTTTTCTGCGTTCGCGTCGAGGCGTGACGTTAACCGAAGCGGGGGCGCTTTTTCATGTACATGCGCTCTCAATCCTCAGGCAGGTCGCAGATGCGCAGGCAAGCGTATCCAGCTTGCTCAAAGCGCCCTCAGGACGCGTGATTTTTGGATTGCCCCACAGCGTGTCTCACGCACTGGCTTTGCCACTGATCGCAGCGGTCCGTCAGTCATTGCCAATGGTGAATCTGGAGTTAACCGAAGAGTTGACCGGGAATCTGACCCAGCAGCTGCAGGCGGGCTCATTGCATTTGTCCATTTTGTTTGACGATGGGCAGCTCGATGATTTTTTATCCGAGGTGCTGGTGTCAGAGCGCATGTCCCTGATTTATCCGACGACTGATAAAGCTCGGCGAAGTAAAACGTCGGTATCGTTTAAAGAGGCCTTGAGTCAGCCCCTGATCTTGCCCGCCCAACCACATGGCGTGCGTCCCATCATCGAAGATGCCGCTCTGAAAGCCGGTCTGCAACCTCCCAACGTATTGGCTGACATCAGTTCCATCAGCATTTTGCGAAATTCGTTGCTGGCTGGCATGGGACAAACCATTTTGCCGGTTATGCCACTCAAGGCAGAAATAGAAAGTGGCTTACTGTCGAGTCTGCCGATTCGCTCGCCCGAGGTGACGCGTCGGGTCGCACTATGTCGAGCCCGTCACATTCCTTTGTCAACGGCTGCGCAAGCCGTCAGTGAAGTCGCCAAGCGCGTCATGAAAGAGTTGTGTCAGAAAAAAATCTGGGTGGATGCGACGTTTATTGGGTGAAATGACTCGGTCAGAACGACGTCATGTAACGCAGCAGGACTCTGCGCGTCTCTGCAAAACCGAATTGAGTATCCAGATTCGTGCCGTATTGCAGCATGAAGCGGCCTTTGTTCGTGGTGGCCACAGCGCTGAGCAGATAGCGATGTGTTTGCAGGGCATTGTTGTTGCTCAGGCCGTTTACCGCAGTCTCCGCACCCCACATGTAGAGGTAGGTCGCGGCAAAGGAGAACGTGTTGTTGAGATGATAAATCGGGCCGATCTGGGCGGTATATAAGGGTTTTTGGGTCAGCTGGGCGTTATTAGGGCCGACTTGATTATTCGGACCAAACCACATCGTATCGAAGCCGACCATGCCATCAAAACTTTTGCTGAGCGCTGTTTGATAAGCGAATTGGATATCCCCCACAACGCGTTTGCCGCCGATATTGAATAATTGCTGATTGGAGTAGCTACCAGTTGGTAACGTGAGATACCCAGCCATTCCAAAATAGGTGCGAGTCTGACGATTGGCATGTAGCCAAAGCGCGGTGGCCAGTGTGAGATCTCCAAGGCCGTAGTCTGTTGGCTGTCTTGAGGCTGAGCCACCAGGTTTTAACTCCCCCATCGGCAGCTGCACAAACGAAAGCCCGGTCAAACCCCCGATGCTGTAGGATCGTCCTAGACGCAGCTGGAGCTGATTACTGGACAAGGTGGGGGTATCGCGAGATTTATTTCCGTTGGTGTAGTTGCCTTTGAGTTCAGAGTTGACCAAGGCGGCGGAAAAAAAGTTTCTATCGGGTGGTGGCGCGACCGCATCAAAGGGGTTGAGATCGATGGCGTGGCTGCTGAGAGAAACAAAAAAGAGGGAAACAAAGAAGACAACAAGCAAAGCAGGTTGTCTCATAGGGCCTGTCGAACGCAATGAAACACTGCGGGCAAACTGCCTCTTCGCCATCTGCAGTATTTTTTTGATGTTCATTGGTTGGAATATGTAAATTTATACCTAAAAATACTATTTATAACTTTGTGTATAGTCAAAATGGCAATCGTAGATTACCTCTTAACCCGTGCAAGCTCAACAGATTGCTTGTTTTTTCGTGAGTCGGAGTCAAAAAATGGATGTTTCGGTCTTTACTACGGCTCAACTGGTGATTGAGATCGTCGGGATTGTGGCCTTTGCTCTTTCGGGGGTGATCGAGGCTGCCCGCAGGCGACTGGATGTGGTTGGGGTATCGGCTGTAGCCATACTCGCATCGTTTGGCGGAGGGACGCTTCGGGACGTCTTGCTGGATAGACGCCCCTTTTTCTGGGTAGAAAATCATTCTTTGCTCTGGCTCGTGGTGGTGTTGGCCAGCGCAGCCATTTTGTTTATGCGTGGCAAGCATTTCGAGCCGACCGAACGGGCGATGCAATGGCCTGATGCGCTTGGAATGGGTCTATTCTGCGCGGGCGGCACTCAGATCGCGCTGAGCATGGAGATGCCGGCGCTTGTGGCGGTCATGATGGGCATGATTACCGCGGTGTTTGGCGGGGTATTGCGAGATGTCGTGTGTAATGAAATTCCACGAGTCTTTAATGACCACCGGCCTTATGCGTTGTGCGCGTTTGCCGGTGGCTGGGTCTTGGTTCTGGCGCATCATCTGGGTTGGCCCCAGTGGACTTGCCTGTTCCTCTCAGCCGCGAGCGCTTCTGCGCTGCGCGTGCTGGCGATGGTGTTTGACTGGAAACTTCCTTCGTGGAGGACTTAGCGGACTTAGTCGGCTTTCAGGTTGGCCTTTTTGATCACATCACCCCATTTCACAACTTCGGCGTCCACAAAGGCGCTCCAGTCTTTGGCTCCACGAGGATCGGGAATCGCGCCGCGGGCAATGATTTTTTCCTGAAACTCAGGATCACGCAGCAACTTTTGTACGTCGGCACTGATTTTCGCGACGACAGCAGGAGGTGTGCCTGCTGGCACCACGAGACCACCCCAGCCGCTACCGTCAAAACCGGGCAGTCCCGCCTCGGCGACAGTGGGCACATCGGGAAGTTGCGGGACACGCTGTGCGCTCGTCATGGCGATGGCTTTGATTTTGCCGGCCTTGACGTGGGGCAACGCCGAGGCCAGGCTATCAACCAGGACAGGAATTTGACCGCCTAGTAAGTCGGTCATCGCTGGGCCGCTGCCCTTGTAATTGACGCCAGTCATTTCAATATTGGCGCTCGATTTGAAAAGCTCTCCGGTCAAGTGCTGGGAAGTCCCTGTGCCCGCATAACCAATATTGATTTTGTTGGGTTCCTTTTTTGCCGCGGCAATCAGCTCGGTTGCTGTGTTGTAGGGGAATGAGGGATGCGCCACGATCATCAGCGGCACAATAAAGACGCCATTGACCATTTCAAAGTCTTTCGGGCTGTAAGGCAGTTTGGAATAGAGGCTGGGATTGACGCCCAGTGTGCCACTCGTACCGAACGTAATCGTGTAGCCGTCAGCGGGCGCTGTTTTGCCAGCCAGCATGCCAACGATCGTATTGCCACGATTATCCACAATCACTTGCTGGCCCCACTCTTTGGTGAGTCCGTCCGCGAGCAGTCGCCCGACAATATCAGTGGCCTGACCGGGCGGGAAGGGCACGATCAATTTGACGGGTTTATTCGGATAGGCATCCTGCGCAAAGGCAGTCAGGCCTGTTGAGGTGGCCGCAACGGCGACCATCATGGAGAGCAGTTTTTTAATCAGCATATGTGCTCGCTTAAAAGAATAGTCATTCGTGAAATACTCAAGGTGTCTCAGCATAAGTCGATCCCCTGGAAATGAAATCGGGGAAGTCCCTTGGGTCTGTAAGTAAAGTATGAAGAATGTGTTCTCGCATCCACCTATGGTTTGGCTGCGAGGAGGGCCTGTACGGCCGGGTTGTTGAGTTTGGGTTTGTCCACTAGCGCGTAGTAGTTCTCATACACGTCTTCCACTTGACCCACCTGGGTGACTTGGAATTGAGCGGTGATGTCAGATGGGTCGATAAAAGGCGCCGGGAAGAATCCCTCTCCGTGCATGCCGAACGTTTTCATGAGCGCACCGTCATCGAATTCGGCCACGACGCTGACTTGGACGCGATGCTGGGTCAACCAGTCATCAATCTGGGCGCGTAACACGCTGCCGTGGGTAGGCAACAACATGGGTTTGCCATTGAGGCATTTTGGAAAGGGTCCGTTCAGTTGTGACACGAGCGCAGCGCTACCGAATATCGCGACCGGACTTTTTCCCAGAAGATGTGAGCGAACCTGTTGCGGACCGCCCTGGGCATACGGCCGGTCTGAGAGGACAAGGTCCAGTCGATGTAGAAGCAATGAGGGCAGGAGTTCTTCGAAGCGACCTTCGATACACTCGATTTTGACTTGCAGATCGCCGTGTAAAACGGGTGCGAGCAGTCGATACGATACTGTCTTGGGCAAAACGTCCGAAACTCCGATGGTGAGTCTGAGTGTCCGCTCGAGGGACTCATCCGCCAGGCTATCCAGCATTTGTTCGCCCAGGCGGAAAATCTCATCCGCGTAGCGTCGTGCGACACGGCCCGCCTCAGTCAGTACAAGGCGACGACCTTCGAGCTGGAACAAAGTCCGGCCAAGATCACCCTCGAGTTTGGTGATTTGGCCGCTGACTGTTTGAATGCTGACGCCGAGCTTTTCAGCCGCACTCGCCAGGTTGCCCTCGGTTGCGACGGCCCAGAAATAGCGTAAATGATGGTAATTAAGCATTTATTAGTTCGAATAATTCATAATAACAATCAGCTTATATACCATTTTAATTGAGATGAATAGTCTTTAGTCTCTCGCCTGTGTTTGAACGAATTGGTGATGCGAGTCTCGCGTCCAATTGAAAGGCTTAGGGAGAAGTGAGATGGAAACGATTGGTAGTTGGTGGATGTGGACCGGCTTCGCTGTGTTTGTAGTGGTCGCCTGCGCAGTCGATCTCTTGGTGTTGCAGAAAAAAGGCGATGACAAGGTGTCGGTGGGTCAGGCGCTACGTTGGTCGGCCCTCTGGGTCGCTTTGGCATTGATTTTCAACGCACTGCTCTGGTGGTATCTGGACGGGCAGGCTGGGCGCGAGGTCGCAAACGTCAAGGCTTCGGAGTTTCTGACCGGATATCTGATTGAAAAGTCACTCGCCGTGGACAACATTTTCGTATTTTTGATGTTGTTTACATTTTTTGCGGTGCCACCTCATCTGCAAAAGCGAGTCCTGATCCTCGGTGTGATCGGTGCAATTGTGTTGCGCGCGGTGATGATCTTGATCGGAGCGTGGCTGATTAAAGAGTTCCACTGGATTCTTTATGTTTTCGGTCTGTTCCTGTTGGTCACCGGTATCAAGATGCTTGTTTTCGCTGAGGCGGATTCGGATCTCGAAAAAAATCCTATCCTCAAATGGATGCGCGGCCATATGAATATATTGCCGCACTTCGAGGGAGAGCAATTCTGGGTCTACAAGAATGGTGTCCGTTTCTTCACACCCTTGTTTGTGGTGGTCATCATGATTGGTATTACCGACATCATTTTTGCTGTCGATAGTATCCCGGCGATTTTCGCGATCACCGAAGATCCGTTCATTGTGATGACTTCCAATATCTTCGCGATTCTGGGTTTGAGAGCGATGTATTTCTTGTTGGCAGATCTTAAGGACCGTTTCCACCTGTTGACTTACGGTCTGGGCTTTATCCTTGTGTTCGTCGGTACGAAGATGTTGATCGTGGACTGGTACAAGATCCCGGTAGGTATCTCGCTGATGGTAGTGGGCGCGATCTTGCTGACATCAATCATTGCCAGCTTGCTCATCCCCAACAAGGGAGCTCAGTCAGGAACGGCGACTGAAAGCAAGTAACCTGTCGATGTTGTTGATGTTGTTGATGCCCGTGAGATGAACGTTGAATCTCGCGGGCATTTTCATGTGAGAAGTCCGTCTAGCTGACCTCACCTGGCAGGCGTATTGAAAATTGAGCCCCACCTGTCGGGATATCTTCGTAAGTAATCGTCCCCTTGTTTCTCGTGACGATTTGTTTGCAGAGCCATAGTCCAAGACCCATGCCGCTTCGTTTACCACTCGAGGCCAGCTCAAATATCTTCTCTTTACGCTCGGGTGAAATACCTGGGCCATTGTCTGAAATCGTGATCGTGGCACCGTCCTTCACGCGGGCAATCTCGATTGTGATCTCTTTGTCCGCGCGTTCAACACTTGAGAGGGCATGAATCGCGTTATTCAACAGGTTGAGAATGACTTGTTGAATTTCGGGGGCGTTGATTTTGCAAATGGTTTTCGAAGCGAGGCGTAATTTGACGTGAATGTTGCGTCGGGATAACTCGGGATTGGTGATCTGGAGGACCGACTGCACGATATCGCCGAGATCAATCGCATTGGCATTGGGTTGATCCTCATTGAAAATCGAACGCAGCGACTGAATGATGCTGCCGGCCCGCAAATTGTCCTGGACGATTTTCTCAGCGAGATCTTTCAGTAAAGCTTCGTCGAAGCGACCATTCGATAATTGAAGCTTCATGAATTCGCTGTTGATTTGAACGGCGCCTAGCGGTTGATTCAGCTCGTGCGCAATTGACGCGGAGAGGGCGCCGGTCGCAGCGGTTTTATTGGCCCACACCAGGCTATCGATGAGTAGTCTTTCTTTTTCGTTTTCCGCGATTTTGAGCAGAAAAATCGGAAAAATCATGTAGCGAAAAATACCCAGCAAAAATAAAGCGATAAAAATCACTGTGTTGATGATGTTTGTATCAAACGCAATCGTCGCGATGTCCAGCATCACCAGGACAATGCGACCACCCCAGAGTAAAGCGGTCGCAAAAAACAGAATCCCGTATACCTTGACGAGATCTATGCCGTTTTTCTTGAAAGCTTTGAGCGATAAAAAGCCGCTTTCTGTCGTGACGTAAACCATGGCAAGACAGACGTAAATAGTTTGATAGCCTGGATTAAACAGAATCCCAGTCGCGTAAAGGCCAAGTGAATACAGTGTGAATACTGTCAGATTGCGCAAAAACGAAGGTTTAAGGTTTGGTTGCTCACCGATCAGATTGATGAGTGAATAATTAAAGTATTGATAAGCCAGAAAAGCGAGCGCGTTCGCTCCGACATATGAAATGAGTGTGTGCAGTTCTGTTCTGAAAACAGTGATGATTCCAGCAGTGCCGAGCAAGAAAGCGCCGAGCGCACAGTTTTCAATCGCGCGATTCTTCTGTTTGGCGAAATAGAACAGCAGAGTTAAGGAGTAGGCGATCGACAATATTCCAAAGAATATGAAGATCGCCGGGATCAGGCTCAATTGCATTTTTAGCTGATTCTATTGCGTTGCCGCGCTAAAAAAGCACGCGCTTGCGCGACAGCTTCAGGCACGCGCTCTTTTGGCTCCTTCCAGGGATAGATACTGACTTCGGCATTGGGCGCCAGATCAACCACTTCTTTAGCTACCGCGTAGGGGTGCGGGGCGGTGTCGTCTGGCATGACAAATATCGGTGTTTGACACTGCCGGACAAAGTCGCGTGAGACTGTAAAAACAAAATCGGGATTGGCGCGATACATTTTTTCCAGAAAATGATGCACTGTTTCCATGTCGAGATCGGGACGGCGCGCGCACAATGCGGGACCCCAGTCTTTGATGTTGTTGGCATAAAACTGGTCGGGTAGCTCAGGGCGATAGCCGCTTGGTTGCACCATGACTGCGGCAATTATCCGCTCGGGCGCACGCTTTAACAGATTCCAGATGAACGGACCGCCAATGCAGAAACCCATCACCAGAAATTTATCGATCCCCAGGTGATCCATCAGTCCAAGTTGGTCATCGGCATATGCGTCCCAGGGGCGCTCGATTTCCAGGGGGCCTGAGGACTCGCCGCCATTGGCGTTGCGAAGATCCATGGTGATGCAGCGATATTCGTTCTTGAATTCCTCGACAGCATCAAAAGGTGAGCGCGTGTTGAAAAAAGACATCGTCGCGTTGAGTCCGCCACCTGGCAAAATCAGGAGCGGGATGCCTGAGCCGGCTTCTTTGTAATGGATCCGGACGGAACCTTTTTCGTACATGGGCATAATGTCTCTCTTTGAGTCTAATTAGTTTCTTAAATTATAGGTTGCTCAGATGTCAGGCAAATCAGACGATTATCAGATTGATATATCCGAGGGTGTCGTACTGATCAAAAATCAAAATACGACGATTGGTTATAGCCGCTTTAATGATTTGGGTGAGGTTGAGTACATTTATGTCAATCCGCTTTATCGTCGTCAAGGGTTCGGGACGCTGCTGATTAACGAAATCAAGAAAATAAAAGGACCGATTGCCAAAGTACATGACCCGATCTCCCCATTAGGCGCGCAGTTTTTTCAAGGCATCGGTTTGGGCGATACTTTGAATAAGGACAAGGAATCCTGAGTTAAATATTTCTCGCCGATTTACGCAATGTGCATATAATTACGTCATTCATGCCAACTTTTGTGTATAGGTGAGCTATGGCAATCGCAACACAGGCGCTGCTTAGGGACGCAATGCGCCGATTAAATATGACTCGTGATGCGTTTGCCGAAAGAATCGGCTGCCGGCGTCGCACTCTGGACAGCTGGCTCTTGCCTGACGAATCCAGCGAGTATCGCGCGATGCCAGAGGTCGCCC
>JACCEB010376858.1_pt1 | contig 25093 bp, 30 predicted proteins | sample 7454761 | NCBI WGS metagenome assembly JACCEB01 (sample SAMN15323454, study PRJNA562643) | freshwater metagenome | isolation source: river surface water | place: USA:Blue River Watershed | collected 2017-08-18
CGGCGGGTATCAGCAACCATGGAGATCCGTTTTGCTTGAGCCAGAGCCAGGGCAGGTAGCACCCCACGATTTCAGCGATTGCGGTTGCGAAATAGAGCGTGATGGTCTTCATTTGATCTCCTGTGCCAGTGTTTTTATACAGGTTCATACCGGCTCGCTGAATTCTTCCAGCATGAACGGCAATGAGTTCTTTCACATTTGGAAATTTTTTTCGTCTTAGGCTCAGGCAGTATCTGGGCTGGTTCATCTCACGATAGGAAGGGGCAGTCATGCGGCGCGAAGCCATCGCCTACATGACCGCCCTGAACCACATTAACCAAGCAGCGGGGCGATGAAGGCGAAAAAGCCCCCGACAGTGAAGAAGGCTAGGCTCGCGAAGTAGAGGCGAAGTGAAGCCTTCCGAGTCCGCAGACACGCGTTACGAAGCATCGGATCCAGCGGACAGGGTGCCGTGCGATTTCGCCATTGCGCCCAACCCGAAAGCGTGAGTGCGAGACCTGAGGCGGCGAACAGCGCCTCTTTATGCTCGGAGAGCCACACGACCTGGGGAAAGACGGAGATCATAGAAGAGAGAACTGCGCCCGCCCCGATCGCCACCAGCGCGGCAGGGATAGCACAGCAAACGAGTGTGCTCGACGTGGTGAGCAGTGACACAACCGAACTCCAAAGCCCTCCGCGTGTTTGGGCGATCCCATCGTCCATCATTTGATCGCGCTCTTGGAAGCGGCTTTGATCTGGTCGACTGTCATGGTGGAAATCTCCACCTTCAAAACGTCGTAGCCAGCGTCGACGATGGCAGCAGTGATCGCCTTTTGGTCGAGCGCTGCACCATCTTTTGCCTCGACCAATACGAACCTACCCTTCAGGTCGACGAAAACTGCTTTGGTGGCATCCATTCTTGAGATGGTTTTCTCAATGCCCTGGGCACAGAACGCGCAGACCATACCGTTAACAGTTGCCTTTACGCTGTTGGCAGCCAGTGCAGGAAGAGCGGTCATGGCAATAACCAGCGTTGCGATGAAGTTGCGCATGGGAGTCTCCTTAGAATGTGTACATAAAGTTGAATCGAATCTGTTTGAAGTTATTCACTCCGGCCTCAACGAAGTAGCGGTTGTGAATCAGACGCAGCATGGGGGTCACCTCCGTCGTGTCGGAGAGACCTCGCATGCGGCGTACTTCGAGCACTGCCCAGGGCTGCACTTCGTCATAGTGGGCTTCAAAGAAAGAGAAGCCCAATCGTGCCGCTGCGTAGTCGTGGTTGATACCTTCCGCTCGGTAAAGCCGCCCGAAGGCTGAAATGTAGAAACGGGTGGTTTCGTAGTCGACCTGGACTCCGGGAGTGACCATGGTTCTGGTTCCAGAGAAATCATTGCCGCTTAGAGTTCCAACGCCGCCGATGAACCAAACGTTACCCTGAGCATGCGGTAGATTCCAACGTTTAATAAGGCGGGTGTAGGCGACCTCAGCAAGTTCGCGTGTCTTTGTTTTATCGTCGCTACGCATGTAGACAACAGATGGACCAACAGCTTCTTTGGCGGTTAAGGCGTAATTGACAAAGCCCTCGCGCCAGTTCGGCGAGAAGTCACCCATCGCCATCCAACTTCCCTTGAATCCCATTGGAGCAGCGATAGCGCCTACTGAAATACAGCATGCGAAGGCGGCAGAAAATGGACCGATGACCCGTCTCATTTCGCCATCTCCATAGCCTCGATGATCAAATGATCTACCTTCTTTACGACTCTGAAACGGACCTTGTCGCCTGCCTTAAAGCCCCTCAAATCCACGCTTTTCTCGGCTTTGAAGGGCATAACCATTGGCATCATGTTGACGCTCTTGATGAACTCGTGATCCAGGGTCACCCGAGATCGCTCAGGGTCCGCCGTAACCACCTTAGCGCCCACCCACTCCGCAGGGGTGGCATGCGCCGCTAAGCACAGCGCCAAAGTCGGCGCGAAAAAGAATACTCTCATCAAAATCTCCTGAAATGCGCTCGCGATTACGCTCGCGAAAGTGCTCGCTAATGGGCCCCCGCTTGATGGCGGGCATCAAACGGACTACGTTCAGGAGATAGGGGGGCGCAGGTCCAGCGCTATGCTAGTGTTAGCGTAAAGCCAAACAGGTACCGCAGTTAGTCGAGGGGGAACAGGGCAACTCGCAACGCTGAGTTCGGACTGCGCGGCCGTGGGTGCGCACAGCTGACAAGCCGTGCAATTGACTACGGATCTTCCGTCAGGATCATCGCCATGGTCTGCCTGGTTCATGGCCATCATCGGGCAGTCCTCGGGCATGTTTGAGGTATGCGACCGCAGTGGCTGAGCATCCTGCAAGACCGAAGCACCCGCCGCCATCTTGGCCATGCTGAAAGCCATGTCATCTGCTGCCCAGATCCGCACTGGCAGCAAGGCGAGCATCAGAAAGAGGGTGAAGGTCCGCATCGGTAACGTGTACAAAAGAGAATTTATTACTTAAATTTAAATGACAGAGATAGCTGGATAACCAAGAGTAGCGATAGTTTTTTCAAAGTGGTCCTGATATCTTGTAGTCATTTACAAGTCTCTTTAATGTCCCGATTATATTAGCAGGGCTTAGCCGATGACGCGGAATATGGTTTTTAAGATTGGCTTTTAGCTTGAAGGTTTGGCAATGGCGTGCCTTCAAAGTTCCATGAATTTGCTTCAGAATGTCTGCGCACCATTTTCGATGGCGGGCAGGCCTTGCACGCCGCTCACTTCGTGAAGGGTGCGCCAGTGCGCAACTCTGGGCTGCAGAGGACATGCAAAATCAAGGTGGGCGGTGATGCAGTCTAGGCTTATGTGAGCGCCTTGTCGAAGCAGCTTCACTGACCTGATCTGGCAGCCTCGCGGTCGACCATCATCTGCATCATCTGCTCCATCAAGTCCATGCGAAGCGCCATCTGCATGTGCATTTTCATCATCTCGTTCATGTTCGGGGTGCACACTGAAGGGTCGCCACGCATCTGGCCCATCATGGTCATGCCGGACTGCATAAGTTTCATGTGCTCGCTCATGAGCTTGTTCCTTCCGGCCGGGTCCTTGGCGACTTGCATCTTCTTGTGCATCTCTTGCATAGTCTTCAGCTGCTGATTAGAGGTTTCAGTAACAGGCGCTGCACTGGTTACCGGCACAGTGGTACTCGCGGCTGGTGCACCGGCTGACGGGTGATGCGCAGAGTGGTCCTCTTCGGTCTTGGGTATTTGCGCAAAGGTCAGCCCCGAGAAGACAGCGGTTGCCAACATGGTGGCATTCAGGATTCGTGTACGCATGATGGATTCCCCTTGAGTGACAACTACAGCATCCCTGCACAAGTACTGTGGGTCATTGATCTGCATCAAACGACTGAGTGCACTTGGCAACTGAAGTGCTGCAACCTTGATGGCCGTTGGCGTTGGGAAATGGGCCTCAGTGCGGGTGCGCCATGTCCGTATCTTATTTCTGCATGCGTTCCGAAGCCCGCGCTTCGGCGGCGCAACATAGGCGCTCGACGTAGTGCTCACACCACAACATGGCAGCAACCGATTAAGCTGATTTCATCAGCCTCAGGAAAATCTTGGGAAGTCACTTTTAAAAATTAGTACCAAGACGGAAAATTACAATAAGCTAATTGAGAAAAGCAAGTTCTTTTCCCCTTTGCTCATGCATCGACAAGGTCCAACCAAATCCCTGAAACCCGCATGAATACTGGGCTCGGCTTATGGACGCGTCCACAAGCCAGGAGAGAAATAAGAGAGAAATTCAGACTCAGAGGGCAAAAATAGGAAAAATGTGCCCTGCCGCGTCCACAAGGAAAAACGCGGAAGCCCGCAGATACAGGGCCTTCCGGGAAAGAAAAAGGGGGACAGAGAAAATCTGTCCCCCCGCATATGGTGGTGGATAGTTGACTACTTGCGAACTTGCTATTTCGACTACTTAGTAATTAAAAGTAAATGAGAGGGAATGCGCGGTAAGAACTTAACAGCTTAATTGCACCAATATGATGCATTTACTATTTCTGGATTTGAACCCAAGTCCACTCTAACTTTTAAGGTCTGCTCCGCAGCGGTTGCTGCCGTTCGAGTTTTCAACGTGAATGCCCTTGGCGTGCCGGATTGCGATCACTCCTATTCATGCATCGTGGTAATGCGCAGAGACAGGTTTCAGGCGCGCAGTTGACATTGCTAGAGAGTTGACAACAGCGTGCAGAGATCTGCAAGCTCGACGAGCAAGACTGCAGCAGCATCAAGCATGGTGCGATCAATCACCTGGGCGTGTCGCCAGCGTTGATGGCTTACCGCGAGCACAAGGCCATGCTGGGCAAGACTTAGGCCGGCGAGAAGTTCCCGGCGGTTGTGATGATGGGGGCTGGCTGGATGGTGGTCCCCGACATCAAACCAGGCAAGTGATGGTGAGTGGCTGACCCGCCCTGGGTCAGCCACTCAGTCGGGATCGCTGTTTGCAGGTGATCCCGTCCTTTTTGTCAGTTGGCGCAGCAGCGCTGTGGCCAACCAGCCATCACTTTGATCCACCCGAAGCCTTGGCCACGTAGGCCGCCAGGGCGGCAATTTGCGCATCACTGAGTTTGCCGTTGTAGGACGGCATCTGCCCAATGCCGTTGCGCAGCGCGGTGGCCACGCGCTTGGCATCGGGCTTGAGCTCGTCCAGGCTGGGGCCCACGGCGCCTTCGGCTCCCGCGTCCTTGAGCGCATGGCACAGGGCGCAGGCAGGCACCGCGCCTTGGCCGAACAACACCTTGCCTTGTTGAAGTTGCGCGGCATCGTCGGCGGCGTGCACGGGCAGCACTGTGAATGCCAACGACCACAGGGCAGCGACCAACGCGTGTTTTTGGATTGTGCGCTTCATGCCACGCTCACTTTCACGGCGTGGTCGGCCCAGCTGGTGTTGTTGTAGCCGCCCGCGTTTTCCATGCGTTGTTCGGGCTGCACGTTGCCTGCGGTGTCGGTGGCTCGGCTCGCCAGGGTGAACTGGCCCGCCGGCAGGCGCGCCGCAAAAACAAACTGCCGCCACGCAAAGCGGCCGAGGTCGGGCCCCACCATGCGCGCGAGCTGCCAGGTTTTTCCGCCGTCCAGAGAAACCTCGACCTTGGCCACCGCGTTCATGCCGCCAAACGCCACGCCATGGATCTGTGTGTCACCCGCTTTAAGCGGGGCGCCGTCCGTGCCGGGACCGTTGATCCACGACTTCACCGTCATTTCCTGCACCGATGGCTGCGACGGGTCGCCCTTCGCGCCGGGCGGTGAAATGCGGTAGCCGTGCGACATGATGCGTGCGTCGGTCTCCTGAGCGGTGAAGGCCAGGCGTTTGACGTACTTGATGTTGTTCACGCCCGTGTAACCCGGCACGATCAAGCGCAGTGGGCCGCCGTGGGCCAGCGAAATCGGCACACCGTTCATTTCCCAGGCCAGCAGGGCATCGGCGAGTGCGGCAGCAGGCACCGAGCGTTCCACGATCACGCTCTTGGGGTCCAGTCCATCGGGGAGTTTTTCGCCGCCTGTGCCGGTGAGGTAGGCCATGCCGGCCTCCACGCCGCCCAGGGCATCCACCACCCAGCGCACCGGCACACCGCTCCACACCACACAGCCTGCTGCGCCCACTTGCCAAGGCGTTCCACTGGGCTTGTTGGGGAAGTAGCCGCGTCCGTTGCCAGAGCATTGCAACACCATCGCCGTGGTCTCGATGCCCATGCGCTTGAGGTCGCCCAGCGTGAGTTTGCGCGGGTTCTTCACCCCCTCGATGTTGATCTCCCAGGCATCGCGGTTGCCCAGGATCGAGGCGTCGGGCGCGGGCAGGTTGTTGCGGATGTAGAGCTGCTCGGACGGCGTGATTACGCTGGTGCCGAACACACTGCGCTTGGTCTCAATGGTGGTGCTGCTGTGCACGATCAGGCTGGCCGGGTCCTTCCAGCCCACGTACGCTGGCAGAGGCTTGGCAGCACCGGCCAAGGCGACGGGCGCGGTCTCACCAGCAGCGGCTGCGGTGCGGCCAAAGCTGGCCAGACCAACGGCAGCCAAAGCAGCGCCGCTGCCGGCCAGCAGGTGGCGCCGGGGGAGCGAGGTGGGTTGTTGGTTCATTTCTGGGGTCTCCGGTGGTTGGGCGTCGTGCGCCGGTTGGGGTGAAAGGGGTGAGCGGTTGATTCGTTGACAGGGACGCGGTGCCTCAGCCTGGCCCGGACACGGGAGGTGCCTGCAGTGCCGTCTGCGCGACCGCCAGTGCCTTCTTTTTCTGGGCCACCAGCAACAAGGGCTTGCCCTCGCGCGAGCGGATCACCTTCCAGTGCACGTTGCTCCACCAGCCGCTGGCCTCGCGCAGGTCCACAGGCTGGTCAAAGGCATACACCGTCACCATGCCGCCCTTCTCGAAGAACGTGGTGAGGTGGTAAGCGAGGTGACCTTCGATATCGCATGGCCGCATGAGTTGGGGAAACCCGGGCACCACGTTGGCGTCCCGCATGCCCAGGTGCATGAGCAACTGGCGCTGCTCCATGAAACTGCCCCGCAAGCTGCGCTCGTGGTATTCGTGGTCGATCGCGTCGCGCACCATCGCTGGCGGTCGCACGGCGAGCACCCCGCCGCTGGTGCCACCGGCCAGCAAAAGCGCCGCCAGAAAACGCTGCAAGCCGCGTCGCGCCAGCAGCGGCTGCGGCTTTCGGTACAGGTGTGCCGGTGCGTCGCTGGCCTCGAAGGCGATCGCCAACTCGGCGCGCGCGCGCAAATCGAATTCGCTGTCGGGCAGGAAAGGCGCGTCGGTATCGGGGCTCATGTCTTGGTCCTGCGAAACGGGGTAACGTTGACATCGGCCTTGGGTGTCGCAGGTACCCCCATGGCCAGCTTCAAAGCGTCGCGCGCACGGGCTAGGCGCGACAACACCGTGCCGGGCGCGATCTCCAGCGCCTCGGCCATCTGGGCGGTGGGCATGTCGTCGAAATAAAACAGCACCAGCACCTCGCGGTGGATGGGCGCCAGGCGCGCGAGCGCCTTGACGACATCGAGTTTGTCGTCCAGCCCCGCGTCGGGCGCCGCTTGCTCGGGCTGCTCTTCATCGTCCAGCGACTGCATGCTGGGTGCGGCCTGGCGAAAGGCGGCGCGGCGCATGATCTGAAAGAGCCAAGCCCGTGCCAGCGCAGCGTCGCGCAGTTGCTCCCGGTGCTTCCAGGCGTTGGCAAAACAGTCTTGCACCACGTCTTCGGCAATGGCGCGCGAACCAGTGAGCGCCCACGCACTGCGCAGCAAAAAACGGTAGTGCTCACGCACCCATTGGTTATAGCGGGACTCGGCAGACTGGAACAGCATGGTGATCAAGAGCGCTGCGTGGCTTGGTTCATTCCGTGGCGCTCATCGGTACTTTCCCTAGGGCTGTCGATCAAGGCCCCCGCGTCCCACCCAGCGACGGAAATTCCGCTTCCGCACCTTTGGCTGTGCGCTGCTGCAGGGTGTGCAGTCGGCGTTGCATGCTCTGGATCTCCACCGTCTGCCCGGCAATGATTTCCTCGGCCAACTGCCGGGTGACAGGATCGCGCCCATGCTGCAACACCAGCCGCGCCATGTCCACAGCGCCGGCGTGGTGCGGAATCATCATCGCCAGAAAGTCCTGGTCGGCCTGGCCTGCGTAGCCCGGGCTGTGCATGGCCTGCATCATGCGGGCCATCGATTCGTCCATATCCCGCTGGAATGCGCTGGTGTGCGCGGCGCTGGCGCCGTGGCTGGTGTGCGCGCCGCTCATGCCGTCTGGCCCTTCTCGCCCACACGCACGTAGACGAGGTTGATGCTCTTTTTGTTGCGCAGCGCGCCAGAGGGCAGCGTCAGATTGCCCAGGGGGATCTGCGCAATGAAGGTCGGGCGCAGCGGGTCGCTCACATCAAATGCACTGCACACGGTCTGGCCCGCGTTGGGCGTGCCGGGCAGCTCGTCCTGTTCGTGGGCCACATACAGCAGCGTGTTCTCGGGGTTGGTCCACAACCCGTGCGACTCGCGGCCACGGCTGGAGAAGGTGCCCACCACCTTGCGCTGTCCGCCCGGAGCGCTGCGGTCGATGATGGCGATCGGGCTCGACGCCACGCCGCCGGGGCCACCATCGTCGATGCGCGCCAGGCTGGCATAGACCACGCTGCCGCGCGCATTGCGCACGAACTCAACGTGGTTGGGCCGAGCGCCCATGCCGAGTGGCACGGTGTCGATCAGGTCGAAGCCACCCTGCGTCGAGCGGCAAGACACCGCATCAGCCAGCTTGTGCGAGAACCACACCTCGGCACCGTCGGGTGTGGTCTTCATGAAGGGCGTGAAGCCGGGTTTGTCCTGTGCGCTGATGTCCAGCGTGGTCAGCCGCTGCGGTTGGCTGTGGCCATCCGCGCCGGGGTTGACGCGGAACACGTCGATCTTCGACACCTTCTGGCTGGCCACAAAGGCCAACGTACCCTCACGGTTGAACCACACCTGCGCCGGGCCGCTCAGTGTGGGCAGGTATTGGCGAACCGCGCTGGAGCCCGGGCTGTCGGCCCCCTTGAGCTGGCGAACGGCACGATCGACGCCGACGATGGCAATACGGTCTTCACCGCGCAGCGTGACCCACAGCTCGCGGCCGTTGCGCGTGAAAGTGGGCTCGTGCGGTTCGCGGCCCAGCAGCAGGCCACTACTCAGGCGCTCGGGGTTGGTGGTGGGCCCAGACGCAGGGTTGGGTGTGTTGCCGATGACGCGGCGCTGCTCGGCGTCGATCAGATAAATGTTGCTGGAGCCGCGCCCGCTGGTGGCCAGCAGCCGGCCGTCGGGCGACGGCACCGCGCCGTGGGCGTCGATGCAGCCGTGGTACAGCGGCTTGTGGATCATCGCCGCGTGTGTCGGCGCCACGCCGGCGGTGACGTAGCGAAATGGAGGCCGCGGGTCTTCGTCGAAGCTGGTCAGGTTGATCGTGCTCTCGACGGTGTTCGTCTTCGGATCGATGACGACCAGCGTGTTGGAGTCTTCATTGGTGATGAAGACGCGGTCGCGCGGGTCGATGCCGGTGGCTGCGGCTCCCGCTGAAGCGCCGGACGGGGCCTGGGCATGTGCTGCGGGCAGCGCGCTGGCTGCCGCGGCGGCCAGGGTGTACTTGAGAATGTCGCGGCGTTGGGTGGTCATGTGTGCTTTCTGAGTTGGTGTGGAGAGTGATCGCTTGGGTCGTTAGCCGGCAGCCGCCGATGAACCACTGCCCAGCGCTTGCTTCAGGTCAAGAGCGCGGCTCGGGCCGTTTCATTCCCTGGGCATGCCGACAGCGCGTCGCGCCGACGCCGCCCTGGCCTTCAGCGCGGGGTGCCAAGTTGCCGATAGACCTCGGCCGACACCTGCGCCAGCACGCTGCGGTCGGCGTCGGACGACAGGGCGTAGCCGAAGGGACCGTCGACCCAGTAGAAGACATTGACCGCACCTTCGCGTGCGAAGCGGAAGGCCGTGTCTGTGTTCTTCACGCCGGCCTGCAGTGCCTTGTCCGGCCCCGCGGCACTGCCCACGTCGGCGACATCGTTGGATACGTACAGCGTCAGTTTGCTGCCGAGCTCGTTGCGGTACATGAACTGCGCAACCGGCCCCTGGCCACCCGGCAACAGGCGCCCGCCTTCCAGCGTGTAGCCCTGGGCCTGCAGGTGCGGCGGCTTCATCGGCGCGCCCATGCGCTTGGACAGCCATGCCACCAACTGGTCCTCGTGCGCCGCGTCCACCTCGACCGGGCGGCGCGCGTCGGGACTGTATACCGCGTGAGCCACCGCCGCGCGCTGCGCGAAGCCGCCCGCTGACGCCAGCGTCAGGCCGCGCTCGGCGGGTGCCGCGGCGGCCATGCGGCCGGCATCGTCGCCCCCCGCGGGCAGGCCGCCCCGCAAGCCCCAGCCAGTCGCGCCGCTGATGACGGCGATGGCGATCCCAGCGGCCAGGCGCTGGAGGTACCAAGGCGTCTGCGGCACGGCGCGCGGGCGCGCCGATTTCAGCAGGCGCTGCGGCGGCTGTTCATCCAGCACGGGATCGAGCAAGGCGTCCAGTTTGCGCTTCTGCGCCCGGTAGGCCTCCAGGCGCTGCGCGTCTTCAGGGCGTGCGGCCAGATAAGCGGCGATCTCGACCTGGCGCTCAGCGGGCAGGCGGCCATCAACGAACGCATGCAGGTCGGCCTCGGTGACCGGGGGAATGGACGGTGGCGGACGGTCGGTATTCATGGGTTGCTTCGCAATATATTCATTTGACGACTTTCAGCCGCACCGGTTCTGCGCGGCCTTCCATCAGGCCGCGCAGGCGCTCACGGCCTCGCGACAGGCGCGACATCACGGTGCCGATGGGGATACCCAGGGCCTGCGCCACATCGGCATAGGCCATGTCTTCCAGCGTCACCAGAAGAAGCACTTCCTTCTGCTCGACGGGCAGCAAGTCCAGTGCAGCCTGCAGATCCAGTACAGCCAGCCTGTCGGTTTGTGTCGGCGCCACCGGCACTTCGGGCGTGTCGTCGTCCATGGTCACGGTGTGCAGCCTGGGACGGCGCACGCCATCGACGTGCAGGTTGTGCATGATGCTGAAGAGCCAGGCGCGCATGTCGGCCACGCCGCCCCACAGGTTCGACTTGGCCCAGGCCCGCTCCAGCGTGTCCTGCACCAGATCGTCGGCGTCGTCACGGTTGTTCACCAGCGCGCGCGAATAGCGGCGCAGGCGCGGCACCCAGCTCAGCAGGCTTGCGTCGTCTTGCATCGGGGGGTCGTGGCCTGAGGGACTGGACGGAAGTCGACAGCAAATGTCATTCCTTGATGATGTGCCAGACGTCTTTGAAGTTGTCGCCGGCGCGGTCGCCGGGCTTCTGGTCGGCCTGGTAGGTGTACACCGGCTTGCCCTTGTAGGCCCACTGGCGCGCACCGTCGTCGCGCATGACGATCGTGTATGCACCGGCGGGTTGGTCGCTGGCGGCGGCCATCGCGGGCGGCCACAGCGCGGCGCAGCCGCCGTTGCAGGTGCTCTTGCCGCTGCCTGCCACGTCCTTGTCGAAGGTGTAGAGCGTCATGCCCTTGGCGTCGACCAGCGCGCCGTTGGCGAGCTTGGCCGGCGCGTCGGCAGCCATAGCGCCGGTGAGTGGTGCCGCGAAGGAAGCCGCTGTGATCAGCAGCGCGGCCAGAGTCGAAAGGTGCTTCATGGGGTTGTCCTTTAGGGTCTGGTGGAGAGTAGCCACGCTGCGTGCCGTTCAGTAAGCCGCAGCCACCGCCAGCTTGGGGTCGATCTGCCAGGTTTCACTGACGATCTTGCCTTCACGGAACGTCAGCACGTAGCGCACCTTGATGGGCATCTTGCCTTCGAAGACGACGTTGGCCGAGACGGTGGCGCCCTTGGGGTTGGCCGATTCTTCAATCTGGCCGACTGTGAGCTTCAGTGGGCCGACGGCCTTGCCGAACTTCTCCCAGGTGCCGCGAATGGCATCGGTGGTGGCATAGGTGCCGTCGAGTGGGCCGCCTACCCAGTTCAGCTGGGCCTGGTCGGCATAGGCACGCATGACGATCTGGGTGTCGCCCGAGGCGATGGCCTGGAAGTGCGTGCGGGCGTCGTCGCTGGGGGCGGCGAAGGCGCTGCCGGAGGCGAGCGTCAGGGCGGTGGCGGCGAAAGCGAAAGTCTTGAACATTGTGGGCTCCGATGAAGGGTTGGTGTGAAGTGAAGGGGGGTGAGTGCTGGACGAAGGGTCCGATAGGTCCCGACAAAAGAGCAGACGGCGTCGGCATGCGGTCTATTCCAGAGCGTGCAAAGAAATTTAGGGTCAGGGCCCTGGGCCGTGAATTCGAGGCTTCAGCCCAGCAGGGCCGGCACCCAGCGGTTGATGAGCGCGCCTCCGACGATGAGCCAGCCGAACAAGATCAACGCCAGCAGCAGCGGCTTGGCCCCGGCCTTGCGAATGGCGCCGATGTGCGTGGCCAGGCCGAGCGCAGCCATCGCCATCGCCAGCAGCGCGGTGTCAATCTCGATCGTCACTGCCACCACCGACGCCGGCAGCCATTGCAGCGAATTGAGCAACACAACCGCGACGAAGCCGAAGGCGAACCAGGGCACAGCGAGTTGACCCTTGGCGTGAGCATGCTCTGCCTCCACCAGGGCTTGCAGGGTGCTGTCGCGCGCCAGCCAAGCCGACAGCATCACCAGGAACGGCGCCAGCATCATTACTCGAACCATCTTCGCGATGACGGCCGAGTTGGCTGCGTCCGGGCCCACCGAACGTGCTGCGGCCACCACCTGGGCCACCTCGTGGATGGTCGATCCGACGTAGATGCCGAACCCGTTGGCGCCGCCGGGGATCAGCGCCCAGTGCCGGTTCAGCTCGAACAGCGCCGGGTACAGGAAGATCGCCAGCGTGCCGAACACCACCACCGTGGCCACCGCCACCGTGACCTGCTCGGCGCGCGCCTTGACCACCGGCTCGGCGGCCATCACCGCAGCAGCGCCGCAGATGGCACTGCCAGCGCCGATCAGCATCGCCGTCTTGCGCTCCAGGCCCAGCCAGCGCGTGCCGATGAGGCAGGCCAGTGCGAAGGTCGAGCCCAATATCATCGCGTCGATGGCGACACCAGCTATGCCAACATGGTCAATGTCCTGCACGGTGAGCCGCAGGCCGTACAGCACCACGCCCAGGCGAAGCAGGTTCTGCTTGGAGAAGTTGACGCCGGCGCCGCTGGCTACCGCCCAGCGCGGGGCCCACGGGTAAACCGTGTTGCCCACGATCATGCCCAGCACGATGGCCAGCGTCAGCGCACTGAAGCCATGGTCCTGCAGCCAGGTGATGCGGCCCAGCGCGATACCGGTGGCAGCCAAGGCGCCGCTCAGGGCCAGGCCGGGGAGCATGCGTGCGAAAGCCGATGCAGAGGCCGATGTGCGTGGCTCAGGAAGTACGTTGATGGTCATTCTGCTTGCCTCCGGTTGAAGTTCATGAGGACGAAGCTTCCGGCTTCATAGATGACCCGTCAAACGGGTTGTATCGCTAAGATGTACCCATCTGATCGCTTTGCAAACAAATCCGCCATGAATACCCTTCGCCTCACGCTGCGACAGCTGCAGATCTTCGTGGCGGTTGCGCGCAGCGGCACTACCACGGCAGCCAGCGCCGAGATCGCGCTGTCGCAGTCGGCCACCAGCTCGGCCGTGAATGAACTTGAGCGGCTGCTGTCGCTGCGCCTGTTCGACCGCGCGGGCAAGCGCCTGCTGCTCAACGACAACGGCCGTGCGTTACTGCCGCGGGCCCTGGCGCTGCTGGACGGTGCCGCCGGCATCGAGTTGATGTCCCGCGATGGCAGCGCCCAGGCGCAGTCGCTGCGCATCGGCGCCAGCACCACCATCGGCAACTATGTGCTGCCCAGGCTGCTGGCCCGTTTTGTCGCAGCGCAACCGGGCCATGCCAGTGCCTGGCGCTCAAAGGTCGTGATCGGAAACACGGCGGCCATCTGTGACGCGGTCGCTGCGTTTGAACTGGACGTGGGCCTGATCGAAGGGCCTTGCCACCAAGCGGCGCTGGCCGTCACGCCATGGCACCAGGACGAGATGGTGGTCGTTACATCGCCCGACAGCGCGTGGGCACGAATGAGCCTGGCCGGCGAGCGGGTGCCAATGCGGACACTGCGTGAAGGGGTCTGGCTGGTGCGTGAGTTGGGCTCGGGAACGCGCGAGGCCACCGACCAAAGTCTGCTGCCCCACTTGCGCTCCTACCGTCGAAGCATCGAGCTGGGAAGTTCGGAGGCGATCAAACATGCGGCCGAGGCGGGTATGGGCGTGGCCTGCCTTTCGTCGTGGGTCGTGAGCGACGCTTTGGAGGCCGGCCGCCTGTGCCGCATCGCCACGACCTTGCCGCGGCAGCTCCGACAATCTCACCTGGTCGTGCATCGCGACAAACAGCCCACCGCTTCGCTGCTGGCATTTGTCGACCAGGTATCTGGCGCCGAGAACACGGCGCCATGAAATGTGACTCCATCGAGGTCAGGCCTGAGCAGCTCGCCAGTCGGCGCTCAAAGCTTATCCACGCACCTTCAACGAGATTCACGGCAGGCTCACCTGCACAAATGCCGGATGCGGATGGCGAGGTCAAGACTGCCGCATATCCACATACCGCGCGCGATGTCTTGGGCATTGCGATCCAACGGCCACCCCTTGTCTCCTTCTTTATTTGCGGCGAGAGCAATGATCAGAATGTTGCAACAGCATCAGGTCAAAGTGAACTATTGCCCGTCTATCACGCACTTTGAGGAGCACTGGGAACCCGGGTGGCGGGTATTGCGCTACGGACACTGAAGGACCAAAAGAAGTGATTCGCCCTCCCTGCTGGCGCTTGAAGAAGGCCTGCCCATGGTCCAGAACACCGTTTCGTCCGTGACGCAAAGGGCCATTCCAGAACTTTGCACTTCGCTACAGTGCCGAACGACCGGTACAGGTAATCGATCGGTCGCTTGAGATCCTGACCGGTAAGCGACCGCTTGCGTTGGCGCCCATGGACTCTGCCGTCGAACCTAAGTGGCAGCAATCAGTCTTGAACTGCCCCTCAGGATCTCAGGGCCCGCTTAGCAGCGGTTGCTGCCCCTCGCAGCACTGATCCGAATACCCGCTGTTGGTCGTAGATCAGTCATTCACTCCGACAAAAATGCCGTAAATGGTCCCAGAACCATGAGCGGAAAGACGAGTTCGAATTTGACCTAACGCAATACCCTTCATCAGAGCCGGCGCATGCTGTGTGGCCCTCAACTTGTTGGAGCCCATCATGGAAACCTCAGGTACGGCTGTTCACCGCGCGCCGTGGAACAAGGGAAAAATCGTTGGTCAGAAGGCGCCTTTCAAGCTCAAAGACATCTGGTCGTTGCGTGTGCGCCTTCAGCTGGAGAACCGGGTTCGCGAATTAGCGCTCTTCAACCTCGGCATCGACAGCAAGCTGCGCGGTTGCGACTTGGTGGCACTGAAGGTTCGTGATGTGTGCCACGGTGACCAGATGGCCACGCGAGCCATCGTCATGCAACACAAAACACAACGGCCGGTGCAGTTCGAAATCACGGCGGGCACCCGTGATGCCCTGCAGACCTGGATCAAGCAGGCGGCGTTGAAATCAGATGACTTCTTGTTCCCCAGCAGGCTTCATGAATCTCCCCATTTGGGCACACGGCAGTACGCTCGAATTCTGGGTCACTGGGTTGACGAACTCGGACTTGATCGTGCGGACTATGGGACACACTCCATGCGAAGAACCAAGGCGACGTTGATCTACCGGCGCACCAAAAACCTTCGAGCTGTTCAGTTGTTGCTCGGACACGCCAAGCTGGAATCCACCGTGAGGTACCTGGGTATCGAGGTCGATGACGCCCTTGAAATCTCCGAGCAGACAGAGATTTAGACTGCGCTGCCGCGTTCTGATTGGCTGTTTTCCCGTTGCAAGAGTCCCAGACGTGTCGAGGTGGTCTGCGCGAGCTGTGGCATCGGAGATCAACCTCAGACGGCACCGTCGAAGAACAGGCGCCAACGACCATGTTCGCGAACCCAGTATTGGCGACGGTCGATGCTGCGGGGTGGCTTCGTGTTTACAGCGGAGTAGTTGACGATGGCTACCTCGTCCTGGCGCTTCCAGCGGAAGACCGATACATCGCGCCACACAGCCTGTTGTGCGGCCTCCTGGCGGTCGCGTTGGTCTTCTGAGCCGGTAGACACCCTGCGCAGCGGGCTGCTGCCGCGTGCACTGAAGTCATCGGTTTGCAGTGCCGTCAGGATGCGGACATCATTTCGTGCCCTCGCCTGCTGCCACTGGGTGAGCAGGGCTTCGAAGCCGTGGCGCTCCGCAGTCTGGTGAGTGGGTGTTGCCCACTTCAGTTCGTCGGCAACGATCACCGGCGTGCGCCGTGTCTGCAACACAGCCATGAGATAGGCCATGTCGTCGTTGGCCAGCGCCACGCAACCCTCGGTGGCGTACGGGCTGCGCGAGTAGGTGGCGCGTGGCACACCATGCAGCCAGATGCCGCTGCCGGTGCGCCCCAGGCGCCGGTCGTGCTCGTTGGGGTAGTTCAAGGGCAGCGCACCGATACCGTACAGCTCCTCAACCTGCTGGTCGTCCAGGCGGCTGGTGATGAAGTACACCCCCAGTGGGGTGCGCAGGTCGCCCTCGACCCGTTTGTCAAAACCCGCCTGACCGATGGACGCATAGAAGCTGCGGATCAGCTGCAGGCCGTGAGGCTGTTGCTCAAACACATAGAGCCGCGAATGACTGGCATCCACCGCCACCACATGGCGGACATTGCGGGCGAGTTGCAGCACTTGTTCGGGCACGGTGCCCGGCGGTGGCATCTCGGTGAGCGAACCCAATCGTCGGTTGGCTTCCGCCCGAAGCTTGCGCAACCTCTCTCGCACCACTGGGGGGCCATCTGTGGCCGTCGAGAGGCCGGGAGCGTTGCCGCTGTGCGCCAGCAGCAGGTCTGCGTAGACGAGCTGTCCCAGCTGGAAGCCGGGGACATCGCGCACCAGCGCAGCAGCCAGCGGCAGGGCCTGCCGGTCACCGCGCGCCACTGCGCGGTACACCTCGATCAGACGGGCCTCCGGGGAAGACCGCAGAGACCCGGTCAGTAGAACTCCATCGTTCGGGCTGTGTCGTGTGGTCTGTGCGCTGACCTCCCCGAACGGCGACACCAGTGACGCCCCCGCCAGCGCCGTGCGGGCGAGCAGCACTCGCCGGCTTGGGTCCGAGCAGGATGCTGCGGTCAGGGGGGTGAACGATCTGGTGGTCATTGCGCGTCGGCCAGTGCCAAGGCTGAGGCCAGGTCAAGTTGCTCTCGCATCGCCTTTGCTGCCTGTTGAAAACCGGGCAGGCTGGACACCGCAACGGCCGAAGCCGACGTGTTGCTGACGATCTGCGACGGGTTGGTCCGCACGCCCTTGACGAGGTATTCGAAGTGCAGATTCGGACCGGTTGCGGTACCGGTCGCGCCGACCGTGCCGACGGTCTGGCCCTGCTGCACGCGCTGCCCTGCCCGGACGTCGATGCGACTCGAATGCGCATACGCCGTGGCGGCCTTGTCAGGGTGTTGGATCACGACGTAGTTGCCGTAGCCACTCTGGCGACCCGCGAAGCTCACCACACCGTCGGCCACGGTTCGGATCGGGGTCCCGGCCGGAGCGCCGTAGTCTGTTCCCTTGTGAGCTTTCTGTCCTCCGAACACCGGGTGGATGCGTGGCCCGTACGAACTGGTGATGCGGGAGAACGCCAACGGGGATGCAAGGTAGGCGCGGCGCTGACTCGACCCATCGAGACCGACGAACTCGCCGGCCTTGCCAGGAGATTGAAACCACAGGGTCTGGTGGGCGTCCTTGCCGTTCTGGACTTCGGCACCCAACAGCTGTCCGGTGAAAAGGATTTCTCCGTCCAGCTCGAACGCTTCGTACACCAGGCTGAAGCGCGCCCCTGGCTGAAGGTCACGCTGAAAATCGATGTCTGCGGCAAACGCCTCCACGACCTGCGAGGCGACGGCATCCGGCAGGCCTGCCCGGTCCGTGGCGGCAAAGAAGGAAGAACGGATGGTGAGTGAACCCAGCTGAATCAGGCGCCGTGGCGTGGGCTGTTCGAGCCGGGATCGGAACCCCCCGTCGAGTTGCTCCACCACCAGCCGGCTGACCCGCTGATGGGCTGCATCCACCCACCGCACAGACAGTGTCTTCAAGCGCCCATCGGTTGTGCGGGTCACCGACGCGAGCTTGCCGGGGGTACCCGTCAATAGCAAACGCGATGTGGCGTCGCTGGCGAGAAAGGCTTGTGAATCTCGATCTTCGACGCCCAAGCGCCTGAGCAAGGCCTGGAGGGAGTCGTCGCGACGGGTGACCTGGGATTGGTGAACGAGAAACCCGGGGATCAATGCCGTCAGATCGGACGACGCTGCGGGTGTATCTACCGGCTCTACCACCTGCCGAACCGGCCATTGCGCCGCGTCCGGCAGCGCGGGCGAGACGCCGAAGGCCACGACACCCGTGCCCAGCAACAGGCTGCCCAAGGCGGCGATCAGGGGCCGCTGGTGACGCTGGATCCAGGGTTTGAGAAGAAGCAAACGTGCGGAGTACATGACAGTGCCCATGCTGGAGGCGCCTGGTTGCGAGATGCCTCAGGCATTGGACAAAAGGACCCGGATGTCCGACGTGATCGTGGCGGCGTCGGTTCCATAGGCGGAGAACAAGCGCACCCGACCTTGGGTGTCGAAGATGTACTTCCCCGCCGAGTGGTCCATGGTGTAGGACGTCGGCGTCGATCCCGGGACCTGCTTGTAGTAAATCTTGAAGTCGGCTGCGACGCCCTTGAGTTCATCGGGCTCGGGCCGCAGGGCAACGAACCCCGGGTCGAAGTTCGCCATGTATTCCTTGAGCAACGCCTGGGTGTCCCGCTGGGGGTCCACTGTGATGAAGAGCACCTGCAGCCGCTCGCCCTGGTCACCCAGCAGACGCTTGACCTCGGCCATGGTTGTCATGGATGTAGGGCAGACATCCGGACACTGCGTGAAACCGAAGAAGGTGACCACAATCTTGCCCTTGAAGTCCGCCAGCGTTCTCAGGTTGCCGTGGTGGTCCTTGAGCCGGAAATCCCGGGCAATAGCGGCACCGGTCACATCGGTGCTCTTGAACGGCGTGACCTCGGGTGAGCAGGCCATCAACACAGGCACACCGGCCGCAGTGACGAGAGCCATCTGCACAAAATGCCGACGGTCCATTGGCGAGCGCGGAGTGGATGAAAAACGCTGGCTCATGTCACTTCCTGGCTTTGGCCACCTCTTCGGCCACGAGCGCCAGCAACTGCTGATCGCCAAAAGACGGCAGACCGCGACCATTGACAAAGAACGTCGGGGTCTTGGTCACTTCCAGTGCAGTCAGGTCCTCGATGTCTTGTTTCAAAACCGCCTCGATGGCCGGTGTCTTTGCGTCGGCCTGTGCCTTGGCGATGTCCAGACCCGCTTCTTGCGCAGCGCGGTACGCCAGATCGAGGTTGGGCTTGCCGTGGTCGGCCCATTGCGGCTGTGCCGACAACACCGTCTCCAGCACGGGCAGGTATTTGTCCCGCAGTTTGGCAGCCTCCAGCAGCTTGACCACCTGATCAGAACCGGCATGGAAGGGGGCGTACCGAATCACCAGGCGCACATCGTTCGGGTATTGCTTGAGGATGTTTTTGACAATGGGGTAGAACGCGCGGCAGGTCTCGCACGCGGGGTCAAAGAACTCGACGATGGTGACCGGTGCGTTGCGCGGCCCAAAGACCGGCGAATGGAAGCGGACCAGTCGGTTGTCTGCCTGGCTGCTTGACGGGTTGGCCGGCTGACCGGTGGATTCTTTGACGACCTGATTGACCTTCTCCGCCTGCGAGTTCTGGACCCGCTTCTGGTAGGCATTCATGCCCAGGAAGAAGAACACCAGGACGATGGCGACCAGGGCGACGACGGTGATTTTTTTGGAATTCATCGGGAGGACTTTCTGAGGTAGACGATGAGAAGGAATGCCAGCGCCATGAACGCGGCCAGCGACAGCCAGGGGATCTGGACGCCGTTGAGGATTTCGAGCTTTTGGTCAGCGCAGGACACACCGGCGCTGCAAGGTACCCAGGCCTTGGGAATCAGGCCAGCCACCAGCAGGGTGTGGTACCCGGCCATTGCCAGCCCGCCCAGTGCCAGCGCAAGGCCGTAGACGGCGCCCCGACGGTCATCGGCGAAGCAGGCGATCCCGAGAATGATGGCGAGGGGAAACATGAAGATGCGCTGGTACCAGCAAAGGACGCAGGGCGTCATGCCCATCACCTCACCGAGAAACAGCGCGCCTAGGGTGGCTGTAGTGGCCACCAGCCAGGCCAGCAGCAGCAAGGTCCAGGGCCGGGTCATGACGGGCTCTCCGTGGAGGCGACGGGCGGGCGAAAGGACATCAGAATCCAGGCGCCCGCCGCCAGCACGATGAACACATCGGCCAGGTTGAAGGCCGGCCAGTGCAGACCGCGCCAGTGCAGATCAAGAAAGTCAGTGACCGCGCCGCTGGCGATGCGGTCGATCAGATTACCGCCACCGCCGGCTACCAGCAGCGCCCCTGCGGTCCGTTCGAGCGGCTCCACCTGGCGCGCAAGGCAGACGAAGGTGATGGGCACCACCACCATGAGCCCGATAGCGATGAAGAACAGCCTCTGCCAGCCGCCCGCTTCGGCCAGCAGCGAAAACGCGGCGCCGGTGTTGAGCACATGGACCAGGTTGAACCAAGTTGTGACCTCGACGGCCGTACCCAGCGCGATGGTGCTGGCGAACCAGGCTTTGCTCAGCTGATCCAGCGCCAGAAGAAAAGCCACAGCAAGCAGCCAGGCCAGACGGGGACGACCCCGCCAGGGAAATGCAGACATGAAAAAGACCCTGAAAGAACGGACATCACCAGCCGCAAGGGCTGGCACGTTTCACAGGGATCGGAGAGGTGCGGCGAAATGCGCCGCCAAAGAAGCCGAACCCTGGTCAGGCCAGGGCGGACCACTGCGGCCGTTCGGGCCGCTCGACGAAAAGCCCTTCAGTCCAGGAGCGCGACCCAGCTTGCTTCCAGGTGCGGGTATCGCCCATGAAAAACGGCACGCTGGCCAGCGGGGCCACCGCTCCGGCGTGGCAGCTTGCGCAGTGCGGGTGCTGCGCGTGGGACTCACTGGCGTGGTCGGCGGCGTCGGCCTGCGACGAGACCCCAGCAGCGCTGGCGTGCATCGGCGCACACGGTTCGTGCATACAAGGCGCGCCCGTGGCTGCGCCGGCCCATTGCAGGGGCAGGCAGAATATCAGCAGCAGGGCAAACAGGCAGGCACGCATCTGGTATCGATTGTAGTTCGGCGGCTGTGATGAAGAGATGTTGACCGCGACAACCCAACGGGCGTTCAGGGTGTCGGCGTTCGCTGGTGTGCGCGGATGGTGGCCCGCAGTTCCGGCGCCACCGACATGGGCCGAAACGCACCAACATTCGACCGTCCGGTGTTGCCCAGCGGCAGCCGGCCCAACAGGTGCCCCAGCGGCACCAGCAGCAGCCGCAGCAGCTGACCGTTCACCTCGGCCAGGTCCCGCGTCCGCCAGGCCAGCGCCAGCATCAGCCCATGCGTTCGCGCATGCGGAACCAGCCGCGTCTGCCCGAGCACATGCAGGGCTTCGAGCAGATGCCAGGCCTGGTCCAGGTCGCGGCGATCCACCCGAAGGTACGCCCGGTGCAACCGTTCGAAGACATCCGGGTCGAACGCCACCGACGTCATGGGTTCAGTGGGCATGGTCGTGGTGTCCATGTCCGTCGTCGTGGCCCTGGGCGCCTTGCTGGCCCAGTTCGCCGCGCGCCTGGCGCAGCACCTGCCAGCCGCCTTGCAGCGCCAGGCTGGCCATCAGGGCCGCCACCAGCAGATCGGGCCAGGCGTTCCCGGTACCAAAGACTCCCAGGGCGGCCAGGAACACCGCCACGTTGCCGATGGCGTCGTTGCGCGAACACAGCCAGACGCTGCGCATGTTGGCGTCGCCCTCGCGGAAGGCGTACAGCAGCCAGGCCACTGACACGTTGGCCAGCAGCGCCAGCAACGCCACCACGCCCATGGTCGGCGCATCGGGCACCCGACCATTCCAGACCGCCCACACAGCGCTGCCCAGCACATACAAACCAAACCCCATCATGCTGAATGCCTTGAACATGGCCGCCCGGGCACGCCAGGCGAGCGCCGAAGCCAGCACCGCCAGCGACACGCCGTAGTTCAGCGCGTCACCGGCGAAGTCGATGGCATCGGCCAGCAGGGACAGCGAGCCCGATGAGAAGCCCGCGCCCAGCTCGACCAGAAACATGGCGGCATTGACGATCAGCGCGACCCACAGCACACGACGGTAGCGTGGCAGGTTGGTGATCTGTCCGGGGGCGGGGCAATCGTGTTCACAGCAGTGGGCCGACATGGAAACTCCTTCAGAATGCCGGTATTGAAAACCCTGGAGCCGCTCCAGAGTCAAGCCCAGCGTCCCACCGACCGGAGAAACCCCATGCGCATCAAGGAACTGGCCGAGGCCACAGGCGTGGATGTGGACACCATCCGCTACTACGAAAAACAAGGCCTGCTGCCGGAGCCAGCCCGGCAGGACAACGGTTACCGCGACTACGCGAGCACTCACCTGGATCGGCTGGCCTTCATCCGCCACTGCCGCGCGCTGGAGATGCCGCTGGCCGACATCCGCCGGCTGCTGGGCGCGCTGGACGCACCGGGCGAGCCGCACCCGGACGTGGACCGGCTGGTGCAGGAGCAGATCGACAAGGTGCGAGCTCGGCTCAAGAGCATGCGCGCGCTGGAGAAGCAGCTGTTGCTGCTCCAGGCCAGTTGTGGCCGCTGTGACGACGAAGGCACAGACTGCGGCATCCTCAAAGAACTGGTGGCTGCTGCGCATGGCGAGGCCTGCGCGTGCCATGCCCATCTTGCACACTGACCGACCATGAAGACTTTTTTGCTGTACGTCGCCACCGCCATGGCCGAGATCGTGGGCTGTTATCTGCCCTGGCTGTGGCTTCGCCAGGGCGGTTCAATCTGGCTGCTGCTCCCTGCGGCGGCCAGTCTGGCGCTGTTCGCGTGGTTGTTGACTTTGCACGATGCGGCCTCGGGGCGGGTATACGCGGCCTACGGCGGGGTGTACATCGGTGCAGCCATCGCGTGGTTGTGGGCAGTCGATGGTGTCCGACCTTCAGCCTGGGATGTGACCGGTGCGGCGGTGGCTGCGTTGGGGATGGGGATCATTGCGTTCCAGCCGCGCTGACCAGTTCAGCAGCCACATCATTCGCCAGGGGCGGCAGGTTCGCAGTCAAATAGCAGTCAAAACTGTAATCGGAAGGCAAGCCTGCTGTCACCCGCCCGTCACTACATTGCACCTGTACACGGTACCTCGTTGCATCACCCGATCAACGTGAAACTTTCAGGAGCAACCATGATTCGCAAGTTCAACGTCCTCGTCTTTTCACTCGCCGCAACCCTCCCGGCTTTTGCCATGGATGCGGCTCAAGCCGAAGCCAAGCAGACTATCCCGCTGGTCAATGGCGAGACGCTCTACGTCTTCAAGGACGGAAAGATGGCAAAAGCTGATCGATACGGACGCTCTGTATTCCTCACGCAAGGTGAGGTCGTCCAGTCGGCGGACGGTAAAAAAATCAGCACGGTCGGCAACGAAATTGCGCGTCTTGACAACCTGGGACGCAAGGGCCACCAGAACTGATCTAGACATCGTGGCAGACGTAGCCACCCTACCTTTGGGGTGGCTTTTTATTTGCGATGAAGAATCACGATTGCAACAGACAACATGACCAGATAGTTGATGATCATGAACCAAGGCGTGTTCCACGCGACGCCATCGAACCCCCAGTAGGTCACCGGATAGAAAACCGGAGATGGATAGAAATCGGCCGAATGGGTGAACACGTCGATCAGCACGTGGGACCACCAACCCAACAGCGGCAACCAGAAGCGGCTCAGCCAAATCCAGAGGACCCCTGTGACGGCCCCCGCCACCAGCGCGCTGTGCATCACGCAATGCAGGTGGTGGGTCAGGCCGGCGAGCAGCGGCGACATTGCGGGCTCGTACCCGGGCAGCGCATTGGCGTAGGCCCGCAGCACACGCCAGCCTTCGGACGACGACAGCATCAGTGCGACCAGCGGCGCAAGCTGGACCAGATCGGGCAACACCGCAAGGCCCACTGCCAGACCGATGGTGCGGCGGTCCTGCGGCCGGTGCCGGTGCCAGGCCGCGGCGCCCAGGCCCACCCACAGTCCGTGCGCAAGGATGTCCATGGCGCATGCCCTCTTGTGCAGTGAATCTGTCCGCTATCGGTTACGCAACCGCAGCGCATTGCCGATCACCGACACCGAGCTCAGGCTCATGGCCAGCGCAGCAATCAAGGGTGACAGCAGCCAACCCGTCAACGGGTACAACACGCCGGCAGCAATCGGGATGCCCAGTGCGTTGTACAAAAAGGCAAACACCAGGTTCTGCTTCATGTTGCCCACGGTCGCTTCGGACAGCGCCCGCGCGATCGCGATCCCGCGCAGATCGCCCTTGACCAGCGTCACCTGCGCGCTGTTCATCGCCACATCGGTCCCGGTTCCCATGGCCACGCCCACATCGGCCTTGGCCAGTGCCGGCGCATCGTTGATGCCGTCACCGGCCATCGCCACCACCCGACCTTCCTTCTGCAAGCGCTCAACCAGCAGCAGCTTGTCGGCCGGCTTGACCTCGCCATGCACCTCGTCGATGCCCAGGCGGGTGGCCACAGCCTGGGCCGTCGTCAGGCCGTCACCGGTGGCCATCACAATGCGCAGTCCCGATGCCTTGAGGGTCGCCAAGGCCTCCGGCGTGCTGGCCTTGACCGGATCGGACACCGCCAGCAGGCCCATCAACTGACCATCCATCGCCAGGTGCATCACGCTGGCACCTTCTGCACGCAAAGCCTCGGCCTGCGGCACCAGCGCCGCGACCGAGACGCCCATCTGCTCCATCAGCGCGGTGTTGCCCAGCGCCAACTGGCGCCCACCCACCTGGCCACGCACGCCGATGCCCGTGCCAGACTCGAAGTTCTCGGGTTTGTCCAGCACCATGCCGCGTTCGCGGGCGGCACGCACGATGGTTTCGGCCAGCGGGTGCTCGCTGCCCTGGTCCAGGCTAGCGGCCAGGCGCAGCACCTCGTCGGCGTCAAAACCGGTCGCGGGAATGGCGCGCGCGAACGTCGGACGGCCCTCGGTCAATGTGCCAGTCTTGTCGATGATCAGGGTGTCGATCTTGCGCATGTTCTCGATGGCCGCCGCGTCCCGGAACAGCACGCCGTGTGTGGCGCCCCGACCGGTCGCGACCATGATGGACATGGGTGTGGCCAGACCCAGGGCACAGGGACAGGCAATGATCAGCACCGACACCGCGTTGATCAGGCCGAACACCCAGCGCGGCTCGGGGCCGAACAGGCCCCAGCCGAAGAATGTCAGCAATGCAATGCCCACCACCGTGACGACGAAGTAGCCCGCCACCACGTCGGCCATGCGCTGCATCGGCGCCCGGGAGCGCTGTGCCTGGGCCACCATCTGCACGATCTGCGACAGCATGGTGGCCGCGC
>JACCEB010091256.1_pt1 | contig 25080 bp, 17 predicted proteins | sample 7454761 | NCBI WGS metagenome assembly JACCEB01 (sample SAMN15323454, study PRJNA562643) | freshwater metagenome | isolation source: river surface water | place: USA:Blue River Watershed | collected 2017-08-18
CACCAAGGGTATGATCAGACCTTTATTAGCAATAACTCACAATAATATTTTAGTTGTGTCAGGTCAATACGAAAGCATAATTGTCTAATATGTCTCAAGATAAGAAAACCAGAAAGTCCAAAAAAGCCAAAGATGTAAATATTACTTCTACACCTGAGATAAATGAAGTATCTACATTAGCTGTTCAACCAAGTAACTTTTTTGATATATATAGTTGGATAGACTCTCCATCTGCACTTCCTAAATGTGAAGTTCTTGAGAAAGTATACACATATCCTAAAGCTAGCGTATTTCTTGATACAAAAGCCCCTCAAGGATATGTAATTATCAATCAAAATGAAGATTCTGGTGGCATATTCGTACATCAGTTTTCTGCATTTGCTTCTTCTTCATCTTCCGACAATACGACAACTAATGCAAGGACTTTAACAAAGAGATATGAAGCCTGGAGCTATACACCAAATATAGAACAAGAAATTAAATCTGTAACAGTCAAATTAAAGAAAAGTGGTACTATTTCTAACACTGCAAATGGGTTTAAGTTTTACATTTATTCTGATAGTGCTGGTAATCCAAGTAGTATCATTGCAACATCATCTTCTTCATTTACATTTGCAACTTTAACAGACACTTTGGCAGATTATAAATTTGATGTAGTGTATACTCTGTCTCAATCAACTAAATATTGGTTTGTAATTGAAATTGAAGTATTTCCTCCAACTTCAGATAATGCTAGTATTTACATAGCTTCACAAACAGATTCTAATAATAATTTTGCATATTCTTCTGATAACCTTACATGGCAAAAAAGTTCTGGTAGAGCATATTACATTTTAGAAGGAGAAAATTCATCTTCTTTGTCTGATACTACAGTTGCTTATGACATGCTAGATAATCCCATTAGAGTTGCTAATAATTTTGGTGGTTCTGAAAATGAAAGTTCTTATGAAATCATTGGCTATGGTGGAGTTCAATATTTAAACAAATCTTTTGATCCAATTTCAGTTTCAAGTCAAGGAGTTGCTACATATCCTTCAGTTGCATCCATTATTATTGGAGCGACAGCATCAACATCTAAACAATATTCCGTTGAAGTAAAATTGACTCCAGATTCTGATTGGTTATCCGTATATAGAACTATAGCTGACCCATACTCTTATGAATTTTTAAAGTATACATTTAAAGATCCAGTTCAAATCTCAAACATCAGAATTTCATATAGAGGCGATTATTATGCAGGTTCTAATTTAGGTAAGATTACTATTTCAGGATATGATGATCTCTCAGGAATTTCAAGTTTTCAAGCATCTCATTATGCAGATTTCAGAGATGTAACAGATTTTCCATCCGCTGATCTTGAGGGTTGGGTTAGTTTTGAAGAAGGTATTTCAACTTTTGATTGGTTACTTTCTAATACACCTAGAATTTGGACAGAAAAGGCTACATCGTCCGACAGTCCTTTTACTAAATCTTTGGCTTTTGGATCTAAAATTGTATCTGTAGCAAATAATAAAATTTATAATTATTCTAGCAATGTTTTATCAACTGTATTAACATTAGCTGCAAACGTTGAAATTACATGTTTAGTAAACCATAATGGCAAACTATATGCTGGAACAAATAATGGTCTTGTTTATGAATCAGCATCAGGAACTTCATGGGCATATATTAATCCACCTGTGTCTTCCTTAGATCCAACACCAATATATACTCTTCCTGTTACATCTTTAGCTTCTTATAGGGGTTTGCTTTGGATAGGCACACGTTCGAACCAGACTTTTAAGGCTGCTGTGTATTCATGGAGTGGAACTTCTATTGATAAAAGAAAAGAATTTGTTGAATTAGAAGTTTCTACTTTAACAGCAGCTTATGCAAATTTATATGTTGGTTTAAGTGGTAAAGATGGTTTTGGAGATGCATCTGTTTATAAATTTGATAATAGAGATTGGTCTTTAGCACTTCAGTCAGATTATGATCAAATTGATGTTTTATATTTTTCTTCAGCAGCTAATCTAGTTTTTGCTGGATTTAGAACTGGTGATATTTATTCATTATCATTCGATACTACTAACAATCCAGTTTCATGGAATAGATTGTATGAAACGGATAATGGTTATTTTTACGGTATTAATGACGATTTGACTGGCGGATATGTCTGGTTTACTGCTGATAAAGAAGCTATTGGTTACAAGTTATCTGATAAATCTTTTAGTTCTGTCGCATATCCAGAGTCTAATAATAATGGTATTGATATCACATATAGATCTTCTACATTAGATTCTTATAAGCTTTTTGATAACTATACTCAAAAGATTTCTGTTTTTTCAAATAATATTAATTTTACAAATCTAGATACCAACCCATTATCAGCTACGTCATATTATAATGTCACAATTGAAGGTTATATCAAATCTGATCAATCCGATTCATATGACTTTAGATTGGCTACAAATATTGGAGCTAGAGTTTATTTGGATGATGTATTAGTGGCAGATTCTTGGACAAACAAGACTGTAGTAAGCAACACTGTTTTTACTAAATCTTTAACAAGTACTAAGTTTACAAAAATTAAAATTATTGGATTTGTAGATACAGTCTCAACTCCTTCTCTTGAATTAGCATGGAAATTATCAAATGGAAGTACATATGTTGTAATTCCAAATACTAATTTATTTAGAAGAAATTCGGCTTCAGATATTTTTAGATTCTCAACAAATACATATGCGACATTGAAAGATGGATTTGTTTATGAATTCGATTCTTCCTCAGTAACTGGATCAAGCAAAGAAGTTTTTGTTAGATTGAAAGATGTGGCTGGAAATTATCATTCATCAAATCCTAGCTTAGTTAATTTAAATAATAATCAATATGAAAAAAATATATATATCTATGACAATATTAAACTAGGTAATCCGACAGTTACAACAGGCACTACAACAATTTCAATTTCTCAAGGAAAAATTTATCAAGTTGGTACTGACAAGAATCTTAAAGCAACATTTGTTTCAAAAGATATCTCACCTTTATATGCGCCAGATAGAAAAATTTCAGTATCAGGTTTTTACACAACAGAACCATTTTATATTTCCACATTAACAAGGTGGGATGATTTAGTAGTATATACTACAACACCAGCTGGCTTGGCAATAGATTCAGGCTTAGATTATGGTACAGAAATTAGAATTTACCTGAGGAGTTCTGATACAGAGAACGGATTACTCTCTACTGATTGGGGAGATCCATATTCTTATGGAACTATTGGTAATAGTGCTAATGCAGGTGTTCATATTGGCACTTATGATATTTCAACAGTTACAGGTAAGTGGATGCAATTTAAGGCAGAATTAGTATCATCTTCTCCAAATTCTACTCCAACATTAAGAGGTGTAAGTTTTTCTTATATTGCTGCAAATTCATCTTATTTCTTTACTAAATTATTTGATACAAGCGTTGAATCTTTATCGACAGTATCTCCTGAATTTAGAAGAGGTCTTTTAACAAGTAATGAGATACCAAATGGTGGAAGAATAGTATATGGATATACTACAAACAGTGATGCTGTAGCTTCATTTGATTTTAATAGCTATACCATCATCGAACCAAATAAAGTCTTTGAGATTTCTGAACCAGCATCAAAGATTAGGTTTGGAATTCTATTTGTATCTGTAGGCTTAACACCAGCGATTGTAAACGATTTTGCGGTACAACTTGACTTGGGTGAAGAAGACCTTAAATTCATGGATTAATATGTCAAAACGAACCAGTATTTATAAGTATCTCTATCTTGAATTAGGAGATAAATGGTATCCAGGTTACGATTATGAAAATATGCTTACTGCTGAAAATCAATTGCAGGGCTTATATAAATTTATTGGAACTGGAGTTATTGAAGGCTGGGAAGTTACTAAATTATCTGACTATATTTTAGAACAGAAATCATTAATATCAGCATGGCGAAACGATCCAGATTCAGAATTAGGACAGAGATATTTAGCATTAGGTTTGAGACCAGATGCCCAAGTTAGAGCAGCTACAACAGAAAATATTGTAAGCTTATCAGGCTTACTTACAATAGATAATGTTGTTTTAGTTTCTGGTGATAAAGTCCTAGTAAAGAATCAATCAACAGCATCTCAGAACGGCATTTATACTGTTTCTGCTGGGGCTTGGGCAAGATCTGATGAGCTAAATTCACCCGTAGATTTTGTTTCAAATTTTATTGTTTTAGTAGGTGAAGGAAATGTATATTCTGATACTGTGTGGGTTATGTCTAGTCCACCTATATCTGGAGTGGTCGTTGGTTCCACAAGTATTTACTTTGAAGATGCTTTTAAACAAGTAATTAGAGTAACACCAGGATATGGAATTGTAGACTTATTTTCAGCAAGAACATATGAAATTTCTTATATCAGGCATCAAGCTGAAAGTATTTATTATGTTTGGGCTGACAAAAGTTTATGTTTAAATTCTGAAGGCATTTGTGCAATTGTCTCTGTTGATAATGAATTTTATGATAGTATTTCAGAAGCTACATATCTTGCAGATGTTACATTTACTTCTGACCCAACATCAGGTATTTCTACAATCTATTCAATCGAATATGGTGAAAGAAGAAATAACCTTAAGAATTTAGCTTCTGCATTAGAGGATGCTTTAAATAAGGCATTTTATAGGCATGTCCATTTAGGTAATTCCAACACACCTTCTAAAATCTTATTATCGACTCAATTGATTTTAGATTGTTATGCCCCTACATCCTCTACGATTTTTGATGTTAAAGCTCAATCAGAATTACCATTATCTCAAAGAAGCAATTTTATCTGGTCTTCGTCAAATTATGGTTTACCAGAAGTTCGATTGAATAATATAAAACTTGATGAAACTGAATATACATTAAGCCCGACAACGGGAAGAATTTTTCTTAAAAATAGTTTAGAGACTGGAAATATACTTCAATTAGTACTTCCATTGTCAAGTCAAAAATATCTATTTCCTAATACGGATGAAACTACTGCATTTTCGGGAGTTATTAAATTAACTGATGGCAGTACACAAACAGTTAATAATCAAACAACCTATAAGACTTTTTCATGGTCTGATCTCTACTATCATCCAGCATCAGTTTATTTAAAAGATGTATTAATCGATCCTAAATTTTATACTATCAACTCAAATCAAGGCACAATTGTTTTTTCGTTAAACTTGCCTTCTTATTCAACTTACTCTTTGTCTGATGTTTCTTTAATGATAGAGTCTTTAGGTAGAGAAATTCAATCAAAGTTATCTGGAAAAAGAATAAAGGACATTAATGCTAATACTTTCTCTAGAGGCAAATTAAACAGCAAAAGAATAGCTAAACTCGATCATGTTGGACAAAATAGATATAAAGAAATTGCTTCTACTAAACCTAATTTAAGATTATTCTCTGAAGGCAATAAGACTATTTTTTATCCTGAAGTTCTTAGTAATGATCTTCAATACAATTCAAAGCTATATTTTTTAGGCTCATCTAAGAATCTTACAGCCAAAAGTAAGTTAATTTCTACAAAAACTGGACTTTTACAGTCATCTACATATCTTGATAATTCTTATATGTCTTCTTGGAATATTGACAACGGTTATATCAAAGATGTTCAAGATGAGATTCTTCAAGCTGATGATTTTACCAATTATTTTAAGAGAATTTATGTTCTTTCTTCTAATGGTAAGCTTTACAGATCATCTAATAATGGGATTGGATGGACAGTAATCAAATCCCCAATAGAAGGCAATAATACAGTACCAGTAGTAATAAATGCATTCTCAGTTTCTAGCCAATGGGAAGAAGTTGAGCAAGGTATTCTTCTTGTTAAAAAATGGTACACAAATATTGTTATTGGCACTAATTTTGGTGCATATTATGTTAGAATTTTAGAAGGCCAGACTGAACAAGATTGGGTTTGGACTAAGCTTTCTAGAATTAAGGATACTAACGGTTCACCATCAACATTCTCAAGTGTCAATTCTATTTTAGATATGACCTTGATGTCTACAACTACTGATCCTGAAACTAAAATTACCACTAAATCATTTTCAAATGTACTTTTCATTGGTGCAAATAATGGATTTTATATTGGAAATTATGGAGAGGTTCAAAAATATTCTTCTGATATAGTCAAGCATATTTATTGGATTCAGGATGGAGTAGCAAATCAAAATCTAAATAATATTATTTGGGCCACAGATACCTCTGCCTGGATAACTCAATCAGCATATTTTGAGGCCACAGATACTTCTACAAATTGGTATCAGCCTTTAGCATTAACTACTCCTTCGTATGCAGATTGTTTAGTAGCAACGACTGGAAACGTTATTTTGACTGCTGGCTCAACTCCTCAAATTGTAGATGGCATAACGCTGGCAAATAACAATAGAATTCTCGTTAAAAATCAAACAAACCCGATTGAAAATGGTATATATGTTTGCACCAATGCATCTTCAAGAATTTGGGCAAGATCTGCAGATACATTTACATCATCAAAAAAGGTTGGAATCACTTCTGGAACCATTAATGGATCAAGTGAATGGGTCTTAGAAAAATCATCTGTAGGAAACTTTGGCACACAAGCTAATTACTGGAAGATTTTTAAATTTAAGATTTTTGAGAATCTATCTTCAGTCATTAAAGATATCGACAAAAGACCTGGATATGCTAATTATTATATAGCTCATAATATTGGAATTTCAAAAATCACTGAAACATTTGACTATTTAGCTCCTGTTCGTACTAATTTGAACTGGTATGCTTATAATGGAACAATTGAATGCATCGATGTTTTGAATCAGTCTGGTAGTTCCTATGAATTAATTTACACAGGGTCTGACAGAGGATTGTATGTTTCTACTCAATCTCTTTGGGATAATACATTAAGTTATGATAATTGGAAAAGACCATATAATCAGTTTTTCTCAACAGATCAATTATCTATTTATGATGCTTATACTTTAGATGAAATTGCAGCAGGATACACTGTCAATGCATCTAATCAATCTATAACATTTGATACTAATAAAAACCTTTGGGACGCATTTGTTTATGAAAGAGAGTATGTAGATTTTTATGTAAATTCTTGGACAGGTAATGGGTCATCAGTGGTAGTTTATTACAAAGATAAACCATCCATCTATCCATATACATTAGATCCAACCCTTGGTAAAATTTCTTTCTTATCATCATTATCTAAAGCTGATAAAAATTCTATAAAAGTTACTATTTCTAGACCAGGTGCTTATATTTCAAATGTCGGCAGTAATCCTCATGGCGAACAAATTAGGGCATTTGTTATCGATGAAAGCCCTGTTGCAAAATTATCTAAAGATTTTAACCCAGAAGACTTAAATATTTATCTAGATAAGCCAACAGCACTGAATAGCACAAATACATTAATTGAAATTAGATTATCAGCAACTATTAAAGAGATTTTTACAATCAATGTTGATCCTGAATCTTATGAAATTACGATACCCTATGCTAGATCTTCAAGTGTAATTTATTTTGCTGGCTCTACTGTCCATGTAATTTCAACTAAAAATGTTTTGGGTATCGAAGATTTAATAACTTTAAATCAAAACAAACAAACATATCATTTAAGTTCTGTTGATAATGCTAATACTCTGCAGCTTTCTTTAAATATTCAAACTACCTTGGGTGACATTTTTAAGAATTTTTCCGAAAGCCCAACATTAGGAGAAGATGAAAGAGGTTTAGTAAAGACTCTTTTAGCAAGTTCATTAAACCCAAATATCTATGACACTAGAGCTTCAGACTCTAGCTCATATTCTGGAAACGAACCAAGTGCAGATGAACAAACATATAATCCTAAAGTAATTTATTCAATTTATAATCCATCTAAATCTGGCAATGATATGAAGATTGCCACCGATGCTGGAGTATGGAATTATAATGGATCAAAGTGGGTATTGGAGTCAAATTTAAATGATGCCTCAAGAACTTATTACGTTAAGAGTTCAGGTTCAACTTTAAAATTAGGTGCAGATAATGGATTGTGGAATAAAAATACTCTTTGGTCACAATCTAGTTTATATACTCAAGCTCAATTCTCATATACTTCTGGCTCATGGTTTGGTGGTACATTTGAAGCTTTTGGAAAAGAAGATGGATTGGCTTTTATTAATGTTCCTAGTGGTTCGACAACATTCACATCTGATCATTATGATTTAGTTGATAATAAAAATGTTTATGGATTATATAAAGATCAATTTATTAGAATGTCAGTTGATTCTCAGGGCAATAATGTTCAGACAAAAGTGGATGCATTATATATCTGTGCTGAAGATGGCTTATATGGAGTGACGAGCGGTAACAGAGGCACAGCGTACTCTTCATTATTAGATGGCAGAGAAATGTTCGGAGGTACTAAATCTGTTAAATTTTATGATATCTTTAGACCTTTAGCAACACCTCCTGCTACTAATGCCCCGGTTCCTATGTTTATTCTTACATCTAATGGTCTTTTAAAAGTAAGAAACTGGAGATGGTGTGATCCGACAGAAAACGAATTAACATTTGAAACTGAAAATACATTTTTATCTGGTCTAAGTTGCAATTGCTATAGTCTCTATACTTCTGCTGGCACTCCTGGTAAAAGCAAAATATTTATCGGAACAAATGATGGTGTTTACAGATCTTTAAATGAAGGAAGTACTTTTGAGAAGTGTGAGAGAATTTTAGGTGGAAGAGTTAGTGTTTATTCGCTTGTCAATTTCTCCTCAACATATACTGAAAATTCTGTAAGTGTAACAAAACAGGTTATTTTAGCTGGTACAGAAAATGGTTTATGGTATTCTACTGATGATGGAGATACATGGTATTTAGCTGGTAACCCAAACGAATTTAACGCTTATCCAGTAGAATTTTCTTCAGCAATCAGCAATTCAATTTCATTTAATGCTGGATATCTTGCACAAACATTTAAGCCTGTTTCTGGACAAACTCAGATATTTAAGATTTCTGGATATTTTGAATTACAAAATCTTCAAACCAATCCATTATTTGAAGCATCTTTGAATAACACGATTACTGCTGCTATATATTTAACTGATGGTAACGGTGTACCAACTACCCCAATTGCTCTATCAAATAGCACAACAATAAATAATCTTATTTCGAATGGATTTTATAATACGTCAAATTCAGTAGGGTCAATAATTTCTCAAGGATATACTGGCAATTCTGGATTTATTTTGGCTGGTTTTTCAAGCAATTCAATTACTAACGACTTACTTCTTGCTAGAGATATTAAATACTCTGGATTCTACAGCATTAATCTTCCTGTAACATTGCCTAATTCGACATCTACTTATGCTCTTGTGCTACAAGAAAATAATGTTGGAGGATTGCCGATTGTAACATGGAAAAAATCTTCATCAAATAATCCATATACTTTCGGAAGAACATATTCAAGCAATAATGGAACATCTTGGTCAGCCTTAAATTCGGGTGATGATTTCTATTTTAAAGTTAATTTCACGGGTACAAATCAATATTCCGAAACAATTGAGGTTGCTGGACGAAATGATTCACTTAATGCAAACAATTGGCTTCTTGGTGATAGTTTAGGTGTTATTGTAAATGATAGTGGATACTTAACTACCGACTTTAAATTTGCAATGTCTATGGTGATTGATGATTCATATTCTATTCTTAATGCATTTGGAACATCTAATTTTGAGGCTGAAATTAATGGATTTATTGATAGAATTTATGATCGCACAGATTCTACAGTAGTTTCGACTTTATTCCCTAAAACATACACATCTCAATATGTTTTCAATAATAAGTCACAAGATAGAACAAATGGATTTATTAACAATAGAACTCAATTAAAATCTAATGTATCAGCCCTCAGACAAAATGGTATTAGTAGCACATTATTAGAGTCTGTTAACGCTTCAATTACTTCTATGAATCCTGAAGCAATTGTTGAATCTATTTTAAAAGTTAATGATGAGGCAAATAATCAGATAAGAGTTGGAGCAATTGTAGATTACTTGAATTCTATTAGCGCTCTTGGACTAGATGAATTAAAATCTTGGTATGCACAATCAGATTATCAAGAAACTTTAATCCCAAAAACTGCATTAAATGTAAATCCAATCACTCTTTCTTTAAATGGAATTGACACTTTTACATGGTCAACTTCAACTTATCCATATATCGAAGTAAGTGTAAATAATATTGTTCAATCATCAGGATTTAGCATTAACCCCTCTTTAGGTCAAATTACATTCTCTACGCCTCTTCTTTTAACAGATATTCTAAAGGTTGTTTTAAGATCAGATTGGGATGGTCAGGCAAATACCATCAAGTCATCAGAGAATATTAGAACTTATTTTGTGAGTAAATGGGCCAATTCTTATATTCCATTCTCAACTATTTTTGCTGATGGTAAGAATATATCAGAATATACTGCTGATGAAATTGTTACAACCGCTGAATCATCTTGGAATGATCTTGGAGTAAATGTTTATAGTTTCTTGTTAGGTAAATCAAACCTCAACAAAGATCTTCAAACAATTGGAACATCTAGAGGAAAATTTATTCATATTTCTACAGATGCCAATGCTCAGGATTTTGACACAACATTTGATTCTTTCTTACATGGCGGATCAAATAATCTTTTTAAAGCATCATGGACACGTAAATTTGATTATGAAAGTTTGACTTATGTATCGAAAGTTTATAGTGCGTTTACTGCTCCTACTTCAACAGTTAATAGTGCCTGTATCGTACAGTTTAGATATTCAAGCGATAGAAGAAGCTATAGTTCCTGGATTACTTTGACTAATAATGTTGATAGCTTAATTAATAAAGAAATATTAGCAATTGAATATAAAGTTACTCTTACTGATGGATGGAATGGTACTGCTCCTGTTAAACCATTTATAACTGAACTTTATCATGTCATAATCAATCCATCAACAAGCTATATTTTTACATATCCACAAAATATAAATGGATCTATGTTTGAATATATTTTATCACCAAAGAGTTCAATTCCAGAAACTGCTAAATTATCTTGGGGAATTTGTAGAGGTGATTCTTTAGATTGGGCTGATTATTCACCAATTATCTCCAGAAGAAATGGCGTATTGCCTAACAGACAAGAATCTATTTTGTTTACAGATGAAGTAAGCAAAACTGGACTTTCAACGAAAACTTCAGATTATTTTATTTATCAAGTTTATGAAGAGAATGGATCAAAGGCTAAATGGTCAGTTACTGATATTGTTACTATTAGATTAGATGGTATTGCTACTTCAGACAGTGATGGTTATTATTCTCTTGATAATGTAAATGGTTTGATTTATTTTAGTACTGAAAAACCATCTACTGTAGTTGTAACAGTTGATATAACTACACCATCTGAAGTTTATAAATTGAATGGCGAATTGACTACCACTATTGATAACAGAACTTACTATTTAAGCAATGGTCGATATCCAAGTGATTCAACAATTATTGTTCTTAAGAATAACTCTATTGTTCGTGGTGGATACTTTGTAAATAGAGAATCAGGAACAATTACTTTCACACAGGAACAGAATGATTCGGATAAGATTACTGTGTATGTAGCTCCTTCAGATAAATTTAGAGTTGGAATTCAAATCAAAAACTATACTAATGTTTCTTTAGGATTAATACAGTTTGGCTTAACATATACTACAATAACTAATTCAGATCTTGAGAATTCTTTTGCAAATTCTCCTAGTCCAACAATCTATCCTGGAACATTACAATTATTGCCATCTAGTCCTAATGTAAGTGAAAGACTCTACATTGAATATAAATATGTTTCAGTAGACAACAATAAAGAATTAGACACTAAGACAGAATGGTACAGGTCAAGATCAAATGGTGCATACTTAAGAGTCAATGCTTCAAATTCCATGCCAAATTACGATAACAGAACTGTGCAAAAATTAAGCGACTTAAATTCATTATTTATTTCCACTGACAAAGTTAAAGTAATCGTGAGACCCTCTGATGGAATTACAACTGGAATACCTTATGAATCAAATATTGCTACATTATTGGGCACAAAGAGACCTTATGTTTATGACGTTAGTATAGCTTGCGCCAATAAGACAACAGTTAGCGGAGTCAATTATGTTACAGAAGGTACAGAATTGAAAGCTAGATTTATATTTAATGATGGTGAAACCGGAAGCTCTAATATTATTTACGAAGGACAAGAATCTTCCAACAGTATTTCTTGGTATTACAATGATGAACTTCAGCCAATATCAACTAAAGCAACTCTTCCATCTAATTTAGTTGTAAAGGGCAAAACAATTTCATTTATAGTAAAGCCTTATGACGGATCTATGTATGGCGACCCTGTAAGATCAGAAGATATTACAGTTTCTTAAAAGTTATTCTGGTTAGGTTTCAAGAATAAATAATTAGTAAACAATTGGAGACTAAAAATGGATAAAGAAATTCAGTTTATTCCAGATATTGAGATGCAACCGATTCATGTGATGCAAACTCTCAGTCAAACTACAGACTGGGGTTTGATGCAATCCAATATTCCTGGTGCTTGGGCTTATACTGAGGGCGAAGGTATTACAATTGCTGTTCTCGACACTGGCGTATGGGACCACTCCGATTTAAGAGATAACCTGCTACCAGCTTTAAATTTCTCAGGTGAATCAGATGATAAGGATTGGAATGGTCACGGGACACATTGTGCTGGAATTATCGCTGCAGCTAATAATGATTTTGGAGTTGTTGGCGTAGCTCCTAAAGCAAAAATTCTTCCAGTCAAGGTTTTAGGTAATGGTGGTAATGGATCGTATGACAATATTATCGCTGGAATTAATGCTGCTGTAGATTGCAATGTGGATATTATTAGCATGTCTTTAGGTGCATCTTCTGCTCCTCCAGAACTCTATACAGCTATTAAGAGAGCTACAGATGCTGGGGTGATTATGATTGCTGCAGCTGGTAATGATGCTGGAGCTGTAAATTATCCAGCTAGATTTGAAGAAGTTATTGCAGTTGCTGCTTTAGATGCCAGAGGAAATATGGCACATTTTTCAAGTCATGGTCCAGAAGTTGATGCAATTGCTCCTGGAGTAGATATTTATTCAACATATAAGGACAATGGATATGCTAAATTAAATGGCACATCCCAAGCTTGTCCATTTATTGCTGGAGTCTGTGCATTGATGTTAGCATGGACAAGAAAAAATCCAAACTTGAAGCCTATTTGTGATTATAAGGATATGCTTCAGAGATTAGATGATGTTTCGTCATTAGAATCTCAAAACATCACAGTTGGAAGAACTGGCGATTGGGGATTTGGTGTTCCTAAATTCGCTAACATGAAATTTAATTAAGGGCTTAAAAAACAAAAATGTCCTTCTCTATACGCATAAAAGGAGAGGACTATGAAGCTTAAATTTATTTTGACTACGGTATTGAGTTTGGCCTGTTTGTTATTAATATACTACAGGCCATTCAGGGTAATTGTTGTAAGAGGCAGTTCAATGTATCCCACTCTTCATCATGGACAAATATTAATTGGTTATAAAACTAAAAATATCACGAGAAATGATATTGTTGTTTGTAATATAGAGGGTGAAGATGCGATTATAAAAAGAGTTAAGTATGTAGGTGGAGATAGTTATGCTTCTTTACTTGATTTGAAAAATACAAACGCTATTTTACTTGAAGGTTATGACACTAAAGAATTACTAAAGTTCAAAAAAGTCTATGGTTCGTTGTTGACAATTACAAGAGTGCCAAAAAAACATTATTATGTTTTGGGTGATAACACATTTCATTCTGATGATTCTAGAAGATTTGGTACTTTAACATTTGATGAGATTGAGTATAAAATTTTAGGGTATTAAATTTATGTCGCTACGTTTAGATTCAAATATGGTTGAAATGTTTTTGAGAGAAGCTCAAAATAAAGTTGATGATCCTATTAAGATTGTCATCCAGAATGCGATTTCAGCATCGTGTACAATTTTTGTTAAAGATGGAAAAGATCAATGGACTGGTAGTGGATTCCATATTGGTAATGGATTAATAGCTACTGCTTCGCATGTAGCTCCACCTAAACTTATCAATAATTATATGGGATTACAGGTCAGTTTTGATGGCAAAAATTCTTTTGGAGCAAGAGTTATTGATTCTCAACCAAATCTAGACGTAGCGATTCTTTATTGTGAAGATATACCAGATTCTGTTGCAGCAGTGAGTTTAGCAGACTCTGATACAGCTGAAGTGGGTGATATTATTGCTGCTATTGGATCTCCTGAAGGTTGGCATGATACGGCAACTGTTGGTAGAATTTCAAATATTCACCAAACAGTTCAAAATGCAGATTCTCCAGCTTGGTCGGATTTAATTTTTATTGATGCTGATATTCTTCAAGGTATTTCTGGTGGTATGGTAATCGGTACAGATGGATTGGTATATGGATTAGTTATCGGTGTTACTGGCGAACATGCGGATATTGCAATTGGTGAAAACTCAGTTTGTCCATCTAATAAAATTAAATCTTTGCTCCAAAAAATTAATGTATAATATGTTACATGAATCCATATGAAGTTCTTGGTTTAAATGAAAATGCTACAGCTGATGAGATTAAATCAGCTTATCGTAAATTAGCTAGAGAATATCATCCTGATGTAAATAAGTCTCCCGATGCTGAAGATAAATTCAAGCAATTAGGTGAGGCTTATTCAATTTTGACTGATCCTCAAAAAAAAGCCAGATATGAAGCAGAACAAAATGGCAATCCTTTTGGAGGTGGTATGCCATTTGGATTTGATTTTGATTTCAATCCATTTGGGCATCAAAGACAAAATAGGATGGAAAACTCTCCTGTTTCTATCAGAGTTAACATTACATTAGCAGAATCTTTCAAAAATTTCAAAAAAAATGTCACTTTTAATAGAAATGTTTTTTGTGTTAAGTGTAATGGCAATGGTGGATTGGGAGAAAAAGTCACCTGTAAAGAATGTAATGGTGCGGGAAATGTTGTAAAGCAAATCCGTCAAGGTATGTTTACTCAACAATTCATCACTCCTTGTGGTTCTTGTCAAGGCAAAGGTTCTAGATATACATCAAATTGTTCAGATTGTAATTCTTCTGGCTTAAAATTAATCACAGAAACAATTGAAATAGAAGTTAAAAAAGGATCTATTTTTAATTCTCAATTTATTAAAGGCAAGGGTAATCAAGAGAATAGAACAATTGAGCCTGGACCAGTAATTATAGATTTTGAGCTTACAGATGTTGGACATTTTGAATTTGATAGAAATGGTAATGTGAAACTTGATTTTGAAATTGATCCAGTAGTAGCAATATTAGGTAAAGATGTTGAAGTTGATTTGCCTGAAGGCGGTAAAACTACAATCAAAATGAAAGAATATACTACTAATGGTCAAAAGTTTAATTTATCTCAAAAGGGCTTATTTAAGAATGAGAACGCAAGAACAGATTTCGTAATTAATGTAGTGTATAAAACACCTAAGAATCTGTCTCAAGAACAAAAAGATATCTTGCAAAATTATGTGTCTACTTTAAAATAGGAGAAAAAAACAATGTCTATGATTAAACGTGCTACCGGAAGAATTGAACAGTTTACAGATGTGGAAGGTGAAGAAGTACAAGCTTTGGAAGTTGAAGAAACCACTGATGCACCTGAGGCTCAGTCTATTGTAGTAAAGGATGTTTTGGAAATTCCTGTCGTTGCTGATGTATTTCTTGATCCAGAAGCATCCGATACAGGAGATGATGTAATCGCTAAGGATTGCTAGAATGTCTCAACTATTCACTGCTTTAAAAATTAAGCAACTCTTACTACATGCGGTTCAAGAACATTTAACTTTATTAATTTGCACAGCTCTGGTAATTATTTTAGCTCCCCATATTGCAAGAAAATTTACAAGAGAAAGCGATTTTGTATATAAGTCACTATTGATTGTAAAGTCTGTACTAGGGGCTCAACTTGGATCAAAGGCTGTTATTATCATTGATGCTTGGGCAGAAGGCTTGAAATCTTGTGTCGATGGTACTTTTGATGAAAATGATAAGGCAGACTCCTTCCTTAGATTTATCAAAATTGTAGCAAGTAAGAATAATATTGAATTATCAGATTCAGAATACGAAATTGTTAAAGATCTAATTGTTACAACTCTTGGGATGATTGAGAATAAATCTAGCAGAGATGTTCAAGTTGGAATTATGAAATTTGCAGCATAAACAACTATAAGATATAATATCTTCGTGATAGTAATAAACTTATTTAATGAAAGGTGTCAGATAGACTTTAATCTATCTGACCCTCATGTTTTATATAGCCTACATTCTGTAATAAGAGATGAATTATCTTATATACAACCAAATGCCGATTGGAGTCCAAAATATAAACTTGGACAATGGGATGGCAAAATATCACTTTACAACAAGAAATTCGGCACATTTCCAATAGGTTTATATCCAAAAGTAAAGAATCTATTGCAGAATCTTAATGTTGAATTTGAAACAGTTGATAAAAGGCCTGAAATTCAACGAAATTATCCATTTACTTGTGATTTTGGTCCAAAGATACTAAGAGACTATCAAATCAAAGCAGGAGATGAGTTTTATAAGCAAAATGGTGGTATACTTTCTTTAGCTACTGGTGCTGGTAAAACTATGACTTCTTGTTATATTTTTTCAAAGCTTCAAGTTGCTCCAGTTATTTTTGTGGTTCCAGCCCTTGAACTTCTTAAACAAACTAAAAAAGAATTTGAAAAGTACTTAAGGTTAGATGGAAAACCAGTAAAAGTTGGAATCGCAGGTGATAGCATTTGTGATTTAAACATGGAAGGCATAAACGTAGTAACTTATCAAACTGTTTTAGGCGCTTATGATAAGAAATATGTGGAAAGTCAATATAAAGTTGTTGATATTCCCCCTTCAGATGGTGTTAGGAAATCTAATGCTCAAATTGAAGAAGAATATGAGAAGGCATTAAAAGATCTTTCTATGGCGAAAAGAAGTGCTAAAAATCAACTTAAAAGCCTTCAAGTAGAGATCGATTCATTACAGGCTAAATTCGAAGAATTAACTCAGCTATTTCATGATAATTTGGATACTAAAAATCAAAGAATATTGAATAAATCACAAAAAGATTTAGATTTAAAGTTAAAAGAATATTCAAGAAAATACGATTCATTGATTAAACTTCAAAATAACAACTTTAAAAAGGCTGATTCTGTATATCAAAGCAGAATGGCAACTTCAGAAGATAAAAATAAAATTAGAGATTTAGTCACTGCATGTCAGGCTTATATTGTTGACGAGGCACATATAGCATCCGTTATCATAGAAGAGATAGGTAAATATGCTGTAAATGCAACTATTCGTGGTGGACTTTCAGCTACTCCATATCGTACTGACAATCAAGAAATTCGAATTGAAGGTACTTTAGGCCAAAAAATCATTGAAGTGTCTGCAAGTGATTTAGTAGAAAGAGGTTTTCTAGTACCACCTAAAATCTTCCAGTGTGAAATTAAAGAACATCACGAAGCTCAAACTTACCAAGAAGCTTATGAACTTAATATAATCAAAAACACTGAAAGAAACTATAGGATTAAACAATTTGCTGAGACATTTAAAGATAATGGTACTCCAACTCTTATTTTAGTAGAAAGAATGGAGCATGGTAATCTTTTAGAAGAGATTATTGAAAATGCTGTGTTTGTGCCAGGAGGAGATAAGGGAGAATCAGATCCATCAGATGAAGAGAAAAATTATCGCCGAAGGATGCTGAATAAAGTTGAAAACAATGAAATTATTCTCATAGCAACTCAATGGGCAAATGTTGGTGTTGATGCTCCTAAAATTACAGCTCTTATATTAGCAGGAAGTAGCAGTTCTCCAATCACTACGTATCAGCAAGTTGGAAGAGTTTTGAGATGTGTAGGTATGGATGCTAAACAATCTACTGAAAATGGGAAACCGAATGCTATTATTGTAGATTTTAAAGTAAACCATAAGAATCTTAAAACACATTCAAATTTAAGAGCAAGAGTTTACAGAAATGAAAGAGCTTGGCAATATTATCCTATAAAGGCTACATAAGAAAAAAGGAGCTTAAAATTAAGCTCCTTTTAATGTTTATAACTCTAATTTAAATAGCATATTAATTACTTCACCGAACATTTTTTCCATGTCTTTAAAGATTCTCATATCCTTCTCCTTTATATGTTAATATCCACAACTATATGGAGTGAGAATCTACAGTGATTACCCTCATCTATTGTACCAAATCTAAGATATAATATCCTGTACAATATATTAAAAGAGGTTTAATATGCCAGTAACAGTAGGAATTGATTTAGGAACCACTAATTCTGTAGTAGCTTATATTGACAATAATGGTAATCCACAAGTTTTAACAAATGAAGAAGGATTTCGTACCACTCCATCTGTTGTGTCATTTTCCGAACAAGAAATTTTAGTTGGTCTTTCTGCAGTCGATAATGAAAATGAAAATCCTTCTGAAACTGTAAGATCTGTTAAAAGGAATATGGGCAAAAATTTCACATATGTCCTGAATAATAAAGAATATTCACCAGAACAAATTTCTTCATTTATCTTATCAAAGCTTAAAAAAGATGCAGAAACATTTATTGGCGACACCATAGATTCTGCTGTCATAACCGTTCCTGCATATTTTAACAATGATCAAAGAAAAGCCACTAAAGTTGCTGCAGAATTAGCTGGACTTAGAGTTTCGAGAATTATCAACGAACCTACTGCTGCTTCTCTGGCTTATGGTTTGGACAAGAATCTTAATCAAACTATTCTTGTATATGACCTAGGTGGCGGAACTTTTGATGTAACTATCCTTAAAATTGCAGAAGGTATGGATTTTCATGTCTTAAGCACTTCAGGAGATACAGAACTAGGTGGAGATGATTTTGATAAATGTTTAGTAGATCTTATTGTTGAAAAACATGGTGGCAATCCAAGCAATGATCCTAGATTAAGAAATGCAGCAGAAAAAGCCAAAAAAGAACTATCATTTAAAACAGAAACTAATGTATCTATTCCTTATTATGAATTTGTAGATGGCAAACCAATTAATTTAAAAGTAACAATCAATAGGGAAGAGTTTCAAGATAAAATTCAAAGTTTAATTGATAAAACTAAAAAGTGTGTAGATCAGGCTCTTTTTGATGCAGGGTTGAAATTTCACGATATTGACGAGGTTGTTTTTGTAGGTGGGTCAACAAGAGTTCCATATATCTCAGAATCTGTAAAGTTATGGACAAATAAAAATCCCAACAAATCTATTAATCCAGATGAGGCTGTAGCAATTGGAGCAGCTATACAAGCAAATATTTTATCTGGTAATAGTGATAAATTAATTTTCCTAGTAGATGTAACTCCCCTATCGCTTGGAATTGAAACTCAAGGTGGATTGATGAATGTTATGATCAAAAGAAACTCATCAATTCCAGCAGAAGTTACAGAAACATTTACTACAGCTTTTGATAATCAGGAAAAAGTTGATGTCTCAGTTTATCAAGGCGAAAGACCACAAGCAGCTTTTAATCATTTGTTGGGAAAAATTACTTTAGATGGTATAAAAAAGGCCTCGAGAGGTGTGCCAAAAATTGAAGTTACATTTGAAATTGACTCTAATGGTATTCTTTCAGTAATGGCAAAAGACGAGGACTCTGGGGTTTCAAAATATCTCACTCTTGAAGGTTCATCATCTTTAACAAGTGACCAAATTCAAAAACTAATCCAAGAAGCTGAAAATAATAAAAATGATGATAAATTATTCTTGGAAATTTCTAATATAAAATCTCAATTGACTGACAGAATTATTCAGATTGAAGAATTATTGAGAACAGATGTATTGCCACGACATATAGTAGAAGATTTAACTGATATGAAAAAATCTCTTCAAGAATCTAGCGAGTCTAATAATATTGAAATGTTAACTGGCTTGCTAGAATCTACAAATGATGATATAAAAGAATATAGTCAAATTGTATACAAAAAGGCAAAAGAACATGTCACTCAAAAATTATGATGATGATTTAAGAAGCGTTCATGGAGAATATATTGCTGGTATAGATGAATGTGGTAGAGGATCTTGTGCAGGTAGTATTGTGGCTGCTTGCGTATTAATGGATTCTACTGTCTTTATCCCTGGCGTTAATGATTCTAAAAAGCTATCAGAGAAAAAAAGAGATGAATTATATGAGCAAATTTTAAAAAATGCTATAAAGATTCATGTTTCTACTCGTGATCAATATTTCATCGATAAACATGGAATAAATCGGGCAAATAAAGAGATTATAGAAGAATCTGCTTTAGAGGTTTTAAAATATCATAAAGTAGATTTATTTATCCTAGATCAAGCCTCTGATATTAGTTTAAAAAATATGCACATGCTCCCTAAAGCCGATTCGACTAGTTTTGTGGTAGCATGTGCAAGTATAGTAGCTAAAGTTATTCAGTGTCGCTTAATGAAAAATCTAGATGAACAATATCCTAATTATAAATTTTTATCAAACAAGGGATATTTAACTAAAGATCATATTCAGGCTATTATAGAAAACGGATTAACAGATGTTCACAGAAAATCGTACTCTTATAAATTTATTTGAAAAGCTTGGATATTCTGCATCCTTTATTTGTGCAATTCATTGCACATTGATGCCAATATTAATGACCTTTTTGCCTTTGTTGGGAATTAGTATGTTTGCAGATGAAAATCTTGAATTAATTTTATTGTTATTATCAGGAATTTCAGGTTTATTAACTATGTGCTTTGGATATAAAAGGCATAAATCAATCAAAGCATCATTATATTTTTATGTTGGATTTGGATTGGTTGCTCTTATGCATACATTACATGAACATATAAATAAGAGCAACCTTGTGTTTAATTTGTTACTAGTTTTAGGATCTATTTTGATAATTTACTCATATAAGATAAACAAGCGTTTATGCGAATCTTGTAAATTATGCAAAAATCACTAAGCTGTGGTAACCCAGCAGGTGAATCCGAAGTCTACAGTAAGAAGACCGTTGGTGATCTCGAAGTTAGACTTGTTGATAACCGATCTTGTAAGGTTGAGCGATGGGAGAAGGCTGACCCATGCATCAGTTGTTGGGTTGTAGATCTCAAAGGAGAACGCAACTGATTCGTAAACTGCTCCACCTGGGATTTGAAGTGTAAGGTCTCCCGAAGAAGGCTCATTGACACCGTAGGTAAGGTTGATAGATTCATCAGTTGTACCTGCGGTAAAGTCAGTGAAGTCACCATCGGAGTTAAGGTCTTGCAAAAGAACAGCAGCCTTACCACCACCGGAGATTTCTACACCAGTGATACCAATAAATGGGAATTGGTTACCGAAGGAGTATTGTGTACCACCTGTGTTAGGAATGGTAACAAGTTCACCTTGTCCTGTTTCGTCCATAATGTTGGTTGATGTAGCATTAGGAACGAGGAAGTACTTCTTGTCAACTTGGGACTTGACTTCAATGTTCGCTTCAATAACGAAGAATGTTCTACCACCGATGTTTACACGGAAGTCGTAGAATCTTGCAACTCTTGTAGGACCACCAGCAGAAACTGGGCTCAAAGCAGGAATTGGAGTATTGACTAACTGGAAGTATCCAGCAAGCGAAGATGCAGCCGAACCATCAGACATAAGAGACATGGAAACCGAAGCTCCACCCTCAGAGACTCTAAAGTTTGCATTTTGAAGTAATGGCAATGTAGCTGTCGAAGGAGAAAGAATTTCAGTAATCTTTGTATTAGCAAGCGATCTACCGTCATGAGCAGAAGCACCGCCGACAAGAATTGGAGCTTGAATCGAAATGTCTTCTGTTACGCCACCAATGTCCAAGATAGCTGAAAGAGGGGTTCCTTGGACGTAGCTCTTAGGGCTAACTTCCATCGATCTATTTCTAGATGCATTTTCAACGATGTACGAAGTTCCACCAATTCTGAGGGTCTTATATACACCGTAAAGGTTATTATTAAGAGGCATGTTGTTCCACCTATAAACTTAAATTTCGTTTTTGCGACACGATATAACTTTTTATATTACAAGAATTCTTTATTTTCCTTGTTATTAAAGATTTATTCATTAAAAGTAAAAAGTCCTCCTGCTGCCATTGGTTCATTAGGAGCTTGAATTTTAGTCCAGGATGTAGTTCTCTTAAGAATTTTAGCAGATAAAGGGACATCAGATATATTGAAAAGTGGATGGTGAAATGTTATTTGTAACTTTCCTAGCTTAAAAGTTAAATTTTCATTAACCATCCAGCCACCATGAATGTGTTGATGTAATTCCAATCCTCTTCTCATTACTTCATTCATTTCACCAGTCCATTTAGTTCCTTTGACACCAATAAATTGAACTTGATCATTTCTTTGCGCAACTGTTGTAGATATTGGCATAAGAAAAGCATGTGTTTCTGACTGATTCTCAATATTAATGCTAAATCCAGATAGAGATCTCATTTGACTTTCTTCCCTGTAAGCATCAAGATCTAGCCAAGATAAAGCTCTTTTTAAATATGCAGTATCAGAAGGAGCAACATATCCCAAACTGGTTCTTACATCTATCATTCCAACAAAATCTGCTGTCAATTTTGCATATTCATCATCAGGAGAACAGTTGATTTTTAAATTTTTTATTAAAACACAATCTAAAGATAAAAGTTCATTGTTAATCGTTGGAACACTACCTGCAGTCAAGCCATAATGGGATGCTACATGGTTTGTATCTATCCTTAAAGCTGTCATGGGATTTTCAGCATGTTTTAATAATTCTTTGACAGCAGGATTTAAATTTCCATTTCTATCAACTCGTAATGGACAAGTTAAAGATCCTTCAAATCTTTTAGCACCAATATTTGAAATAGCTGCTCCTGGTCCACCTTGTATGAAGTTTTGATTAATTTCTATATCTTGTTTTTGATTAATGCTAAAATCATCAACCATAAGATAATAATTATTTACTTTTAAGCTTCTTATTAATAAACCAGTTGCACCCTCATGATTATTTATAGGACCAGGATAAGGCATCTAATTACCACCTTGAATCTTCTACTTCAAACATGCCTTTTTGAGCAATTGAAATATCACCATACGATTCCCAAGTGTATCTATATTTTCCGGGTAATAAAGCTAACCACTCAACGTAATAAATACCAGTAGCTCCATTGTCATGTTTAAGTTGAACATTTGTTCCGTAGACATATGTAGTGGTAACATCAGCAGGATCAGTAATTAAAAATCTAATGCCTGTTGGATCAGTTAAAGTTCCATCCCTTAATTTTACTTGAGCTTCAATCCTAATCGTGGAATTTGAATATAATTTTTGATTCATTGCTTTACCTCTTTAAATATATTCTTAAATGATAACTAGTATTCTTACAAAAAAAGCCAGCATATAGCTGGCTTTTTAAGGATAGATATTTGATTGTTACTTCTCGTTCCAAGCAACACTTTCTGCAGATTCAATAGATGAGGTATTCATACTTTGTGCAGCTGGGGCCATATTCCTAAGAACTTCTAATTCTTCAGGAGTAATTCCACCAATTTTTCTCACAATTTCTGCCTCAATTAATCTTGCCTTAACAGCTGCAGCAACTTGATCTAATTCTACATTTGCAACTTCTACAGCTCTTTGTTTTTCAGTCCAAAGCTCATTAAGTTGCTCGTCAGTTAATGTTGAAAAATCCATTTTATTTAATTCCTAAAATTAGAGCTTGAAAATTTTCGAGGCATCCGTGGACCATTGTACAGTGATGTCTCCGCCGTTTGGTTGAATCGGCAAGTTTGTTGCAGTATCAAAATAAGCAATTAACTGTGATGTTCCTTCAGTGCCAGTATCTCTGTAAATTACGAACTGGGTAATTTGCGAACCAGAAACAGCAGTAAGAGTGATGTTAGAAGCGTTAGCAACACCAGCACCAGGAGTCGATGTTGTTAAAGCAGCAGATGTCGCAACTCTAGCACCAGCAGTAATATCAGACAAATATTGATGTGTTGCTAAGTTGACTGAATAAGCACTGGATAAAAGCACTACTTTAAAAGAGTTGCTCGACCAGTTAATTTGACCTAATAAGAATGCATTTCTACCAGTATCATAAAGAGCGTTAGCCATATATTGTTCCTCACAAGAAGTATAATAGTAATTTTCTACAAATAGTTCTTAGTTATCCTTTTTTATACACTAAGGCAACCGTTCACTATCATAAATTTTAATTTCCATGATGTATTTGTTATCGACTTGATTTTCCAAGAGATATTTACTACTAATTTGTTCTTCAATTACTGAAATATCTCTTACACTTACATTGATATTACCGTAGTCATTTGTTGTCATTCCTATTGTTCCCATTGGTAATATCATAACCTTAAGGATGCCATCACGGAATGCAAAGATGAATTTAGGAGTTTCAACGTAAGAATTATTGATTAATGTTGGTGGTAAAATCTTATGAACTGCTCTAAATAGATGAATTCCAAGAGCTTCTGCAGATAATATTGTTCCAGCACTAATATTATTCTTAAGTTGGAAAGCATGTAATCCTAAAATTTGTCCTGTCAGAATGCTTGTTGGTGTTAATCTAGCTACTGAAGATAAACTATGAGTATTCACAAATTCTCTCGAAGAAATTGTTCCAGAGAGAATATTAACAACACCAGGTCTTACAGTGTGAATTCCTAAAACATGTGCAACTGTAAATGATGTTGGTAAGATCTTTGCGACACCAGCAATTAATCTATAGTTTTCAAATTGCTCTTGCGAAGGTATAGATGTAACACCATTGACATTTACATTTCCAGGATTAAGTCTATGTATTCCTAAGATGTTTGTATTAATTAAACTTTGATGTAATATCTTTGCAACTTCAGGCTTAATTGTATGAGTACCAACAATTTGACCAGTTAAGATTGTTGTTGGTGATAAGTTCTTTCCACCAGCTAATAATGTATGCGAGCCAAGAGTTGATACATTTGTGAA
>JACCEB010192842.1_pt1 | contig 25051 bp, 20 predicted proteins | sample 7454761 | NCBI WGS metagenome assembly JACCEB01 (sample SAMN15323454, study PRJNA562643) | freshwater metagenome | isolation source: river surface water | place: USA:Blue River Watershed | collected 2017-08-18
AACCAGTATCACCCTGCATATTTAAGGTTATTCTATAGGTTTTACTAGATGAATACGAAAAATTAGTGGACTTTTTAACTATATTTATTAATTTTAATTCACCTGTCGTTTTACTATATGAATCAACCTCGGCATATAATTTTTGATACTCACTGTTGATTAATTCAGTACAAGTAATATTAACGTAATCTCCAGAAACATAAGCCAATCCTGGTTCAATCGTTAGTTCTAGTTCTATAGTATTATCAGCAGAATAATAGATTCCTCCACTATAAGTTGTATTATACCTATCACCCGCTATACCAGTAGGACCTGTTGTTCCGGTATCACCTTTATAATACAGATTTGTTCTATACCATAGATATTTACTACTTTGAATACCATTATTTACTACTGATTTTATTTCCATTAATCCAGTCGTTGAATTATATGTATCTACAACACCGGTTAATTCATAATCACTATATCCGGTTCCAATATCTGTATCGGGTATGTTCTTACTATCATATGCTTTTACATTAACATGGTCTCCATTAATATATGATAAACCGGTATCAATCGTAATTGTAACATAATTATCTGAAAAATCAGTGGGGTCTATACTAATTTTATTGATAGATATATACCTTTCACTGAGTCCAGTGTGTCCAGTATAACCGGTCGGTCCAGTATAGCCAGTTGTCCCTGTATCCGTGGTAGTTCGTGTTCCAGATCCAACATCTTTTATTGAACAAATGTTCGTATACGTCCCCGAAACATTTGTTCCACAGTTAGACCCGCCTGCATACGCATACCGTTTCATCAGGTTGTAGTCACTTGATGACATGACGTATATAAGTATTTATATATTTAATTTATTTCTAAATAATTTATTTAGTAACAACATATATTACTAAATAAATTGTTATTTACAAAATTGAAGATATATATATCAATGGATATATTTAAATAAAATCAAAATGAATCATAAAAATAATTTACAGAAAATTTCATTATGCATACCTAGAATAGATGCAAAAACCCCTAAAAAATATATTCAAAGCATATTTCATAATCTAAATATTGGTACCATTGAAGAAATGCATGAAATATTAATTCATAACGATTATCTCCACAAAAGAATCATCATGTCTATAAATTTAAAAATGGATACCCCGACTGCACAAAAAATATGTAATGCTTTCGCTAATAATGCTAATATTAAAATTGTTCACGACTTTCCATGGTATTGGATATGTGTGAAATATATCAACAAAGAAAATACAGCAACTTCACAGGTCGTCTAATATAAATTTCAAATGATTATTTATCACTGGATTTTGCAGTTTAATATCATCATAGTTGTTCTTTTTTTTTGAAAAGAATAAGGATAAAAATAAATTGTGTTTCTCTACATAATATGTTTCATTCGCAAATATCGTGTCTAAACAACTATATGCATTATTATAATAACTTATCTCTTCTTTCATCTTCTCCTTCATTTTGAATAAATAATCCATTCGGTGTTTTTCTCTCGATTTTTCCAAATATTCTCGATGGGCAGTTTGATTCCATTTATACAAAATATATTTCATTTCGTTTTTTACGTCCTTCAATTTCATAATTAATTTCTTTTTAGACAATTCTATTTTTTTTATAAATGAAAACACATTAATATGAAATATCACCGGAAATAGTTTTTTTAATTCGTTTGGTATCAATACGTTATTCAATTCTTTTATTTCCGTTAATTTTCTCTCCAATTCGTTGATTTTTTTCAAAACTAAATTTTTTTGCTCTTTTTCATTCTCTATAAAGGCAATTTTATTATTCGTAAATTCTACCGATGTCTCTAATTTATCATATTGATTCGCTATATGCAAATAAAATTCGGCGGATGATTCTAATTTCAAATAATTAATGAGAGATATAAATAGGGTGATGAATCCATTTAACGTAGCTATAAAAATGATACCCCAAGTAAATCTCTCAATAAATGGTGTAAAAATTGCCAAAATCGCGGTTAAAAATATGGAAGGAATGGTGAGAGCATTCAATTTCCAAGTAGTTATTCGATTCGAATATTTATATAATATCTTTTGACCTTTCAAATAGGTAATCAATATATCCATTTCGCTATTATATTTATTTTCATTAGCATGATAATTTGAAATCGTTTTTTCAACATCGTCATATGTTAATTTTTTATATTGGTGAGGGTGCTCTTCATTTTCATCTTCACTGTTTGCACTAGACATTGATACGGGACTATCCGTCGCAAAATGCATATTGGAATGAAGTAATTTAAGTTCTATACCATCTTCCTCTATATAGGTAGGTAATTTATTTATAAAATGTTCTTCTGTATATTGTATAAGTGAATTTTCCTCCTGAATATTACTGATTTCAATATCATCCTCCCGATTAATATTTATATTTACTGAATTTATGTAGGATTGGGTGGTTGAACTACTGGCAGTTGAAGATGATATCGATTCATCATTTTGGTCAATATCTATGATAATTGTTTCTTCGTCCATTATCTATTATAATTCCATATATTAAATCAAAAAATTCAAAAAATTGAAGAGAAATATATGACCATTCATTATCGCATATAAATTCATCAAATGACCTCTACGGAAAAAAATCTCCTAAAACAGCATGTAAAACAATACAAGGAACAACGTCGGCATATATTATTGACATCCCGATTCAATAATTCTACTTTTCAAGAAAATGCAAATTTTCGCGTCAAAAATCCCAAAATTGGGTGTGTTTATTGTTCGCCAGACCCAATCTCCCAACAAATTAATATAGATACGGTATTGTTTATCTTAGAAATGAACAATGACACAAATAAAATCACCGGAATAGGTATGGTCCGCAATCACCCGCAAATAAACAAATATATGGTATATAATAATCGTAATTACAATCGATATGTTTATGTGGGGAAATATCGTATTGACCGAAATGATATGGACGAGATGGAAGAACGTGTTATGAAAGTATTTGACCACCTATGTTTTAAAGGAACACGACATATGAAACGTGGGCAAGGACTCAAATCATTTCCGGTCGATATGTTATACCGGTGCATGAAGACAATGGATTTAGTTAAATTTATAAGTGAAATGTTCAAAAGAAAAATCGATAAAGAAAATGGCGAATAATAATGAAACCAATAAAAAATATAAATAATATGTATATCGATAAATTAAATGAATGAAGATATTTATAACGTTTCTAAATATACGGATAATGAATTATATCAAATATTGGACTTGGTAAATCCTAGCGATAGAGAATTAGAAGCAAAGATTATTTATTTTTTAAACAAGTATAGTTCAATTCGCAATACATCCGGGAAACAATTATATGATTTTTTTAATAATATATATAACCGTTTTTTTGAAGATGATGATGAGGATAGTCCGGTTGTTGAAAATTTAGATACGGATGGTTCACGACAATATGTATTCAATGGAAGCACGGGGGAAGAGAATTCAATTAACAATGGAAATATAAATATGGAATACGGGTCCAGTGTAAATTTATCGGGTAATTTATTTAGTATGGGAAATGCAGATACAACATCAAATGCTGTAGTTGCACAAACAATCGACCCTACCACCGATTATCGCAAAGATGATGTGAAATTGACTAAAACATTAGATTATTCTAAAGATAAATTAAATCCTCTATTAAAACAAACCGTTCGCCGTATTATTAGTATAGATAGCAGTTATCGACCCAACCAAAATGATTTATCTACCGATTTTACATTTAATTTATCTGATCCATTGAGAGACGTTTTATCGTTAAAATTATATTCAGTGCAAATACCATATACATGGTATACCATTAGTAAACAATATGGCAGTAATTTTTTTTATTTAAAAGGAAACTCTCCCGGGATTACCGGCGGAGACCATGATTACCAAATCAAAATAGATGCCGGAAATTATACCCCCACTAATTTAATTACTGCAATTAATACTTCTATACAAACCGTTGCATCTACGTATACTGATGTGAGTTTTGGGAATACAAAGATTGAATATAATTCATCTACTAGTGCGGCGAGTATTACAGTCGATATCAACAAAACGTTCAACGAAAACCGATATTATTTATATTTCCCTGACTGGACCTCACCGTTGATAGATACATCCCGTAATCAAAGTATTCCCGGATTTTTAGGTTATAACGATACAAACTACAATATATGCACGATTTATTCAAAACGAAATTTGTCTCTCACCACAACTCAATCGAATAGTGATTCGGTCAATAGTGTATACAGTATAAGTTCATCAAATCGATATTTTACCATTAAACAATATGATGGATATAATGAATATGATAGCACAAATTCCACTATTATAAATTCATATGATGTAGCTTTTTCCAGTAATATATCTAATGGAAACACTTATACTAGAAATCAATTATTTGATGATTTAAGTGGCTCTATAGTTTCAAATTCATATTTATCTAATTCTTTTATTCAAAGAATTGATATTACCGACCCATTCATAGATGGTTGTGGAAATTCGTATTACAAAATGAATTTGCAATTAAATCAAAAAACCACGTCAAATATTAAGAACTATAAAACAGTGGTAGTATTTCCCAGTGAAAGTGGGGATAATACAATTTGGACCGGAAGCACATCTTGTTTCAATTTCGACCCTTCGAGAGTAGAATTAAATAATATATACTCCGAAACTTCTACCACGCAAACCAATTATAGTATTGTATCAAATCCATATTTCAAATTGAAATGTATACATGCAGAATATGGATACGATGCCAGTAGAATTGATTATAGAAATGATTTTTCGGGTAATGATGTTAGTTTTAATATAGTAAATTCAACTGGCGATGGATATACATTAAGTGAATATATAACGGCTTTGAATGATTCACTCACTACAACAAATACAATGCAAGATAGTTCGGGTATTTTAAATATGAACAATACTAAAATATATCAAAGTAACACTGATTCAAAAATTCATTTTCAATTTGATTTGAACAAAGAATTTACAAAAAATAATTACGTCATTGATTTCTCTGGCACTGATTTGTGGAATGTCTTGGATTTGTCATTTATTGATATAGATTTATCAAATACGAATGTATTCACTTCCTCTTTTGTAAATAATTCGAGTTATACCATTGATAGTAGTTATATCGCAATCATTAAACCGAATATTAGTAAAAAATACGGAAATCAATATGCAAATTGGTATCAAGTTCCCCCTCTATATACTAGTAAAACATATACTACCATATCTTCGTTGCAAACAGATATGAATACTGCTTTCGCCAATTTTACGGACAGTGATGGTGATAGTGTGTTAAAAGGAACGACTATATCATTAACGAATAATTCCGGTATAATTTCATGTCAACTAGAGGTAAAAGTGAGCAAAATATTGACCCAAGTAGATTATGACCTTTATTTTTATGACCCATCATCCAATGGAAAATGGGATAGCACCGATGAAAACAATACGTGGTATAATTATTTGAATATCACTGACCCATCATATAGTTTAAGTAGTTATTTGGTATCTGGACAATCCTATTCCGATATTAGCGGTTCATCGGTGATTTATGGCAGTCAAATTACTTTATCAGCCAATTCAAATAATAATTATTTTTATATAAAACCATTAACAACCTCGAATGGAATATACATAGATTCGGGAGATAACGATATTAAAATCACATTGGATTCCGGCACATATACGAGAACTCAATTGATTAATGCAATTAACGATGCATTTGATAACAATTCATTAACTGCAGGTTCATCGGTTAGTGTTTATACTGTGAATGGAATTGATTATTCAAATCTACGTTTAAATGTAAACAAAATTTTTACGGCAAGTGATTTTCGCTTAGTTTTTTACGACCCTTATAGTTTTGTGAAATGTTATATTGGTAGTAGTAGTGTTAAAAATACAACATGGGATGCAACGATTGGCTGGATATTAGGATTTAGAGATTTAACGGAATATACATTAACTAAATCAAACGAATTGATAGACCCAAATGACGATACTATCATTTATTATAATGGTACTGCATCATTTTATTCATATGATTCAACGACAAATATTGTAAAAATTACGGGAGATACCGCCGTTAGCACAAATTTATACAATTATTTTTTGATTGTATTAGACGATTTTAATCAAAATCATTTAAATGATGGATTAGTCACCATTACTAATGCCGAAACCGTCATTCCATTGCCTTCCTACGCGAACCGGTCAGTGATTGAATGCAATCCTATTACGGGAGAAACCGTATTCAATAATACTGCTGGAACACAATTGACACAAAACCAAGTATATGCAACAAATGAAAAGTTGAATTCACGTAAAAATAAAGCCAAAAGTTATTCAAATGGTCCGTTCGTGAAAGATATATTTGGTTTAATACCTATGAAAACATCGGGTCTAGCCAATGGTTCCACCTATATTGAATTTGGCGGAACATTGCAAAATCAAGACCGCACCTATTTTGGACCGGTAAATATTCATCGCATGTCTGTAAAATTAATGAATGAGAGAGGTGACGTGGTGGATTTGAATGGTTCAAACTGGTCGTTTTCTCTCATGTGTGAACAATTATATAGAGCAAATACATAGTTTTGTATAATACATAATCTACAATCAACAATCATATCTATATAATATATATATGTTTGACGTATTCGATATTATTGAAGTATTCGATACGATTGGCTTTTATGGGCCTATTATATTATTTTTCGTCGTAATATATTATTTATGGAATCGTAACACATATCTAATTGTTTATATTCTCTCTTTTGGGGTAAATATGTATATAAATAAGTTTTTGAAAATTATATTTAGACAAGCGCGTCCAGAGAATCCTATTCCTTTTTCAAAATTGGAAAAATATAAAAATGAAGAGCAATTTGGTATGCCTTCGGGACACGCCCAATCCGTGTTTTTCTCTCTCGTCTATCTCTACAAATTAAATCATTCTTTCACGATTCTCATTTCCAATTTATTTATTGCCGCTCTCACATTATATCAACGTGCAAAATATAGAAGACATACGGTGGAACAATTGGCTTGGGGAAGTATCGTGGGCACATTATTTGCATGGGCCACTGTGTTTTTTGTTGAAAAAATATATCAATAAATAGTATACATGTCTCAAAGCGATTATTTGAAATATAAAAAAACCGCTACTATATTGAAAGATGCTAGTGGAGTTCCAGCGATATTAGAATCTCAAGATTATACGTCATATAAACTCTATTCTTTAGGAAATTCTATCAGTAATAAAAAGAAAAATCTGGACCAACTCGTTCCAAGTGGGAGCAAATTGATTTTTGGTATAGAACATGCAAAAACCGCGAATTGTCCTACCTTTACTCTATGTAATAATACTGACCAACGTTTTAATAGAGAAAAGGTAACTACCTTTTATGATACGGCAAAAGGTCTACCTTTTGTCACTCCTATGCCTGAATACGTGAAACAACCTACTTGGGCAAAAACGGCCTGTTATTGTATTTTAGATAGTTCATATACAGATGCCAATTTATGTAAATGCAAAACTCGATATTATAAATAATATTATTCATATTTCTATACGTGGACATATAATATTTATTGATTATCAAAAAATATTATATTTATTACTATTTATTGCCTTTATTTTTTCTAGTTCTTTTTTTTGACTTTCCGCCGGATTTTAGTGTATTCCTTTCTATTTTTTTTCGGTTTGCCTGTGTATTTTTAACATATCGATTTGTGAATGGGTTAAATATTTTATCACTCGTTGGTTCTGTTGGTGATACTTTATTCTCGCCCGGACTTTCAACCAATATTATTTTTTCGCGTTTTTTTAATGTTCTCTTTTTTTTTGGAATAGATGATTGATTTGTTTCCATTGATTTTGGAATAGATGATTGATTTGTTTCCATTGATTTTGGAATAGACGATTCGGTTGTTTCCATTGATGTTGGTATAGGCGATTCGGATGTTTCCATTGATGTTGGAATAGGCGATTCGTTTGATTCTATGGAATGCAGTAATTCTATTTTTTTATCTAATTTTATTGGTGTTTTTTCAGTAAATACTTCATCTTGAACAATTGCATTTTTTGAACCATTATAATAATAATTTAAAGTATCTTCGATATATTTTCTGTCTTTTTCAATATCAAAAAATGCATAATAATCATCAACGCCTTCTGGCGGAATCGTAATTGAGTTTGCTACAATAGGTTCATTTTGTGTTATAGCTCCAGATGCATATTGAGTAATAAGGAATATAAATTTTACGATATCTGAATTAAAAAATTTCTCAGTATGAATTCCTTCACCATCTGTTTCGACTTTCAAATATAGTGTTTTATCTAATACACCAATTTCATCATTCTTTGATATATATTTTACATTATATGAAACAATACCGCCACCAAAATTAATTATAATTTTATTAATACCAACCGTATCTTCCTTTGTTTTACCAGATTCGGTTAATGCATTCATTCCATGTTTTTTGTATTGAAACCCTTTTTTGTTAGCATCATACACCCAATCTATTATTTTTCCATCCCAAATTATTTTTCTTTCATCTATTCCTCTACTAAAATTAGGTTTTTTACCTTCTTTTGTTGTAACATTGTGTAAAATACGTTGTGTTTGATTTGTAATCAAATTTGGTAAATAATTTAGTTCATAATTTAATATTACTCCGGTAGCTTCTCTCGTTTCTCCTAAAAAAATATTCTTTGTATTACATGTTGTATTCATGCCTTTCTTTTGATATACATAATAATCAACGGCAGGAAAATATGGTATATATTCTTTGATTTTTTTGTTTTTCTGGTCATTGGTATAAATAAATGAAAAAATACCATTCTCTTTCAAAACTTGCCAAACTTGTCCTTGCCGTATTTGTTTAATTGTTTGTTTACCTGTTTTTTTATCATATTTATAATAATCACCATTTAATATATCAAGTTTTGTTGGGTCAAATATATCATCGGTGGGTTTTTTCCATCCGGGTGGATGAATAAATAGTAAAAATCCCTTTTCCTTTATCATATAGAATGATTTAATAACAAATTGTTGCCAAATACTATTACCAGAAGAACCGGTTTCTGTTTTTGGAGGATTATATGGTGGATTTCCAATCACCACATTGAACATAAAATCGTATTTACATTTACCATCTAAAAATGAACCATGGTGAATATTTAATTTATATTTGTCTCCACAAAATATTTTATTTAATATGTAGATACTTTTATCACTTATCTCTACCATATATAACATCTCTTCCAAAATCCATTTTCTTCTCTCTTCTTCGTTTGATATTTTTGTAGACAATCCCTTCATCAATCGTTGATAAATAATAATTGGGAAATTTCCTATACCAACTGCTGGGTCTAACCACTTGAATCCAATTTCTGTAAATATGCTCTTCCCATGTTCCTTTGTATACGCTTCATCTAATTTATCAAACATTTCATTTACCAAATATAATGGTGTAAATACTTCACCGTTTTCTTTTTTCTCCTTTTCCTTTGGTTTTAATTCACCATTAATAAATTCTAATAATTTATCCGGTTCATCAATACTATAATATTGTTTTTTTTGTGACATAATTATTTTGTTGACAATTTGTTTATCATCTGTGTTTTCCATTGCATTCAAAACGGCTTCTATGACTTTTTCTGGATAAAGTTCATCCGTATTTCCAGATAGACGTCCATTTAATATTTTTAAAAAAACTTCTTTTGTTTCTTCATCTTGATAAACTGAATTTTTTAAAACATCAATATCATCGATTACTGTAATTTGTGCATTTGATTTGGAATTATCTGTTAATATACATTGGGACCCTTTATCTCCATACAGTGTAAAAATATTTAATAAAGATATAAATTCACTGATTAATTCTGTAGCAGTTTCGATTAAATTAATTTCCTTCTCTTTTATTTCTTTTTTATCTTTTTTCTTTGTTTCACTTATCTTTTCTTTTTTCTTTCCTGGGTCAATCATCTCATCATCTTCTTTTCCAAATATTTCATCATTCTTCATTTTATTTTTATCTAAATTTATTTGGTCAAATGCTTTTTTCAGTGCTTCCAATTTTGTCATATCAAAAGTAAATTTGCTAATAATTTTTTTTATATTTTCAACATTTATATTCCATGATGCATATAATTTATTAAATAAATCTTTTACAAAATCATTCCTGCCTTTTTCATCGTCACCATATTTATCATGTAATACATCTTTATCTATATTTATTAAATTAGTGATTTGACGATATTTTTGTATATCATCGACATCTTTTGTATTACTTATATTTGCAGTAAATAAATTTACATTTGTTAATGCTCGTTGTGGATTCATATCAACCATAAACCCAAACGTTTTTTTATGACAATATTCTTTTTCTTTACAAGATGGAACATCAACCTCAGTCATTGACCGAAAAAGCATTTGAAAAATAGCATCCGCGCTTGAACTAGAATTCCATAATGTAACTATATCAACATTTCGAAGAGAAATACCGAGTTGCAATCTTTGTCCTGCCAAAATAATTAAATTATCTTTATCTATTTTACCATATTTCATTGCTTTTTCGAGTTCTTCAATGTCGGTTTTGATGTTATGTGGATTACCCATATAAGTAACCCCATTGATGGTTTCTCCTCTTTTTGTTTGGTCTTCAATATCAACTGCTATAAAAAAATGATAATTTCGTTTGATATCATTAAATTCATTTGAATTAGTTAATAAATTAACTAATGCTTTTGTTTTATTTTTAATTCTACCATTTCCAAGTGGTAAAAACCATAATTGGGTTGTTTTATGTTGGGGTTGTAAAGTCCTACAGGTGTTTAAACAAATGTTTCGTATACGCGGTAATATACCCCTTGCTCTATAAAATGTTTGTTTGTCATAATCTTCCTTTTTATCGGGGTAACCAAAATAATACCGCATCATTTCTTTTATTTGTTCTTGATTCGCAAAATTATCACTATCTCCAATTGTAGCAAATAATTTATTCATATCCCAACCAAAATCAATATCTCCTATTTTTAATTTTTCAAGATTTAAAAACTGTTTATCCCATACAGATGTAATCATGTATGGTTTTGGAAAAACAGCATAGTCAGTTTTGAACTTATTAATCAAAGATATACCGGACTTATCTCCAAAATATTCTAACGATTTTACATAAATATCTTTACCAAATTGCTTTTGTATAGAATTATCATTTATAGTTTTTTCATCTAAATTTTGCATTATTTGAATATCATTCATATCCCATGTAATTTTACAATTTGCTTTAATACCATATGCTTGCAATGGTTTGTTATATGTTGCAGTAACATATATCTTGACTGTATTTGAAATAGCACTATCCAATGCATCTACAATTTGTTTTGCTTTTTCTGTGCTCATTCCAAAATGTGCTTCATCTAAAAACATGATATCTATATCGGGATTTGCATCAAATAATTTGATTATACGTTGTTTGATTGTTTTTACATCTTTATTATCAACATCATCATCTTCAAGTGTATCATTATCATCTTCATCTTCTTGAGCTGCATCTTCAGCATGACTTCCAGCACTCCACCCTAGTTTTTGTTTTGATATTATTATAACACAATGTTTGTCTTTGTTTTTACAAACCTTTTTTGAATTAACGCCATCTTTATATGTAACAACGTCTATACCTAATTTATCAAACTCTATATATTTATTAAAAATAGTTTCATATTCTCCAAATGTTTCATTCGGTGAAGGAGTGATTAATAAAAATTTTACTTTTTTACCAGGATGGATTTCCTCTTGTTTTTTTACATATTCAAGTATTGTTCCGGCCATTATATATGATTTTCCAGAACGTGGTATTGCACCAACTAATACATTTTTTTCTCCATTTTCAATTAATTTGTTTATTTTTAATATAAATAATTCTTGATGAAATCGTGGTATAAAAACTTCTTTCAATACATTCAAATAATTGCTTTGAAAATCCTGAATATTGATTGGTGTTTGTAAATAATCATATTGTTCTAATATTTTTTTTAGTTTAAAAAATGAAGTTTGTAAATCCGTTATATCATAAATATGTTCGTAATTACCACCAGGATTAATATATTTTATTAAAATATTACTTGAAGCATTTTGCGCATTAAATTTGTCAATGGCGTTTTTTTTATCTCGAACAAAAATATATAATTTTATTATTCTGTCTTTTTTTTCATGGTCTCTTATTAAACTACATAATTTACCAATATCATATTTACTGATTTCCTTTTCTTCTTTGAAATATTTCACCGAAATAAAATATAATTCTTCTCCCATTTCACCACCTTTTTCATCATATATTTTGTTTAAAAATGTTATATCCGAATATCCACCCGAATTACCACTTCGAACTGGTTGCAATAGATATCCGCCAGGATTTTTATTTAATTTATTTCCATCCCAACAATTTGACTGGAATTCTATACCCATCTTATTTGGATTTTCATTAATAATATGGGACGTCTGTAATTTACCATTCATAGCAGGTAAGGTTAAATCCGTTGCACCAAACTTAATACATAAGTCCCATAAACGTTCATAATAAAAACCCTGTGATGAATAATCTTCAATCACATCGCCTTCAATTATTTCACCTAAAACGTATTTTATTTTGTCTAATATATCTTCTTTGACATTGTTATTCGTTTTTACGGTGGTTTGTATAAATTCTAAGAGATTTTCTTTTCCAAAATCCAATATTTTACTCATTATGTATATTATATATAATATAAATACTAAATTACAAACGTGGTATCCAATCGTTCAGTATATTTATACAACACGTTACAATAGGGTATAAATACGCACTTTACACGAGAAAAGGTGTAAATAATATAAACGTCGATTTTATATTATTACTTGCCCGAGGGTGAAGGTTTATTACAAATCATAGAGCATTTTAAATACTAAACAAAATGAAAAATTCGAATTCAATGGCAATACCCTACCTCTATGGTCTAATATTCGTATTTGAATTTTTTGAATATCTACCGGACCAAAATATCTTCTGGGCTCGGTAGTTACGGTTAAATCACTCTCCGTCATGATATAAAACCCGGCACCGTGAAGTGATATACGAGCCAATATATTTGGATTCAATATGTAATCGGTAAAGGTGGATAAAAAATGATTGTTGACATTATTATTAAAATCGTCAATGGCCAAATACACATATTTGAGAGAAGATGGGTCGATTACATTCTCCGATACATAGATGGTCGAACCGGTATAGGTCTCTTGGGTAAATCCCAAATTATATCCTAATTTCGTAATCAAATCGTAATTGTTTTCAATTTCTCCATTGATGTCTCTACGAAAATCTAATTCCACGGTTAATATCGTATCGGCTTTTGCGCCGGTAGGATAGATTGTAACTTTTCCCGAACCGGAACAATTGTCATTTATATCTAGAGCAAGTTGTATATATGAAAACATATCGTCGGGGTAAATCAAAGTTCCTTTACTATCCTTGGGAGAGAGGAGAGCATTGATGGTCGATATTAAATCACTTGCATTATAATTTCCATCGGGAACAATCAATACTTTTGATTCCTCTATCACAGTGGTCGCGTTCACTTGTTGAGAGGCATAGATATATAAATAATTATTCCCGTTTGTTTCCGATATACCATAAAAAGATATAGGTAATTCGATAGAGGACAATTGCATTGAAACCACTTTGTTTAGACGCATTGGTAAATTGACGACAAAATCTGAGCTCGATGTTTTTTGTATATTTTGTCTAAACTTCGTATCAATCGTGAGACATTTGGTCATTATACGCGTATTCAATGGATTCAATATTCCCGGGAAAAATTCACTCGGGTTAGTGTACGTATACTGAGTATCTGGGCGTTGGATTAGTTCCCCTTCTCTCGTTGGAGGAGGAATTTTCGATTTGGGAAAATCCGTAGTATCCAATTTCGCATTTTTAGGAATAATCGTGGGAGGTTCGATTTGTTTACATTTTACAAATATTAACCATTGCTTGGCCAGATTCAAAAATTCGATTAAATCTCTCTTCATTTTCTTATTTATATGGCCACTTTGAAGCAATTGCTCTCGTATTTCATATTCTTTATATTCAATTTCACTCGCGCTATATTTACTATTGGGTTTTAATTTGAAAAAACGTTCAATATCCTTAATACTATAATTGTTTATATCTAAATCTAACTGGTCCATTATATATTTCTTTTACATTTAACTTTATAGTTATTTACCGAATATATTCAAAGAGTATTTTCTCTCTAAAAATATATAATGTCTATAGTTGCTTTAAAACGTAAAACCGAAGCGAAATATAAAAATATGAGCGTTGGACAAAAGAATGGATTTTCGATTAACGGAACGCATCGTAATCAGGGTTATATTGGTCAAACTTCTCTCTCTCGTTCTCTACCTCGAACTCTTATGAAAAATGGAACGGCAAAAGGACATGGTGGATGTTGTGGAACATATTATATCGGTAATATTATTCAATCGGCCGTAACATCGACCGAGGATTCGACCGTCGTTAAAAAATCATCAATGAATACAAGTGGTATGTTGAGTAGTAGAAATAGATGGTTACGTCGTGGTTATCCATATACTGTCGTTAAACCCGATAATAATAATAATTTAAATAGTCAGGCGGATTATATTACCAGATTACAAAAATCCACCGTGAAAGACGCAGATTCTTGCTATGTCACCAAAACTGTCGATAGTTATAGAGGCAAATGTGACAATTTGACTGGATTAACGACTCAATGCACATATACTAAACCAGAAAGCGAATATGTTGCCATGAGTCAAGGGGATTATTTGTATAAATTGCATAATAAATGTGCTGACCTAGATATTGTTTATGTAGCAAATAATAACAAAAACAATCCAGTTGGTTGTTAATCAGTTGAAACACGCAAAAACGCGTAAACAATCACGGTAAAATTGAAACTTATATAATGATTATTTTTATATGAATATAATCATCATATGGACAAAGAAAAATCGTTAAGTGAATTATACGTGGAATCGTTATCTCCAAAAGAACACCAAGCATATTTGATTGCCAAGTCGCATCTAGGTAGTTCATTCCATCTAGAAAAAAGTGTGGGATTTTTAAAATGGAAAAAGAAAAAGGAGGAATCAATCTAATTGGAATTGGTCGAAGCACTTTTCAACTTCTTGTATTCCGCATAACTCATCACCGATTTTTGAAAACTCTGGTCGTTTTTCATAGATTCCATTAAATTACTTTTGAATGTAAATCCGCGTTTCTTTTCAATCGACTGAATCAATTTGAAATTTATAATTTTACCCAGAGATATGAATTTGTTACGAATGTATATTTTATCGTCTTTCTCTTCTTTCTCTTCTTTCTTTTTTTTTTCTTCTTCCTTCACTTTTGAATTCACCATATTGTAACTTTTGAATTTTGCAAAAGGTCCCGATTTCTTTGGCACAACACTCTCCTCTTTTTTCACAACAACTTCTTTTGTTTTTACCGGTTCGAGTAGAGGCGACGGATGATTTTCCGGTGTTTCCTGGTTATCCACGAAAAAATCGCGGCACCGGTAAGTCGTTACGTATTTCATGGCAACCGCATTCAATAAATGATATGGCAAACTGGTTTGGTCGCAATAATATGCAAATCCTTGTTTAAATGCATCATAAAACATGATGATATTTCCTCTAGGCGTGTTTTCAAATAATATTCGCGTCTTCCATGTTTTTTCTAGACCGTTATTTTCTTCGATTAATACTTCACGTAATTCCGCTTGATTATAAAAACATTTGTCAATATTTTCATTGAAATCGTTGGAAGATTCATACGTGTCCAACAATCGTTGTTTTTGCCTTTCCTCATAGCTCGTAGATAACGTGGTAACCGTAATTGCCTTGGGTGGTTTATAGCCAAACATACACCATAATTTAAATATACATATTCTATACAAATGAATGAATCTCAATAAAACTACGTATAAATATTGTTTAATAGAAACACTCATATTTACATTGTAAAAAAGAATTGTATTTAAGTATTTTTATAATTCATCTATATTTTATTGGATAATTCGGTCATTCTCGCCGCAAATAAATCATTCATTTCTTTTTCCATGATTGGCACATCATGTATTTGGTAATTCGCGTTCTGTGGATGTAATACGACTAGCGCCAATTTAGTGATGGTTTTGCCATATTTGGTTTCCAATATTTTTTTATAGGTATTCAGCTGCAGCGAATAGTGCCAAAAGTTCGTATCCGGCAAGTGTTTTATTTCTGGGGTAAGTGCATGACTAAACTGATTTTCATGACTAATTTCGGCGCATCGTTTCCAATCATAAATAGCCAATGTATTTCCGGTGGGGTCGGTCGTGTCTATATAAACCATATCAATCGAACCGGTCAATTTCATTTCTTCGTGAAATACTGTCCATTCTGTTCGGTAAGGTTTTAGGTGTGGATTTTCTCGTTCGAAATCTTCCAAATACTTTTGGAAATATTTATATTCGATGGACGAGTTATTGCTTGGAATTTCATTATAATAACATTCAATATCATAATGCATCGCCGTTCCGGCCTTTGCCGCGGCATCGCGATTGGCGTCCCAACTGGCCTTTATTTTATCGCGGGTCATTGGCTTATCCGTTTCTTGGTCCCAGTATTTTTGATTTTTTTCTTTGATTTGCCAATTTTTCCCCTTTTCCATTTTATCTATAATACTGTCGGCATTAAATTGGGGAAAATGATGATGATTCCAAGTGGTTACCGATGTATATCCTTCTAATCCATCTACCGTATATCGATGGCCTTCTTCATAGAATTTTATTCGACTGTCTCTTTCATGCGGGTATTTTTTGGCGAGAAAATCGGGTGGTCCGGTATCTTTTACGGGTCCAGTTGCTACCGCATCTTTTACAGGTCCAGTTGCTACCGCATCTTTTACGGGTCCAGTTGCTACCGCATCTTTTACAAATTCTGTCATTATTTCGCGTATGTATATATATTTGTTATGTAAAATTATAAAAAATATATGCAAATCAATTTTATATATATTCCACATTCTCTACGATTTCTTGTTGTAATTTCAAATATAATATTTTTTTGATTTCATTGCGTCGGCGGTCGTCAGACCCTTTTCCGCCATTTATTTTAATCATATAAATAATATGGTTTTCTTTTAGATTTTCGTCATTCTCTATCTGGTCGATGATACTGCGCTGAAATTTCATATATTCTTGAAGAAATTTATACGAGAGTATCGAGATGAATTTATCAATATCATCATTCGACATGATTTTCCAACAATATTTGGCCGGATTTTCATCACTATTGTGATAGAAATACAGCGTATTTGCTTTTTGGGAAAATGCGCGGATAGGTATTTCTGTTATATTACAATTTTCGTAAGCGGTCTTTATACTTTCTTTTATACCTTCGGTCAAATCGTCTTGGAATACTATTTCTAAATGTTTTTGTTCAATTGAAATTTGCCTGGACCAATCAATAAAATTGAGGACCGGTTTATTTATTGGCTGATTCAAATATTCGGTAATTTGTTTACGTTGTTTTGTCAGCGAATACGTTTTCAATCTAGTCACTTCTTTTTCTAATTTATTACATTTATATATGGTTTCTTTCAACAATTGAAATAATTCGCGCTGGGAAGGTAATTTTTCGTAGGAATCCATTTCATTGTCAAATTCTTTTGTGGTCGCTCGATGAAAGAATTCGCAACAGGTAATATGTTTATCGTGGTTTTCCTTTTTTTTATAATTTCGAAAACAATATTTACATACATGAGAACCCATGGATGGTGTTTCTTTTTCTATAGTAATATGGTCCATTTTATTTTGGGATAGTTTATTATAGTTCTACTTTTGAATCAATTTTATACATATGAAAATGTCATTTATTCAAAAAACAATTCGGGTCGATAAAAGTAAACTGCCAACGAGTCAAAATGTAACCGAGTATCATATGCCTAAACCAATGCTTCGTGTAAATACAAATACATATGATATGATTAGTTTAGCAAATAGTGGTAAAAATTGTTTTCCTTGTGATAGATAAAAAATCGCGTAATTATATATATTATTATGTTCAAAAATATATTCAAACGTGTTCAATTGAAGAAGCTGGTATTTTTCGGGTTAGCATTATTGGCGGTTGTGCTAGTATTACGCTCATTTGGTCTATATGAAGGTATGGAGGATGTGGTGGTCGATGAATCCAATAAACCTGCGACGAGTGTGCCATCAAATAATGTTCCGGGGCAAATGCCACCAGGAATGCCGCCAATGCCGCCCAATTTTGTTCCAGGGCAAATGTATCCAGGTATGCCGCCAATGCCACCCAATTTTGTTCCTGGCCAAATGTATCCAGGTATGCAAATTCCATCCGGTATGCCTAGTTCGGCGAGTCAAAGAGAAAATATTCCAATGACATAAATTTAAACTTTTAGGAAAGTTACGTGTTATAATATAATTTTATAATATATATTATACATCATGAGTAAATATTTTGATAACAAAGATTCTTTTTTAGAACCAAGAGTAAATCAATACAATAGTCATATGGTGATGACCAATGTCTCTCAACCTACTCGTAAAAAATATATTAATATTGATAGTAGAAATCTTGATGTAAGTGGGAATAGTATTGCCAACTATACCATTACGCTTCCTGAACGTATCAACAATGTGAAAAGTATTATGGTATGTAATGCAGAAGTGCCAATCAGTTATTACAACGTTTCCTCTAATTTAGGCAATAATAGTTTTGGTGTTTATGATGTGGCCGCGGGAACTTCTGGTTCCGTCGTCGTGAGTAATGGTAATTATACTTCCAGCACCCTAGTTACTGAAATCAATTCGAAATTGACTGCTCTTAGTAATAATTTTGATGATTTATCATTCAACGTTTATAACAATTTTGTCATTTCTTCCGTAAAAAGCACGAGTAGTGTTGCTACAACCGGTATTGACGTTAATTTTGCAGTGAATTCAAGCAATGAATTTGATAAATATAATTTCAAAGCAAAATTAGGATGGCTACTGGGATTTAGAGATACGAGTTATAATATGACTAGCACCACTCGAACGGCGGAAGCATTGCCGGATTTAAATGGCCCCCGATATTTGTATTTAGTGGTCGATGAATTTACGAAGGGTAATCAATCCTCCTTTTTAGCAATAAATACCAAGTCGCAAATTCAGGGTAATATATTGGCGCGAATTACCATGAATAGAACCACCTTCGGCTTTGGTAATATATTGCCGGCTAATAATTTCAACGGGTATTTATTGACCGATAGACGTAGTTATAATGGCCGAGTTGATTTACAAAAATTGAAAATACAATTGACGGATGAATATGGAACCCCGGTCGATTTGAATGGTTCCGGTTTTTCGTTTTGTTTAGAAGTCGAATATGAATAAAATCTGGGGATTTATATATATTATGAGTTTTGGAACACCGGTAAGAACACCTAAAAAAAGTAGATTAAATGTTTATTACCCAGGAACTCCACAAAATGATATGATGATAGATAATGAATATATCAATATATTAAATGATGTAGTTGGAATAAGATGTATATCATATAAATCTCATTTTGGTTTTATATTTTTAATTACTTATGCAAGTGGTGAAGAAAAATTATTGAAAGCGTATATATTGGACCCAAATGCAGGGTATAATACAGAATCTCAGGAGTTCGAATTACCAAACTATATAAATGTTGAACTTGCGCAAAAACCAATAGAACCAACAAAACCATCTGTATTCGGTTTTGCCGATGATGATGATGAATATGATGTGGGAGAATCAAAAAGAATTGAATCTCTTGTTAATTTTGATAAAGAAGCGGATATTCAAAAAAACGTCTATGAAACCTCAAAAAAGAATGGACCTTTATGTCCCGAAATATATAATCATTTTAGTTTGATATCCGGGCAAGCGATTGATTTATTAAATCAATTAAACCAGAAACATAAAGATGAAGAATCGGGAAATATGATTCAATATTTAATAAAGAATATTAAATATCATCACCTCGGTATTATTGTAATGGAATATGCGAAAGATTATCAAACGTTTGACAAGTCAAGGCAAAGCCAATCCCTTTACGAAAATGCAATATATACAAATCTTCGTTTATTACTTGAAACTGGATATCTGCATTTAGATTTGAACTATGGAAATGTCATGGTCCGTGGTGAAAATGACATTTACTTAATTGATTTCGGTAAAAGTAAAAAATTAGTAGATTTAGTAAAAAGTGATAAAGATACAGAATGTTTTAATATTATTAAAAAGATTGCTATAAAGAATGAATATAAAGTTGCAGATATTTCCTCACTGATAGAATGTATTAATTATTTTGATAAAAAATATGGTGTTGATAATTGGGGTGATAATTTGTTTAAGCAAAATTTCATAAATAAATTGACCTATATTAAATTGACCGATATTGAACAATCTTACCAAAACATTGCTAATAAATTAAATTCTAGAACGAATAAACCAATACATCCGTCCATAATGAATGAAATACGAAATGATTCGAGTAACTCAAATAAAAAAGTTAATAGTAATATCGTTGGTTCGCCAGAGACATTAATACCCAAAAATGTGTTTAAAATTAATAGTATGTTATATTCGTCTCCGCCATCGATTAAAGGTAACAATTCATTAGGTGATGATGAAAATATCGACCCAAACCGTATGGAAATTGATTCTACTACTCCTCTTCATAGTACTCCACCGATAGGTCTTAGTACTCCATCTAAAGGTCTTAGAGGTTTTAGTACTCCATCTAAAGGTCCTAGAGGTGGCACCAAGAGAAAACATAAAAACAAATCAAAGAAAACACGTATGAATAAGTCAAATAAAAAACGCGTAAAATTGATTTCAAAAAAATAATTGTCCTTATTTCGTTAATCTAAAATAACGACAATGTCCATGCAATTATCCACGGAACAACAGTATGCCCTACAGCAATTTAGTGAAGGCAAAAACCTATTCATTACCGGTCCGGGAGGAACGGGTAAAACAAAATTAATCCACCATCTCGTAGAAAATGCAAAAACCGCTGGAAAACCATTCCAAGTATGTGCCATGACCGGTTGTGCAGCTATTTTATTAAGTTGCAATGCACGAACCATACATTCTTGGAGCGGTATTAAAACGGCCCGGGGTCCCGTAGACGCGGTCGTTGCCGCGGTTCTACGTAATAAACGAACCGTAGCTACATGGCGAAAAATAAAAATACTCATTATCGATGAAGTCAGTATGATGTCGGAAAAAATATTTAATATATTGAATGAAATCGGTAAAAAATCGAGGAGGTCAATTCTCCCTTTCGGTGGAATTCAAATCGTATTTACCGGCGATTTTTACCAATTACCTCCGGTTCCCACGGCCGGAGAACCAGCTACCGAAAAATTCTGTTTTGAATCGGTCGATTGGCCCAGTGTATTTCCCCTAAAAAATCACATACAATTGGTGACCATGTTTCGTCAAACCGACCCTCTATACATTGATATTTTGCAACAAATTCGCGTGGGCGAACTTACCGAGGAAAATAAAAAAATATTACAAGGATACGTCAAGCGCGAATACGACCCGGCTAAACACAATGATTGTATTCTTACGAAATTATTTCCTATTCGAAGTAAGGCGGATTATGTGAACCAGGCCCAATTTGCAAAAATAGCAGAGGAAGAATATACGTTCGAGTGCATTAAAAAAACGGATTGTAGCACATATATTGAAAATAATATACCTCTATCTCTCGAAGCCATGATGAAGTGTAGAGCATTGGAACAAAAAGACATCGATTTTGAATTAGAAACTCTTTTATCAAATACCGGATGCAATGAGTCCATTGCTCTCAAAAAAGGATGCGCGGTGATGTGCACAGTGAATATCGATATGGAATCGGGTATTTGCAACGGGTCACAGGGAACCATCATTGGTGTAACGACGACTGGCTCAGGTCCGGGTCTTGGCGAAGCGTTGCCCATTGTTAAATTCTCGAATGGTCAAGTTCGAACCATTCAGCGACATTACTGGCAGTCCGAGGAATATCCTACCATAGCGATTGGACAAATACCACTTACTTTAGCATGGGCACTTACGATTCATAAAATTCAAGGGGCTACCATGTCCATGGCGGAAATTGATATTGGACAGGCCGTATTTGAATATGGACAAACGTATGTAGCGCTATCTCGTATCCAAACGTTAGAGGGGCTTTATTTGTCGGCTTTCCATGCCCACCGTATTCGGGCCAATCCAAAAGTTACCGAATTCTATAAAAATATACCGAACATAGAAAAGCGTGATGTAGAGAAAAAAACAGTGCTTGATTTTGAAAAATATACATATACCGAACCGGAAAAACAAATCGTCGATTCAACTATCAAAAAAATAATTTTATAGAAATAAATATAATATACATGCAATATATAAATGGTTGCTGGTAGTATATTACCCGTTACAATGCACAATGGCAAAGTGTATTTTTTATTTGGTAAAGAAAATGCATTAGCCGACACGCCCGGATTCTCCGATTTTGGTGGAGGTCTTGAGAAAAATGAAGACCCATTTGAAACCGCATTGAGAGAAGGTGGCGAAGAACTTACTGGATTTTTAGGCGATTCAAAAACATTGAGAGAACATATAAATAAAAACGGTGGGTTTTACAAAATTCTACACAAAACCTATCACATGCATGTCATTTATTTGGATTACGACAAAAATTTGCCCAAATATTTCAATCAAAATCATGAATTCTTATGGAAACGAATGGACCAAAAAATGTTAAACAATACGAAACTATTCGAAAAAAGTGAAATAGATTGGTTTTCAGTTGCCGATATCAAGAGAAGAAGAAAAGAATTCCGCAATTTTTATCAAGAAATTACGAGTCAAATCGTGAAAGAAGTGCCTGCCATCCTGAAACATTTTAGAGGACAAATGAAATCGAGAGCGAAAGCAAGTTTTCATAGTAATCGTCATACCAAAAAAATGAGAGGAGGATTGTGACTATCGGCATTTAAGGGGAGAAAAGAAAATGTTGAAGAATCTCCCATGAAAATTTCTGGTTCTACATTATAATATATGAATAGTCGTTCGCATTATGAAAGCAAAATTATACAAAATGGCCAAGTTTTAGAAAATATTGTAATGGACAATATCAATCAAAATGGCAATATCATAAAACTGGTCAATGATAAACTACACAAAAAACGATATATTTATTCCAATAAAAACAATAGAACCAAGAAATTTAGAAAAAATCTTATAAACAATGGTTTCGCGAAAGCGAGTATGCCGAATTTTTATCATTATTCGAAACCAGTTAAAATACGCTCACGTAAAATTGGTAAAGAAAATCGTAAAAAATCTAAGAACAACCAAGTTTAGAAGTAGTTGAAATATATAAAATAAAATACATGGTAATTGTATAATATTCTACAAATACCATGTCAAGTTGGAAGCAATATGGTGGTATAAATAAATTTGATAAAATGAATTTTTTAAATGTGAAATCGATTGTCACGGATACATTAGTCATTAAAGATAAATATTTCGGCGTGTTTGATATTTCAGGTGATATGGCGATTAGTAAAAACTTGACAGTGGGCGGAGATGCATCCTTTAACGCGAATATATTTGTGGGCGGCGATGTGTCCTTTAATAGTAATGTGGACATTTCTGGAAATATTTATGGCAAATCAAATTTCACATTATATGATAAACTATATTTAGGTAGTGACGTATCAGCCAGTTATTTTTTTGGCGATGCCAGCGGGTTTGGACTAAATGTGGAAAAACCTCTCGCTGCTCTAGACATATGTGGTAATTATATCGAAGTATTGAATGTATTTTCCAATCAAACCGAGAATCGTAATATTATTGCTAGAAATCTGGGTCGACGTGGTATATCGGTATATACGTCAGACACTAGTTCAAATATTTGTTTTTTTAATGATTTGTCCATAAATAGCACTGGTTTTGACGGGTGTATTCAATATGAAAAAGGGGGCATTATGACGATAGATGTAAGTGACAATACCCAAATATTATCCAAGTTATCCGTATCGAATCGAGAAGATAAATCACATATATTAGGAGAAACTGCCATCATATATGATATATGTAACAATACCTGGGCCTACGATGTATACGATGTGTTGAGTGCAAATACTGGCAATGCTCTAACACTCGTATCAAGCGATAATTCTTCCAATACATTTTTACATTTAATCGCTCCAAATAAGAATGGTTTGGCAATGGGTGGAGGCGCATATCCGCTCGATACCGATAAATCGATGGGCACCATTGGACTCCTTGATAGTAGTGGTGTTTATAGACCAAACCAAACGATTGTTCGTGGAAATAATTTAGTGAAACACAAAACGTCATTGGCAATTAATAGTCATGCGCCAAGAATCGACAAATATGTAGTAGATATTAACGGACCGGTGCATATTACAAATGGCGAAATCACAAATGTTGAATCGGCCAACATAGAAATAAAAAATATGTTGTTTGAACGAAACAGTAAGAAATATGGTATAGCATTTGGTAGTCCATATAGTGTATCGGCGGGCAGTTATTTACACAAAATGTATTATACGAGTGATGGAGGGGAGACGTGGAATTCATCCAACATTGCCGATTATTTTACAGGAGACCATGCAACCGATTTTGAAACATCGAATCACGTTTTATATGCAGGGTATGTATATGATGAAACTTATTCCATCGTCGGTGGCGATAGTAACTATTTGTTTTATTCGAATGATGGAGGCGTTTCATGGAATAATATCACGGGTATACCTACGACGGGCGATTCAAATATCATAAATGGTCTATATACCTATTCGATGTCATCCGGGTATAAGCGAAATATATTGTCATATAGTGATTCATTGAAATATTTCGACGTGA
>JACCEB010930715.1_pt1 | contig 25050 bp, 19 predicted proteins | sample 7454761 | NCBI WGS metagenome assembly JACCEB01 (sample SAMN15323454, study PRJNA562643) | freshwater metagenome | isolation source: river surface water | place: USA:Blue River Watershed | collected 2017-08-18
TCCGAACTGCGGTCTCGGGGTCCACGAACTCGGCCGCGGTAGAGAGCGATTTCGCCCCCATTTTGTCTGCGCCCTGCCGAGATCAAGCCGGTGAGGCCAGTCGGATTGGCGTGCCGGCTCTTTCCCACCCTGCTGGGCGCCGAACTCCAATTATTTCCTAAGAATTTATTCTTTAGTTTCTTATAAAACAACCCTCGTTCGGGTTTACGCGGCAAACTCCAGGAAGAGCGATTAAAGCATATAGTTTGCGCTCAATCTCAACTCACCCCTAGCTTCGCCTTTATTTTATCTCCGAACCACTTATGAAATATTCCGGCGTAAACACTGTCCTTCATCCCCTCCCGGTTGACGTCGGCCCCGTGCTGCACCCCGGCGTCTAACCGACCCAACGTAGAACTCAGATTGTCGCTGACGCTTAGGTCCTGTCCCTATCGTTCCCGCCCTACGCTCCCCACCACCAGACGCACCCCTTCGCGACAGTGAACCTGACGTCTTAAGGCTTACTTTTCGCTTGGCCGTCCCAGACGGCCAAATCGTCCGTTTTCGTCGGGGTCCGCCCCTTTTTCAGCTCCGATTCCCGAGCCCGGCAACGCCGAGCCTCGACCGCTTCGCGTCCTCGGCTGGCCCCTTCCCGTTGGCTCTCTGAGCCAAGGATTCGATCCGATCCAGGTCCCTTCCCTCGCGAAGGTCTCACCTGCGCCTGATCCCGCGGCTCCTCTCTCGACCGCCGCACCTCGTCCTGCGCCTCCGGCCGCGACCGTAACGCCGCCGCCGGCGCGGCACCCTGCCCTATCCTCCCGCATGTTGCGGGAGCGCAGCCCCACTCTGTCCGGCTCTCGCCGATGAAGCTCTCGCTCTCATCTCCCCACCTCAAATCGCGTGTCTCGACCCTCCGGGCCTACGCCGAACTCGCCCCGCAGGTGACACCGCTCTGCGTCGCGAACACCTATCTGCCGTGCAGCCGGATTCTCCTGACCGCCGGCCACGTGAAAGCGATCGCCCGGCTCCCCGCCGCGCAGGCCCACGACGCCCTCAATCTCGCACTCGCCCTCGGCGACGTGCTTACGACCGACATCACGCTCCCGCAGGCCCAGGCCCTCGCGTGGATTGCCCGCCGCGACGACGATCTCACCACCTTGGTGGACCGCCGGCTCATCGCGGAAGCCACGGACACCGGCGCCCTCTGGGTGCACGGTCTCCGCCCTGAGCAGGGGATCTACGTCACGGAGCGAGACCGCTGGCACCTCGCCGAGGCGCCGGAGCATTCGGCGGCCACGCTCCGCGCCGCCCTCGCCCTCTACGCCCGGCACCGAGCCGACAAAGTCCCGTCGATCCTGCACGCAACCACCAGCACCTGGGTGTAAACGGCGCGCAGGCGAATGCCCGCGTCCGTCTGCCCCTTGGCGATTTCACCGGGGGCAGGCAGGGCACAGAATATCCCCACCACCACCCCATGACCCAACTCCCCTCGTCTCGCCTCGCACTCACAGGAAGCCTCGGGGCAAGCCGCGGGCCTCAAGAAGCCCGCTTCCTCGCCAAGGCCACCTTGCGCCACGCGGCCGCAATTCCCCGGCGCGTGTCTCCGAAACCGCGCCCGACTCTTCACCGGTCATCCCGGCCGCGAGCACGGTCCCTCCCTCGCTCCAACTCTTCGGCCAGAAGCTTACCGTGGGCTGAGAGCTCCTCGGCACGCAGCCCTACTTCGGAAACAATCGTCTGGGTGGACGGCGATGCAAAGCGCCTCAGCTCTCGATGCAGCGCGTAAGGTCCCTTGGGGACCTGCGATTCCTTCTCGGCGGGGACTCGCCATTCAAGAAATCCGGGAGGTAGATGAAGCGCGGTCGCCCGGTTCCCCAGTTGCGGATCACCCTGCACGAGCGACAGCGCCTCGAATTTCGCCATCACGTCGTTCCATGCCGGCGCACCCCGTGCGAGCTCGCCTCTCAACGTTCCGATCCTGACCTCAAGCACCGCCAACGACTTCGCCCATACGCCCGTAAACTCCCTCACCTGGCGGTTACGTTGATTCAGGGTGTGCGCACAGATCGTCTCGTTGTTCAAAACGGCGTCCCGATCGATACGGAGAGCACCGCGTCCAATCTGCTCCTTTACCCATCCAAAGACGCGCAGGTTGCCCCCCTCATCGACCTCCTGGAGCGTCTCTGGGGGCACCTGACATCTCTCCAGCGCCGCGATGATACCGACGTCCAGCGGCGTTCCCCGCGTAATCCAGAGCGTCACCGCATTCCCATACCTCGAAATCAGGGTCCACAACGCTTGGTGCTCTGGATTCGGCTGCGCCACCGGAGGCGGGTTGACCGGCGGCGGCGCTATCACCACCGCCTTCGCCGGCGCTGGAGTTTCCTGCCGCCTAGTCTGCTGCTGCCCGGCTCGCATCGTCACTTCGTCGCGTCCGCGTTGAGCGATAGGCTCCGGCGTGCTCGCCGCACCCACCCGCGTCGGCGGCCCCTGCGGTGTCGGAGCAACAGGAGCCACTTTGAATATGGACATGATCGGATGAGCAGGCGCTGGCACCGCCTTCCGCCGAGCATCCTCCTTCCGCTTTTCCTCCGCGGCCTTTTCCTCGGCCGCCTTCTTCGCCTTCGCCTCCTCCTCCGCCCTCCGCTTCGCGGCGTCGCCTGACGACTCCGCCGCCGGCGCCCGCTCGACCGAAGCCGGCGACGGAGCGGCCGGAGGCGTGGTCGGCGCCGTCGGCACTGGCGTCGGAGCGGCCACGCGCTCGAAGCGCGGGGGCGGCATCTCCGCAACGGGAGTTGGCGCCATCGGTTGCTTCTGCCCGGCTCTCGTCGCCGCTTCATCGCGTCCTCGCTGAGCCGTAAGTTCCGCCGCGGTCGCCGCGCCCGCCTCCGCCGGCGGCTGCTTCGTCGGCTCAACCGGCGGCACTTTGCAAAGGGAGCTAGTCTGAAACGCCGGCACGGGCCCCGCGTTTCGCCGGGCCTCCTCCTTCCGTTTTTCCTCCGCCTCCCTCCGCTCGCGCTCGGCAGCCTCGCGCAGGCGTTGCGCCTCCTGCTGTCTCCGCATGTCTTCGGCCTGACGGCGCTTTTCCTCCGCGGCCTTATCCTCGGCCTCTTTCTTTGCCTTCGCCTCCTCGTCCGCTTTCCGCTTCGCGGCGTCCACGGACGACTCTACCTCCGGGCCACGCACAACGGGGGCCGGCGGCGGAGCGACCGGAGTTGCCGGCTCCGGAGTTGGACCTGTCTCACGCTCGATCCGCGGGGGCGGCATCGCCACGACGGGCACCGGGGCCGGCGGACCTGCCACCGTAAGCTCGGCCGGCGGCAACTCCGCCGCCAGCCTTGGGGGAGGCACGTCCACGGCAACAGAAGCCAGCTCCGCCCCCACCGGCGCCACGGCCGCATCCACCTTTGCTGGCCTCTCCCGCTCCCAGGTCGCCAGCGCTGCCATAAGATCGCTGCCTTCCCGCGACGCCTGCGTGAGCAGCGTCATGACCTGCGCGCGACTGTGCCGGGCCAGCATCAATTCGCTGGCCAAGGGTGGCCATGCCTTCGGCGCCGCCGCAAACGCGTCCAAATTCAGGCGCCGCTCCTCCTTCGCTTGCCCGGGCAGCGTTCCGTGCCAGCCTTGCCCTTGGAGCAGGACGCGCAGGACCGGCGTAATCACCGGGGGATTCGGCACCACGAGCGGCATCACCTCGTCCAGAAGCTCCAGCCGCTGGAGCGGCGACAGCGTGACCACCTCGGCGTCGCGCGCCGGATCGGCCAAAGCCTCCTGCTGCTCATCGCCCCAATAGTAGACCCGTCCCTTCGCATCGAGGTTGGCGATCGAGGGCCGCGGGTTCGGTCCCGTCGCCCGCTCCTTGCGATTATAGCGTTCAGTCTCGGCGCGGAACACCGTCCGCACCTCGCGCGCCGCCTCGCCCCGCGATCCAAACCGCACGCGCCCGTCCCCGGTCGCATTTACGCCGAGCACATGGAAATCGAACCGCCCGTGCCGCCCGAAATGCCCCGCCCAGAACCAGGCCCCGAGGCCCAGATTCCGGCCGACGGTCCGCAGGTAGCGCTCGGCCTCGTCCGGTGTCACGTCGGCGCCATAGCTGCTGCCCCCGACAATATACACGAGCCCCTGCGGCGCCCCACCCGCCGCCGCCTCCGCGTCGTGGCCCCGCGCCACCAGGGCATGGGGCACGGGTAGGACCGCCTCGTAGCCGCACCGGATCGTCTCGAGGTTCCGGTGGGACCACGCGTTCCGGTGTTGCCCATATCCGATCAGTTCAAAGGCCCGGCGATCCGCCGGTAGAAGCACGGTGGCAGTAAACATGGCAAAATCAGTTGTGCGGCTCCGGAAAGAGAAATTGAAGCAGCCGCCGGAGGCTGAAGTAGCGCGTCTCGCTCCCCCGCCAGCTGCCGTCCCCCGCCGGGGTGCAGCCCTCGGCGACGGCAAATGCGGCCACCGGGTCCTCCGCAGGGACGGCGGCTCCGTCCCCGCGGCGGAGCACCACGGTTTTCGATTCGACGGTCAGTCGCCAAGATCCGGCCGTGCAGGCCCCGCGGGTCGGGGCCGCCTTCGCGACACGCGGCGCCCGTTCCCCGCCTCCTCCGACCCACTCCTGGATACCTTCGACCAGCTGCCGGAGCACCTCGGTCACCGTTTCCGCAGCCGCCGTCTCCCCGAGGCGCGCCTCCGCCTGACGCACCTGCTGCACGATCGCCCGGGCGGCCTTCCAATCGTCCTCCCACGTGGGTTCCGGCCCCCGCGGTTTCGGGGAGGTGCCGGCGTCCACCTCCAGGTCTCCGCGCAGGCGTCGGCGGGCGGCCTCCAACTCGTCCCATTTGGGCGCAACCGGCCCAGTCGCCACCCGCTGGTAAATCGCCACTGCGGTCGGCACCGGGAAGGCCGCCAGCGGCTCCAGCCGCGACAACGTGGCCGGCACCGGCAGTCCGGCCCGAAACAACGCCCGCCAGATCCGCGCTCCGGTGCGCAGGCTGCTGATCCGGGGCGCACTGGTCCCGGCCCCGAGCCGGACGAGAATCGCCTGCACCAGCGTCTCCGCATTTCGGCAGAGTGGTTGCCCGGCTGGATCGACAATCCATTCGTGGGCGCGCGTCTCCTCGAGGAGGACCAAGGCGAGCCCCGCTTTCAACCGCGCCGCCTGCGCCGACCGCACCGCCTGGATCATGTCCGACAACGCGGCCAAATAGAGTTGGAGTCGGGCCACCCGGGCATTGACCGGCACCTGCTCCACGCGAGTCAGCCATTGTTGCACGGCATCGCGCCCGGAGACGACCTCCGCGGGCCCAAGACCCTGTTCGGGCGCGACCGGCACCACGAAGGGCACCGCATTCCCCTTCGCATCGAGGATACGGGCGTCATCCCACGCGGGTGGGACCATGACCGTGATTGCGTCGTTCATGACAGCGGCTCCTCCCTCGGCGTCCATCGCTCCAGCCACGCCACCCGCTCGCGCTCCTCCGCATGCCGGCGCGACCGGGCAGGACTCAGCGGAAAGCGGATCGCCACCACCACGCCCTGCTCACGGCTGATGCTGGGCTCGAAACGCGCCCGGTCGGCGTCGGCCGCAAGCTGCTCGCGTGCCTTCGGTGCCAGTTGATCCAAATTGCCGACAAACAGACCCGGGACCGCCTTTTCGAGCCGGACCGCTCCGAGGTAGAGGGCCGCTCCGGCCGCGGCCGGCGTGACGCTCAGGGGCCGAGTTAACGTCTCCAGCCGCCGGGCCTCGGCTTCGGCCACTGCCGCCATCTCGACCAGGATAGTGCGCGCCTGCTCCACGGTCGGCTCCGACTTCAGTGTGCGCTGCGTCACCCGCATGAGACGCGTGACCTCGCGCTGCCATTCGTGCCGACGTCGCACGACCGGCCGGGCGCATGCACCCTCCGGCACGCGGTGGTGCTCCGCCAGCCATCGAGGCAAAGCATCGGCATCGCCCAACGGAAAGGTGTCGAGCGACGTTTCCGGGCGCTTTTCTCCCTCATCACCCTTCGTCGGGGTCGCACTGACCGGCGCACGGCCCGCTCCGCTCCGATAGTAGAGAAGGAGAAACGCTTCGGCCGCCCGCGCCGCGAGCAGCCACTCCCGCGGGCCGTCCTGCACCTGCGCGAGTTCCGCGAGCCAAGCCAGGAAGTCGCCACTCCCCGTGAATTCCCGCCCGCCAATCGTGGCATCGAGGTGAACCTTCTCTCGCCAGAGCAGCGTGAGGGCAAAGCCGGCCCGGCCCACGGCCTGCCCTGCCGCCCGCTCCTGCAGCACCAACGCCTCCAGCGGCTCGAGAAGTTCGAGCAAAGCCGTGGTGCGCTCCGCGGCCGGCGTCGTCGTGAGCCTCTCCTCCAGTTGCCGCATCCATCGTCCCACCTTGGCAACGTCGAGCCCGTCGGGCAGCGCCACCGTCGCGGGCACCAAGCCCGCGGGCACCGCGAAGGCGGTGTCTTCGCCTGCGACCCGAGCCTCGGCGACCGCCGTTTTCACATCCGTCGCGCCCGACGGAACAGGGGTGCCGTAAACCGGCACTGCCACGACGAGGGCGTCGACCGCAACGCCCGCCGTTTTGGTATCCGCAGCGAGCTGCGGATCACGGATGCCGTCAGCGGGCTTCATCGCGGCTCCGGGGAAGTGACCCTTGGTTGATCCGCTCCAGGCAGATCCGAAAGAGATACGCGGCCGTGCGACTATCGCGAAAGTATATCCCCCCCGCCACCCCTTGGGTCCCCGGCAAAGGCTCCGGGAGCATCTCACCGCCGTAGGAGGCGACAAACCGAGCCAGCTTGCGCGCCCGCGGATCGTCCGCGGTCTGTAAGCCGCACTCCACGTAAAAGGCGGCGCGGCGCCAAACCAGACCGTCCACCACGGTCTCCTGCGTGGGCTTGGGCTCGACATTAACCACGGGGGTTTGCGCCCCGGGCAGCTTCGGTTTGACGGGGAGTGCGCTTGCCGGCGAAGCCAGCAACGCGCCGCGCCATGCACCTTGCGGTTGCTCCAAATCAGCAAGGTCGGCCTGAAGCACCTGGCGCAGCGTCTCCCGGCCATCGTCCGCGGGCAGCTGCTTGATGTAGTGCTGCAGCCGCTGCTTCACCCGCTTGATCTCCACATGGCCCGCCGTCCCCGCGGACCGCGAGCCCCGCAATTCGGCGTTCACAGCCCAGTGCACCTGCCGCGTCACAGGCACGCCGCGTTTATGGATGAATTTCAACCAGAGGCGTCGGGCCCGGGAGATCGTGTTCAGTGGCAAAAGCGCCATGAAGGTCGCCGCTTCATCCGCGTAGGGCAGGCCTTCATCGATAAACGCGACCGCAAGTCGGCCCGCCGCGAGGTGGGCCACCATCCGAGGCACATCCCCCTTACACCAACCCACGTTGTAAGAGAGATACTCCATCCGGTCGGCAAACTCAGGGCGCACGGTAAGACTGTCCGCCGTGGTCCAAAGCTCTGGCCCAAGCACCACCACCACGCCGATGCTGATGCGCAACATCACATCCTCGTGCTCAGAAAGCGAAACCGGCTTTCTAAGGAGCAGTTCCCCAAACGCCTCAGTGAGCAGCAGCTCCTTCCCGTGCTCATCGAGTTTCCCGACGGCCTCGCGGAAGACGGCAAGGTTGGGGGGAATATCTCTCCTTGCCGCCAGGACTTCGAAGGCATCGGCAGCGGTCTGCCGGTGTGCCCTACGAGCAGCAATCCGGGGATCAGGTGAAGTCAGAGGAGTTCGTTCTAGTAACGGCATAAAGGGAAGGAGCTGGGCCCCACACCGACGCGCTTCGCCCGCGGAACCAATTCGTCCGTTTCCCCTTTTCGGAGTGGGTCGCCTCCCCTGGAAACGGGGAATTCCAGGCTTTCGCTGCCCCGTCCCTCCCGCGCGACCGTGCCCTCGCCAGCCCACGCACCTCCAAGCCCGCGATGGCACGGCGCAGCCATCGGGGCCCCCGTCGTCCGTCCGCGGCTAAACTGCAGGGAGAAGCCAAAGCGCGTCCCGGGGGGAGGCAGTTCACCTTCGGCTTTGCCGGCCCGAAGGCCTCAACTTTCCCCAGGGGAGCAAGCGCCGCGCAGGCGGGCTGCACAGTCGCGGGGAAGCTCGACGCTAGCAGCACAAGGCCGGCGTGAGGGTGCACTGCGTCTACGAGGCTGGTCCGCTAAGCTTCGCCCTGGCGCGCCAACTCACCCCCGTTTCAGCTCCGTCCCTTACGGCCGCGCCCCCGCATTTCTTTAGCCCGCGCGCCTTCATGCAACGATGTGCACATTCCCGGGCTTGAGGTGCCCGTCGTCCGCCCAACGTTCAATCGCTCAACCCTGCCGTTGCGCCTCGCGCGCGCCGGCTCCTCGCCATGTCTATCGCCCGCTCCTCTCTCCCCTGCGTTCTCTTCGCGCCTCTCGCGCTGACCGTCGCCGCCGCCCAGTCGGCGCCCTCGACGACCGCTCCCGCCCCGGCCGACGAAGCGATCACGCTCTCGCCGTTCGTGATTTCGACGGAGCGCGAGACGGGCTGGTCGGCCAACGAGACCCTTTCCGCGACACGCACGAAGCAGGCACTGAAGGACGTGCCCGTGAACATCGACGCCATCACGGCCGACTTCATCGAGGACCTCGGTCTCAACACCGCCGACGAAATCACCCTCTTCGTCGCCAACGTCTACGCCGCGCCGACGATGGAGAACGACAACGGCCAGGATAACTTCTCGTTCCGTGGCCTCTCCCAACGCTTCAACGTCTCGCGAAACTACTTCCGGTGGTATGTCCCCACCGACACCTACAACGTCGAGCGGATCGATTTCGGGAAGGGCTCCAATTCCCTCATCTTCGGTGACGTCGAACCCGGCGGCCAAGGCTCCGTTTTCACCAAGCGCGCCCTGATGCGCAACTTCGGCACCCTCTTCGCCCAATACGGCACCGAGGGCGCCTACCGCTATCAGATGGATCTCAACCGGAAGCTCCGCGACGGGCTCGCCCTCCGCTTCAACGCCGTCCGCCGGCAGGAAAAGACCTTCCAGGACGCGTCCGCCTATAAGCTCGCCGGCGAGACGCTCACCCTGACTTACCAGCCGTTCCGCCACACCGCGATCCGGATTGAGGGCGAACGCGGCGACTTCGAAAACGCCCGCGGCTTTGCCGGCGTCACCGTCCGCGAGCAATCCGCCCTCTCCCGCGGCTTCACCGGGGCCGGTGCCTGGTATACGTCCGACGGCGTCTGGTTCAACCAGTCCACGCTCCCCGCCGCGGACCGCGCCTCCGCCAACGGCCCCACCGGCGGTTCCCTTTCCCTCCTCGAAGGCCGTTTCGTCGATGTCGTGATGCGCAACGCCTCCGGCGCCGCCATCGGCACCAAGCGGATCACCGGCTTCCCGAAGCACTACAACCTGCGCGGCTCCTTCGACCGTCAGGCCCGCCCCTTCAGCACCTACTCCGTCACCGTGGAGCAGCGCATCGGACAACTCGGCCTCGAGTTCGCCTATAATCACCAGAACCAGGACGGCCTGCGGAACGACAATTTCTTCAGCAGCACCGTCAGCGTGGACGCCAACGGCCGCCCCTATATCGACACGACCGGCATCGACTGGAAGCGCTTCGGCAACGACGTCGATGCGTTCCGCGGCACTGCCGTCCTCCCGTGGCAGCCGGTTGCGTGGATGAAGCAGCTCTTCGTCGGCAGCGTCGAATACCGCGAAGACTTCACCAACAACTACCGCAAGGCGCTCTACAACGTGCGCCGCTTCGAAAACGGCCTCGTCACGGCGGTGAACCAGACCAACGACCGCGTCCGCTTCCGCCTCTACCTCGACGACCCGCAGTTCTATTCGCGTGCCCTCTTCGACCGGTTCACGCTCGAGCGGTTGCCGAAGAACAACGACTTCGAAGCCAAGCAACTCTCCCTCGGCTCCGCGGCCGAGGGCACGGAGTGGCGCCAGGCCTACGCCGGCTCCCTGAGCGCCAGCGGCAGCTACTTCAAGGGCAAGCTCCAGTCGCTCGTGGGCGCCCGCTGGGACTGGAACCGCACCTACGAATACCAGGGCACGCGCACCTTCGGCCCCTACCGCGAGGACATCCCACCGCCCAGCCGCCAGGACGCCCTCCCCGGCGAATACGTCGAGAATCCCAACCTCCACCTCTTCAACACGAGCTACACCGCCGGCCTCACCTACGCGCTCACGCCCGACCTCAACCTCTACGGCGTCTACTCCGACTCCTTCCGCTGGCAGGATGCCCGGACCTTCGACCTCAAGATCTTCGGCCCCATCCAGGGCGTCACGAAGGAGATCGGCCTCAAGGGCGGCATCCTGAACAACCGGGTCACCTTCAACCTCGGCGTCTTCCACATCGACCGTGAGAACGTCGAATTCCGCTGGACGCCTTCGAGCTTCAGCGCCGGCGACGTCGAAAACCTGATGAACCCGAACAACCTCACGGCCAACGATCCCGGCTACCTCCGGTCGTGGCGCGACGTGAACCAATTCCGGGACGTCATGTCGACCGAGACCTCCAAGGGCTTCGACCTCACGCTCATGGTCCGGCCCTTCACCGGGCTCCAGGCCCGCTTCACCATCGGCCGCACCGACGTGATCACGCGGCCCGACTTCTCTTCGTTCCGCGCCTTCTATGAGGCCGCCGTGAAACGCGGCGACGAGTCCCCCGCCCTCATCGCCGACGCGAAGGAGGTCCTCGATTCGAGCGACTTCGCGACCAAGCCCACCGGGGCCCGCGCCTCGCCGTGGTCCGCCAGCTGGATCCTCGACTACGGCTTCGCCCGCGACTCCTGGACGCCGCTCCGCGGCGTGCGAATGGGCGTCAACGGCAGCTGGCGCGACTCCTACCTCCTCGGCATCAGCAACGGCCGCGAACTCTCCGGCGGCACAACGCACGGCGTGAATGCCTACGTGATGCGCGACCAAAAGATCTTCCGCCAGCAGGTGCGGGTGCGCCTCGGCGTAAAGAACCTCATCGACCTCGAGAACCAGGACGACATCCGGAAGACGAGCTTCACCACGCTGGCGAGCGGCGCCGTCGTCTACCGCTACACCTACGTGATGCCGCCACGCTGGGATCTTACCCTGACCGTGCGCTTCTGAGCCCGCACCCTCCCTCGCCCACCTTGGGGCGAGAGGAGCCGGCAGGCAAAGCAGCGTTCACGCGGCCCACCGGCCTGCGCGATGGGTCGACGCCGCTCCCGGAGGATGCCCGCATCGGCACGCGTTACAGCTCGGATAAGCGAACCGCAGGGACAACTCCTACGGGAGCGTCGCGGCTTGGCCGACAACCTTCGAATGCGCCATCAGGCCACCTTTGGCGCCGTGGGTTCGCCCTTCTGCTCATTCCGAACGGCGCCTGCGTAGCGCAACCTTGAGAGCGAACACCAACGCACACGCCATCAGCACTATTCCCAGCAACGCCGCTCCCGGCGCATCATCCTTTTCTCCGACATAGATGCCGGCACCTGCGACAGCGACTCCTCCCACGGCTGCACCAAAAGCGATAGCCGGATGTGCGGCCGAAAACTTGACCGACTTCTTCTTCGTGGAGTGATCCATGACGGACAGACTGAAGTTGGCGCATGAAACGGTGACGAAGTCCCGATGAAATCTCCGTGAACATCGTAGGCACGTCCCTACTTGGCAGCGGCTTGCTCATGTCGACTGAGACCTCCACCGGCTTCGACTTCACCCTCATCGTCCGTCCCGTCGCCGGGCTCCAGGCACGCTTCACCCTCGGCCGGAACGACGTGATCACGCGGCCCGACTTCTCTTCGTTCCGCGCCTTCTATGGAGCCGCCGTGAAACGCGGCGCCGAGTCCCCCGCCCTCATCGCCGACGCGAAGGAGGTCCTCGATTCGAGCGATTTCGCGACCAAGCCCACCGGGGCCCGCGCCTCCCCGTGGTCCACCGGCTGGATCCTCGACTACAGCTTCGCCCGCGACTCCTGGACGCCGCTCCGCGGCGTGCGAATGACCGCCGCTTCCGGGAACGTCAGCCGAAGCGGAGGCCTACCGGCCGTCATCAATCAGCGTCGAGCTAGGCCGCCCCACCGTTGCTGAATGGAAGCCGCACGGACAGGAGGCCGACTTGGCCGACCGCTTCGCGACGACTTGGCAGGAGGCAGAATCGAGGAGATTACGCCGGTGACCTGAACAACCGCGGGACTGTAACACCCGAACAAGTAAATAAACGAAGACGGACCTGACACGCCGACCCGCCTTCAAGCCGCGGGCGCCTCTAGTTTGTTCCTTCGCCCGATTAGGCGCCGCCAGCACGGCGGCGCCGCGCCGACGGATGGCAACTCGGCCCCCGGTCAACCCCAGCGGGGGCCTCCCGGCGAATTGACCCGCTTCAGGAGATCGTCCCGATAGGACGCGGCGCGTGCCTCGTCCACAAATGTGATGTCTACCATGGGTCCCTTCGTTCCCGGCAACTCAGACAACCACACATCGCCCCCGGACCCTATCACGGCATCGATCAACTTTGCGTTCCTGGGATCCTTCTCCTCCACGAAACCACACTGCACATAGCTGCCATCCCGCACATAAAGCAGCCCGTCCGACTCCGTGACCTCCGGCGCGGTCGGAGAAGCTATGAGGTGCGCGTCCGGCTCCGGACACCACGGCCGGCTCTGGTGGGCCAACGCCGCCCGATCGCTCCGGAGCAACTGGCGCAGGCGGTCCAACTCATGTGCCCGCGGCAGCAACTTGGCGTAGAGGTCCAATCGCTGCTTCAGCAGCGTGGATTCAACCCGAAACACAGGGACCGCCGACCGCTTTCTGGGGTGCAGCCGGCGCTCGACGACCCGTTGCACGTAGGCCGGCGACGGCACGCCCGCCACGTCCTCCACCATTTCGGCCCACAGCCGTTTTGCCTGCGCCAGCGACTTCAGCGGTATCAGGGCCAAATACGGTGCCATTTGGTCCGCGAGGGGCAGCCCGGCGTCCACGCAGGCCACCGCGAGCCGTGCGGCCACAAGATGGTGCTGCACCTCCGCCGGTTTCGGGACGAGATTCCTACTCTGACGGTAAAGCATGGCGACCTGCGAGGCGACGCGAGGTTGCAGGACGACCCCCTCCGCAGTCTTCCACGCTCCACTTCCCAGCATCTCCACGACCCCCATGCTGATCCGAAGTAGCGGTCGTTGCTCGACCTCAAGCGCGTCCTCCACGCCGGCCAGAATCGTCCGAAGGGCTGCCCGCAACGCCAGGTTCCGTGCCGGCACGTCCAGCTTTTTCAGGTAATGTCGCAGCAAAGCGAGCGCCGGGCGAACCCGCTCGCGGGCAACCAAGCGAACAAAGGCCTCCATTGCGGCCGCCTGCACTGAACTCAGCGTTTCACCGCCGTCTAATTCTAATGTATTCATGATTCGATAGGGGATACGCCGCGAGAAAGCGCCTTCCCTGATCCCGACCCCAGCCGCTGTTTCCCCACTTTTGGGGGAGTGGACTCCCTTCCCAGGGGGAGTTTCGAAACTTCCCCCGGGTGGCACGCATCTCCGCCCATCGGCGCGGCCTTCTTTTCCAGCAGGGCCTGCAACACTCCCGCGCACGAACGCACGGCGTTCGCCGCCTGCTGGCCCACCCGGTATGCGACCACGCCACTCAAATGGATCGTCGTCCTTTGGCCGCAGGTCCTGCCGCACCCGGCCCGACGTTCGGACTCTCCGCCGTGAGAAACGCCTCTTCACCGGCACCCAAAACAGTCGTGAATGCCCCCACCCGTCACGGCCGCCGCACTTCTGCCTTCCGCCGCCGCCGCAGGTCCCCTTACTTGCTCTTCACCGCCCCGCCGCGTTCCCCCTCGACGCCGGCAACCGGCGTTTTACCCCATGAACACCCCTCTCTTGGGGCGCACCGTCGTTGGTCGCGCCTCCTGCTCCGGAATCGTTGTCCTCGTTGCCGCCTCCCTCAGTGCGCAAACCGCGCCGCCTCCGCCGTCCGCCGGAGCAGCGCCCGCGCCCATCACGCTCACTCCGTTCGAAGTAAGCGCCAACTCCGACGTCGGCTACGAGTCGTCGACCGCGATGAGCGGCACGCGCACCAACGAGTCGCTCGCGAATCTCCCGAATTCCATCTCGGTCATGAATTCGGAGTTCCTCGCCGACCTCGGCATCACCGACTTCTTCCAGGCGGTCGAGTTCGCGGTCGGGGCCGACAAAATCTACAAGGACAACATGCAGGTCGACGCACCGGTCGGCGCCCGCGCCGGCAACCAGATCAACTTCCGCGGCCTGCCCTCCGTCCGCCAGCTGAAGGACGGCTTCGCCCGCTATCCCCACTACACCGAGCCGCGCCTGATCACGCTGACCAATTTCATCCGCTTCTAAGCCAGCTCAGACGGAAGCGGCGCCGGCACCGCCGCCCTCCTCCCGGTCGGGAGGAGGTTGCCGCCAAGCGTGGGCGACGAGCCGAACCCAAGAAATCTTGGTCGAGCGTCAAGGCAGCGCGGGGCCCGCGCCGGCAGGCAGAATTTTTTCCGTCAGATAAATTTCCAGGATCTTCCGAAAAACTTTGGCCGCGCCTTCGCTGGCGAAAGTGATTTCTCCGGCCGGGCCCTCCGTCCCCGGCAAGGATGACGGAAGCATTCTCCCGCCTTGATGTTTCACAAATTCCGTCAGCCGATGCGGCCTTTCGTGGTTCGCAGCCACGACCCCGCACTGCACGTGCCGGCCGTTCCGGATCCAAACAAAGCCAGGTCCATGCGTGACGATGGGCGCAGCCGGCGGAACGGCAGTGGCCGCCGACGTCACCACCTCCGCCGGCGCGGTCGGGGCCGCGGGCTCCTGCACCTTCGGCGGGGGGAACCACGCGCCGCGCCGCGCTTCCAAGTCGGTCAGGTCACTCTGGAGAAGCGGCTGCAAATCGCCCGGCTTCGGCAGCAACTCGAGGTAAACGCGCAGCCGCTCCCGCACGCGCGCGCCTTCGACCCGAAACGAAAAACCTCGCGTCCCTTCCCCCGCTTCCAGCTTTCGCACCACCGCCCGCTGCACGTCGTCAACCGTCGGCACCCCGGGCGATTTTCCGATCAATTCCGCCCAGAGAATCTTCGCCTCGGACACCGCCTTCAGCGGCACCATGGCCTCGAAGAGGGTAGCGGTGTCGGTTATGGGCAGACCAGCATCGAAACACGCGAGCGCGATACGAGCCGCCGCGAGGCGACGCGGGATTTCCGTCCGGGAAAGACCCAGACGCGCGAAATCGCAGCCGAACGCGCGGGTCCCCTGCACTACCTTGGGTCGCAGCGTAAGGCCGTTCTCGGTCGTCCATTTCTTCGGCCCCGCAGCCGCGACCGCACCAAGGCAGAACCGGAACACCTGCTGCTCGGTGGGACCGCACCCGCAGGTGAGGCCGTCCAATTCCCCCCGCACAACTTGGTTTTTCGCGAAGGTGGCGAGCCGCGCGCCGCGCGGCCGCAGGGTGGCGAGCGCTGGCAGCATACTCTCGTCCATGAGGAGGAGACCAAAGGCGGCGGCGAACGCGGCCTGCTCTGCATTCATGGATTTTTTCGAAACGGAAGACGAATTAGCCATAGGAGGTAAGATGCGCCGCGAGACAGTCCACCCGACGGGTCTGATCCAACCGGCCAATTCCCCCTCTTCAGGGGATCCGACTCCCCCGTCTGCGGGAACTCCTGCGCTTTTCTTTCCCCCGCGCGTTTGCTCAGGCCCTTTCCAGGCAACACCCGCGGCCACGCCGCGCCAGTTGTCTCGCCACGGCGACGACGTGCCGGGCGCACTCCATGACCCGAGCGACGCTTCGCGCTCCAGCAAACGGCAGCATCCACCGACAAACTAATATCGCCGTGACTGCTTCTACTCGCGCGCCGAGCATTTTCGGCTTGCGACTCGACCAAGCTCCAGTGGCTTTCCGCGCAACCCGTGCGCGCCTTTTCCTCCACGCTCGCCAAACTGATGCTCGTCGCTTGGCTCCTCGCGACGAATCACGCGGTGTTCGAGCTGGGGGACCTGATGGACTCCGGCTTTTCGTCCGCGCACGCCCGGGGCGATCAACAGTGGCACGAGATCGAGAACACCCTCACTCAGCCGCGAACTGAAGTTCAGCAGGAAGCGGGTCCGGCTCAGCCCAGCCCCGTGCCGCTGGTGCCGCATCTGACGTTGGCGTCGCTCGTGGTCCCTGCACCGCAGGTGCTCGTGGTGCTCCGCGGCGATCCTGCGACGCGGCCCGTGCACACATGGCGCTTTGACCAGCGCGCGGCGCCCCTGCCGGGCGCTCCGGCGTTCTCGCCTCTCGCCTCACAGGCGTAATTTCCTCCCGGCGCTCCGCCGCCGGAAGGAACGGGGCCCCACGCTTCACGCGAGCGTGACCTGCCCCTCGGGACCCAGGCTCGGGCAATCGTCCCGCTTGGCCCATCCCCGCAGACCTCCGGTCTGCCCCCGGCGCACTCTCGCCGCACTGGCCCACCCGCACGCTCCGCGCCTCCGGACGCTTCGATTCCCACCATGATTTCCCCTGTCTGCGTCGGCCCTGCCCACGTTGCCGCCGATCCGCCCGCGGCCTATCGCCCTCGCATCCGGGCCATGCTCGCGCGCGGCGCGCTCCTGCTCGCAACCCTTTCCGCCGCTGCCCAACCGGCCCTGTGCGCCGCGCCGGAGCCGCCCCTGACGCGCGATCCGGCGCTCACGTTTTCCGTTCTCCTCCCGCAGGCGCTGCAACGCACCCCGGAATATCTCACTCTCGCCGCCCGCGACCAGGAAGCGGCCGCGCATGTCGCCGCCGCCCGCAGCTGGCTGGCCGGACGCCCCTCCTTGGAGGCTTCGCACACCCGCGACCGGCTCCGCTCCGGCGCCGGTGCGACCGAGTCCGACTACGCCCTCCAGCTGCCACTGTGGCGCCCCGGCGAACGGCGCGACGCCCAGCGCCTCGCCTCCGCAGTCGGGCAGGAAGCGAAAGCCTGGCGTGCCTATCTTGAACTCACCGTGGCCGGACAACTGCGCGAATGCCTCGCGGCCCTCGCCCGCGCGGAACGCGTCGCCGCGCTCGAACGCACCGCCACCACGGAAGCAGAGCGGCTCGCGCAGACTGTGGAGCGGCTCTTCGCCGCCGGTGAAACCACCGCCCTCGACGTGGCGCAGATCCGCACCGCGCTGCTCACCCAACAGCGGCAGGCCTTGGACGCCCAGCACGCCCTCGCCCGCGCCGAAGCCACGTATGTCTGGCTCACCGGGCTCACGGCGCTCCCGGCGGCGCCCCACCGCGAGGCCCCGGCCGCCCATTGGGAAATTACGCCGGATCATCCGTGGCTCGCCTATCTCGCCGCGTCCGTCACCGTCACGGAAGGCAACATCCAGCGGGCCCGCGTCGCGGCCCGCGGCAACCCGGCCCTCGCCCTCGGCGGCAAACGGGAGCGCGGCGCCCAGGGCGAACCGTATCTGGACAGCGTCGTCCTTGGGCTAAGCGTCCCATTCGGCGGCCGCGCGCACGTGGACGCGGCCGTCACCAGCGCGCAACGGCAGCGCACCGAGGCCCAGGTCACCCGGCAGAGCGCCGAACGCGACCTGCGGCAGCAGCTCGACACCGCCCGCCGTGAACTCGCCACGCTCGCCGCGACCGAGCGGCTCGCCGCCGAGCAGGTCGCCGTCGACCGCGGGCAGTGGCAAATGGCGCAGGCCGCCTTCGCCGCCGGCGAAACCACCCTCCTCCAGGTCCTCTCCGCCCTGCGCCAATACCGGCTCAGCCAACGCGAACACGACCTTCTCACCCTGCGCCGCGACAGCCTGACCGCGCACCTCAACCACATCGTCGGAGACCTCCCATGAACCGCTTTCTCTTCCTTTGCCTCGCGGTGTCCGCGCACGCCGCGACCGTCCCCGGCAAGCCCGAACTCATCCCGCTCACCGCGGACACCATCGCCCGGATCGGCGTCGCGTTCGCTCCCGTGCAGGCCGCCGCCGCCGGCTCCGGTCCGCGCTTCCCCGGCACCGTGATCCCCTCCCCCGAGAGCGTGTCCACGCTCTCCGCCCCGCTGCCCGGCGTGATCGAACGCTGGCTCGCCGCACCCGGGGCCGCCGTGGCGGCCGCGCAACCGCTCGCCCTGATCCGCAGCCCCGAGGCCCTGCGGCTCCAACAGGAATGGATGGCCGCTGCCGCCGCGCAGGAGACGGCGCAGGCCGAACTCACGAAGCTGACGCAGCTCAAGGCGGCCGGGCTCGTCGCCACCCCGCGCGTCGTCGCCGCGCAACGCGCCGCCGAGCAGGCGGCCTTTGGCGAGCAGGCCGCCGCCACCGCGCTGCGGCGGATCGGCTTTACCCCGGAGCGTCTCGGCGCCCTCCGACGCCAAGGGGAAGGCCTGGGCTACTACTCGCTCGTCTCCCCGATCGCCGCGACTCTGGCCCGGCGCAGCGGCGCCGCCGGCGATTTCATCGAGGCGAACCGCGAACTCGTGCGGCTGCAGGGCGCGCAGCTCCCCTGGGTTTCCTTGCTCGTGCCGGCGCGGCATGCCGCCGGCCTGCGACCCGGCCAGCGGCTGAAGGTCAACCCCGGCGGGGAGGAACTGGTGCTGCGCCAGGTCGATCAGGGCATCGACGAACGCAGCCAGACCGTCGACCTCAAGGCCGAATTCCTCGCTCCGCCGCGCCTCCTCGCCGGGCAAATCGTCATGGTCGCCCTGCCCGTCCCGCCGGACGGGCTCCTCGTCCCGGGGTCGGCCGTGGTGCACCGCGGCCATGAGACCACGATCTATGTGCGCGCCGCGACCGGCGTCGAAAGCCGCGTCGTCACGCTGCAACCGTTGGGCGCCGACTACCTCGCCACCGCCGGCGTCCAGCCCGGCGACGTGATCGTCGTGCGCGGCGCCGCCGTCCTGAAAGGCATCCAAGCGGGCTTCGGCCAAAGCGAATGATCTTCGCCGCCATCATCCGTTTCGCGCTCAGCCAGCGCCTGCTGGTCTGCCTGCTCACGCTGCTGCTCGTGGGCTTCGGCAGCCGCGCGATGTTCGAGCTGCCGATCGACGCCTACCCGGAGATTTCGCCGACGCAGGTAAAGATCATCGTGAAGGCCCCGGGCATGACGCCGGAAGAAGTCGAGAACCTCATCACCCGGCCGATCGAGGTGGAGCTGCTCGGCATCCCGCGGCAGACCACGCTGCGCGCGACGACCAAGTATGCGCTCACGACCCTCACGGTCGATTTTGAGGAAGGCGCGGACATTTACTGGGCGCGCCAGCAGGTCGCCGAACGCCTCGGGACTCTCTGGGAAACGCTGCCGCCCGGCGTGAGCGGCGGGCTGGCTCCCATCAGCACGCCACTGAGCGAGCTGCTGATGTTCACGATCGAGAACGATCGGCTGAGCCTCGAGGAGAAGCGCTTCCTCCTCGATTGGACCATCCGCCCGGCGCTTCGCACGGTCCCGGGCGTCGCCGACGTGAACGCCCTCGGCGGCTTTGTGCGGACCTACGAGGTCACGCCGCGGCGCGAGGCGATGGCCCGGCTGAACGTCAGCACCACGGACCTCGTCGCCGCGCTGGAGGCCAACAACCGCAACGACGGCGCCGGCCGCGTCAACCAAGGCGAGGAAGCCATTCTGGTGCGGGTCGGCGGCGCCATTCACAGCCTCGAGGACATCCGGGCCACCACCATCGAGACCAAGGACGGCCGCCATGTGCCCTTGGCCGAACTCGCCACGGTGGCGGCCGGCGCGCTCGAACGCTACGGGGCCGTCACGAGTAACGGCACAGGCGAAGCCGTGCAGGGTCTCGTCATCGCCCTGCGGGGCGCCAACGCCCGCGACATCGTCGACGGTGTTCGGGCGCGGCTCGCCGAACTCAAGCCCACGCTGCCGGAAGGCACGGACACCTATGTCTTCTACGATCGGCGCGTCCTGATCGAAAACGCGGTCACCACCGTCAGCAAGGCGCTGCTCGAAGCCGTGGTGCTGGTTGTCATCCTGCTCGGGCTCTTCCTTGGCAACGTCCGCGCCGCACTCACCGTCGCCCTCGTCCTGCCGCTCTCGGCCCTCGCCACGTTCCTCATCATGCGGCACGCGGGCATGTCGGCCAACCTGATGAGCCTGGGCGGCCTCGCGATCGCGATCGGCATGCTGGTCGATTCCGCGATCGTGATCGTCGAGAATATCGAGGCCTCGCTCGCGCACACGCCGTCGGGGCGACGCCTGCCAGCGCTGCACATCGCCTTCCGCGCCGTGAAGGAAGTCGCCGTCCCGGTCACGTCCGGGATTGCGATCATCGTGATCGTGTTTCTCCCGCTGCTCACCTTGCAGGGGCTCGAGGGGAAACTCTTCCGGCCGGTGACCCTAACCATCGTCTTTGCCCTGGCCAGTTCGCTGCTGCTCTCGTTCACCATCATCCCGGTGGTGGGCTCGTTCGTCATCCGGACGGCCCACGGCGAACCCTGGCTCAGCCGGAAGCTGCTCGCCCTGTATCGGCCGGTGCTCGACTACAACCTGCGGCGGCCGGGGCCGCTGTTGATCGGCGCCGCCGCGCTGCTCCTCCTCTCCGCGGTCGTGTTTCCGCGCGTCGGCAAAACGTTCATGCCGACCATGGACGAGGGCGACCTGCTGATTCAGCTGGAGTCGATTCCGTCCATCAACCTCGAGACCTCGGTGCAGATCGTGCGGCAGGTCGAGAAGGCGCTGCTCGCCGAGGTGCCGGAAGTCACCCGGATCGTCTCGCGGATCGGCTCGGACGAACTCGGCCTCGATCCCATGGGCCTGAACGAGACGGACATGTTCCTGCACCTGAAGCCGGCCGACGAATGGCGCGGCACCAAGGAGGATCTCGAACAAAGCCTCCGCGCCGTCCTGCGCCGCTTTCCCGGGATCAACTACGGCTTCACGCAACCGATCGACATGCGCGTCTCTGAGATGCTGACCGGCGCCCGCGGCGACGTTGCCATCAAGGTCTTCGGCGCCGACCTCACGACGCTCAACTCCCTCGCGCAGCAGATCGCGGCCGTCCTCGAAAAGGTCGAGGGCAGCAGCGATCCGATCGCCTCGGTCAACGAGGGAGCCCAATATCTCCAGGTGGAGATCGACCGCATCGCGGCCGGCCGCGCCGGCCTGACCAGCGACCAGATCCAGGCCCGGCTCCGGGCGGAGATCGAAGGCCGGACCATCGGCACGGTGGTGGAACGCAATGCGCGCGTCCCGCTCGTCCTGCGTTTCCCCGCCAGTGAGGGCGACGCCCGCGAAGCCCTGAGCAACAGCTTCATCGAACTACCCGCCGGCGGCGTCCTGCCGCTGAGCGCCCTCGCCACGCTGCAACGCGTGGACGGGCCGGTGGCCATTTCACGTGAAGGCGGCCAGCGCTTCGCCGTGGTGCGCACGAACGTCGAAGGCCGCGACCTCGTCGGCTACGTGGCGAGCGCCAAGGAGGCAGTCGCGCGCGAAGTGCGGCTGCCGGAAGGCTACACCCTCCAATGGGGCGGGCAGTTCGAGAACCAGCAGCGCGCCGCGGCGCGGCTCGCGTTCGTCGTGCCCGTGGCCCTGGCGCTCGTGGCGCTTCTCCTCTTCATGACCTTCGGGTCGGTCAAGCAGACGCTCGTCATCCTCTCGAACATCCCGTTCGCCCTCACCGGCGGCCTCCTGGCCCTCTGGCTCACCGGCGAATTCCTCTCCGTGCCGGCCTCGGTCGGGTTCATCGCGCTCCTCGGCATCGCGGTGCTGAACGGCGTCGTCCTGATGTCCCACTTCAATTACCTTCAGGCGAAGGGACTGCCCGTCGCCGAAGTCGTCCGGGAGGGCGCCCTGCGCCGGCTCCGGCCGGTGATGATGACAGCCAGCATCTGCGCCTTCGGCCTCGTGCCGCTCCTCCTCGCCAGCGGACCCGGTTCCGAGATCCAGCGCCCGCTCGCAATCGTCGTGATCGGCGGCCTCGTGAGCTCGACCCTGCTTACGCTCTTCCTCCTGCCGGTGATTTATCAGCGCTTCCTCGGCCCCGCTTCGCAACTGCCCAAGTCCTGACCCATGCCCCCCACCCTGCTCGTGCTGAACATTCCGCCGGAGATCGAAGAGGACCTCGTCGATTACCTGCTTTCGCTGGAGAGCGTCCCCGGCTTCACGTCCTTCCGCGTCCACGGACATGGCGAACACTCGGCGCTCTCCATCGCGGAGCAGGTTACCGGCCGACGAGCCCGGCTCCGCTACGAACTGGTCCTGCCGGAAGATCAGGTCGAAAGCGTCCTGAGCGGCCTCAAGGCGGAAGTCGGCTCCGACATCATCTACTGGCTCCAGCCGGTCACGAAGTTCGGGAGGATCGATTGAGCGCGTCCCTCCGTTCCGTCCGCTCTCGTCGGTCAAGCCCGGCGGCCCTCCTCCGGGTGGCGGGGATGATCCTCGCGATCGTGACGCTGGGCAGCGGCTGCGCCGGCGTCGCTTCCTCCTCCGGGCCCGCGTCCCTGCTCCGGCTGGAACTCGTTAACTCACCGCTCGTCCTCGTCAGCCGCGCCTGGCTCGAGCAGCAGGACGGACGCTGGTTCGTGCGGCGGGCATATGCTCCGCCGGTCCCAGACGCTCGACACCACCGGCACCCATCTGGACGTCACGCTTCAGGACTCCGCTGGCACGGCCTTGTGGTCGAGCACGGCGGAGTTTTTCCCCGCCAGATTCCGCGCCGACCGAAGCTGCCGGATTCGGCCAATTTCCTAATCGCGCTGCCTCCCGTTCCGCCCATGGCGCAGGTGCTTGTGGTGCGCGCCCACGAGGGCGAAGCCCACTGACGCCGCACCGTGATTCGTCCGGGCACACCCGCTCCCGCTCTGCCCGGGCCCCCACTCCCCGCCACTCCACCCTCTATTTCTAGACATCATGTTCTCTAAACGCCGTCTCCTTCCCCCGCTCCTCTGCGCTCTCGTGCTGGCCTCGACTGGCTGTAGCTCAAGTCCCTATTTCACGCCCCGCGAAGTCAGTCAGATCACGTTCACCTATCGCTCCTCACCTTCCGTGATCGTGGAGCGCGCATGGATTCAGCGCGAAAACGATCAAATGAGTCTCGTCGGCTACGTGAGCGCGGGGGCGCGGGACATGACCACCGAGCGCACCCGCCTCGAGATCTTATTCCAGGACGCAAGCGGCGCCACGGTGGAACGCCGGGAGAGCGAATTTCGGCCCGCGAAGATTCCCAAGCCGGTGCAGATGCATGGCGGCGTCTCATGGTTCAAAGTCCCGCTGCCCCCTTGGACCGCGGATATTCGTCAGGTGATTGTCTCGGCCAAGGACAGCTGACGCCGCCAGAGAGGTCCCGGTCCACCTGTCCGATCCGGGAAGGCTGCGATCGTACCGCAGAGCGACACCCGCGGCGCGTGAGCGGCGGCGGCAAACGGGCGCCACGCGGGTGGAGAACGTCACCGAATAACGGATACACTTTTCCTCCCGCAGGCCGCGGCGCGAGTGAGACCGCGAACGAGCGTCGTTCATCGCACCTCGCGCGCGGCAACGGTCGCCACCGCTCCCTCCCACGCAGGCTCGCTTTGCCCCAACGGCGGGAGGCAGGATTTTTCGCCGCCCCGAATTTGACAGCCCGCCAACCACGCATGGCCGACCGCGCACAAGGGTTCTGCCGCGAGGTGCGTGGCGGAAGTTATCCGGTGGTGACTGCCCTTGGTTTCTTCACGACGGTCGCCTACTTCTATTACTTGTCGCAGCACGACGATCGAACGGACCGCGGCGACCCGGAGGTGGACGCATGAACGGATTCGTCGCCCTTGCCGCCGGCTTCCTCCTAAGCACCGGAGTCTTTTTCGTCGTTCTCGCCGCGATCGGCGTGCTCCGCCTCCCGGACCTCTACTGCCGCGCCCACGCGCTGGGCAAAGCCATGACCCTCGGACTTACGTGCCTCCTTCTCGGACTCGGCTTCGCCGTGCCCGGCGTCTCGTGGTTCAAGATCGCCGTCGCGATCCTGTTCCAATTCGTCACCATTCCCGTCGCCAGCCACCTCCTCTGCCTTGCCGCGTATCGGCGCGACGTTGCCCGGTGGAAGAAGACTGGAGAGACGGCGGTTCCCCTGCCGCGGGAGGAATGAGCGGCCCAGCAAGGGACCTCAGCATACCCGAGGCAGCCGCAGCTGAAACCGGGTGCCCTCGCCTGGCGACGTGGTGAAGCTCACGACTCCGCCGAGATAGCGTTCGCCGAGCAGCTTGATGCTGTAAGTGCCGATGCCGCGGCCGTGTCCCTTGGTCGAAAAACTCCGCTGGAAGATCTGCAAGGCCACCTCCCGCGGGATCACCCCTTCATTGCGGCACCAGAACGTGCACGCCTCGGGCTCCCCATCGAAGCCCAAACACACCGTGCTGCCCGAAGGACTCGCCTCCAGGGCATTCTTGAGCATGTTCCCGTCGCGCGCGAACCCTACCCTCCGAAAGTTTCGCTTTCGAAGCTCGTCAATAGTTTGAAAGGTGCGTCCGCCCGCCGGCTGCGGGCGATGAACTTTCCCGAAGTCCGAAAAAACCTATGGGGTTCGCATTTTTGGTCTCCGTCCTACTTTGTGGGTTCGTGTGGAGGAACAACACTGGCCGTGGTGAAGAACCACATTCAAGGCCAGCGGGGCGGCGCTTCATCCCGGCCGTAAACGACCGAGTTTTCGCGCCGTCCTTTTGATAAATAATCTCGCACGGCTTTTGCACCGCGTAGCGGGCCGTCGACCAGACCAGCCCACGAACGCGGAGTCGGTCATTGAGGCCAACTGACGGAACCGGCGCGTGCTCCCACCGCGGAGAAGGCGATCTTCGCTGCAACGTCAGGTTTTACCGCGCCATCCGTGGGCCCGTCGGCCGTCGATTGACCGCCAAAGAGCGAGGCCGGCCGGGCTCAGGCAGCGAGCTTCTGTGAACGATTACTGAATGCACGTCGAACGTCCTACCCGGCAGGAGTCCCCTCCGACGCCTCGTCCCGGGCATCCGGGCCCAGCTCCCGCAGCGCCTCCTGTAACAAGGCGAGCCCGGCTTCAACACGCTCCCCACGCAGCTCCGCTTCACTGCGCGCCAGCAACTCCGCGAAGCGCGGATCCGCCAGCAAAAGCGCCCTCGAGCGCAGCCGATGCACCTCCGCGCACGGATTACGCCCCTGCTCGGCGGCGGCGATGGCCGCCCGAATATCCTGCCCCAGCGAGCGGCGGATTTCCGGGACGGGCA
>JACCEB011253628.1_pt1 | contig 24953 bp, 18 predicted proteins | sample 7454761 | NCBI WGS metagenome assembly JACCEB01 (sample SAMN15323454, study PRJNA562643) | freshwater metagenome | isolation source: river surface water | place: USA:Blue River Watershed | collected 2017-08-18
CATCCGCGCCGGCGAGGCCGAGGCCGCGTTGCCCGTCCTCCTCGCCGCGCTGCGCGACGACTCCCTCGCCGTCGGCCTCCACGCCGCCCGCGCGCTCGAACTGCTCGGCGCCAAGGCCGCCGCCGCCCGCCCCGCCCTCCAGGCCCGCCTCGCCCTCGCGCGCGAGCAGGAACGCGCCGGCGCCGACCTCGCGATGTTCGTCCGCTTCGCCCTCGAGTCCGCCCTCGCCGACTGAGCCGGGCCGCGGCCGCTGTCCGTCGCCGCATTGCGGATACGTGCGCCGGCGGCAGCGGGGCTGGTAACAGCACGGTTACCTTTCACGCCTTGGCCCCCCACCGCCGCGGCTGGCATACGCCCGTCACCCCCAGTGTCAGGCGCCGCTGCGCGTCGCCCCGGCCTGCGGGTTTTCGCCGCACCTCCACCACGTCCTCCGATTCGCGTGGCGCGCCCTCACCGGCGCGCCGACTCTCATGAAAGGCTTCAGACCGTTTACCCCCGCCAAGCTCGGACTCGCCGCCTCGCTCTACGCGATCGTCGGTCTGATCGGCGCGCTCGGCGCCCGCTCGGGCGCTACCGCACCCCGCCCCGTCGCCGCCGGCCCCGTGCCGGTCGCGCACGGCGACGCCGTCTACGTCGGCGAGCAGGTGTGCATCGCCTGCCACGCCGTGCCGAACAAGCACTTCACCCACACGGTCCACGCCTCCGCCTTCCGCGACAACCCCAAGAACGAGCTCCACCAGCGCTCGTGCGAGGCCTGCCACGGCCCGGGCTCCAATCACATCAAGGATCCGTCCAACCCCGCCAACCGCTCCTCCCTCATCGGCTTCACCCGCGAGTGGGGCACGCCCGTCGAGGTGCAGAACGCCATGTGCCTCACCTGCCACCAGGGCGCACAGCGGATGTTCTGGCCCGACTCGACGCACGCCCGCAACGACCTCGCGTGCAGCGACTGCCACAACCCGATGGCGCGCATCTCGCCCACCGGCCTGCTCAAGAAGGAGTCGATCAACGACACGTGCTACAGCTGCCACCAGCAGCAGCGCGCCGAGTTTGCCAAGCGCTCCCACATGCCGCTCCCCGAGGGCAAAATGTCCTGCGTCGATTGCCACAATCCGCACGGCTCCACCTCCAAGGCCATGATCAAGGCCGACTCGGTCAACGAGCTCTGCTACAACTGCCACACCGAGAAGCGCGGCCCGTTCCTCTGGGAACACGCCCCCGTGCGCGACAACTGCCTCAACTGCCACCACCCGCACGGCTCCAACCACGACAAGCTCCTCACCGTCGCGCGCCCCTTCTCCTGCCAGCAGTGCCACACCAATCCGGGCGGCCACCAGACCCCGCTCTTCAACGCCAGCCAGCTCCTCGGCGGCGGCGGTGGCGTGAACTCCCGCGTCCTCAGCCGCTCCTGCCAGCAATGCCACTCCCAGATCCACGGCAGCAATCACCCGGCCGGCGCCCGGTTCCAGCGATGAAATCCCCCGCTTCCTCCCCGCGCCTGCGCCGCGTCACGGCGGCCACCACGTCGCTCCTCGCGGCGTTCTCCCTCGTCTCCACCGCGTCCGCCGCCGACTCCGCCGTCGGCACCGGCACCACGCTGGGCAACGCCGTCAATCCCACCCCGTCCCGCGGCGAACCGCGCGACGCCGACTGGCCCGCCGCCAAACACACGCCCTCCGGCCAGCAGTTCCGCATCCCGTCCGCCCTGCCCGAGGTCCGCAAATCCGCCTCGGGCTGGGAATACTCCGGCCACCTCGAGTTCGGCTGGCTCGGGGGCGACGCCGACGAGGAGAACGCCCGCTTCCGGATGTATCAGGACGTCGACGAGGGCGCCTATCTCAACCGGTTCCATTTCGAGGCGCACCGGCCCAAAGGCGGCTACCACGTCGAGTTCACCGGCGGCGCCGCCGGCCGCGACGACCAGTATTACGGCCTCCAGATCAGCCGCGCCAACGCCTGGAAGGTGAAGGCGTTCTTCAACGAGGTTCCCCACGTCTTCACCGACCGCTACAAGACCCTCTGGAACGGCGTCGGCACCGGCAACCTCACGCTCCTGCCCGGTCTCACCCCCGGCGGCACCGCGTCCATCCCCGCCGACAATGCCGCCGTCGCCGCCGCCGCCAACGCCGGCACGACCGAGCTCGCGCTCAAGCGCAGCCGCAGCGGCATCCGCGTCGACTTCGACTTCGCCCAGAGCTGGAAGGCCTACGCCGGCTACTCGCTCGAGCAACGCGTCGGCGCCCGGCCGTTCGGCGCCGTCTGGGGCAACAGCGGCGGCACCGCACCCATCGAGATCGCCGAGCCGATCGACTACGACACCCAGGACATCTACGCCGGCGTGCAGCACGCCAGCGGCCTCAACGCCTTCAACCTCCGCTTCAACGCGTCGATCTTCACCAACCACCTCGACACCGTCACCTTCGAGGAGCCCTACCGCATCACCCCGGCCGCCGGCGTGACCACCGTGCCCGCCGCCGGCGCTTTCACCCGCGGCCGCATGGACCTCGCGCCCAGCAACGACGCCTACAACGTCCGCGCCGAATACACCCGCTCCCTGCCCCAGCTCTGGCGCGGCTACCTCACCACCGTCGTCGCCGCCGGCACGTGGCGCCAGGACGACAACCTCGTCCCCTACACTCTCATCCCCAACGTCACGCAGACCAACGTCAGCCTCCAGCCCGGCGGCGCATGGGACTCCGTCACCGCCCTCAGCCGCCGCACGACCGATGCCGCGATCGATACGCGGCTCGCCGACGTCACCCTCTCGGTCAATCCGACCGACGCCCTCAACCTCAAGGGCAAGGCCCGCTTCTACGAGGCCGACAACCAGACCGATCCGTTCCTCGCGGTGAATCCCAACGCCGTCTACGTCGACGCCGATGCCATCGCCGCCGGCAACCAGACCCGCGGCGTCACCTACGGCGGCCTCACCGGCGTGCTCGGCCGGCCCCTCAACGACGGCAGCGGTCAGTCGATCCTCTTCGGCAACAACGCCAACCCCGCCGGCAACGTCGCCCTCGGCTCCCTGCCGTATTCGCTCCGGCAATACCGCATCGGCGGCACCGCCGACTACCGCTTCACCCGCGTGCTCAGCGCCAACGCGCTCCTCGAGCGCGAGACCAGCCGCCGCACCTTCCGCGATCGCGACCGCACCTGGGACGACCGCCTCAAGCTCGGCCTCGTCCACCGCGGCCTCGGCGACGCCACCGTCCGCGGCTCCTACGAATTCACCCGCCGCCGCGGCTCGACCTACCGCCCCACCGCCTACGGCGAGGGCTTCAGCGCCATGATCGTCGCGTTTCCCACCGCCGCCGGCGCCAACGTCAACACCTGGATCCGCGGCAACAGCGGCATGCGCACCTACGACCTCGCCGACCGCGACCAGCACGTGCTCACCGCCCGCCTCGACACCTCCCTCCGCAAAGACCTCGACGGCGGCTTCTCCATCCAGCTCCGCGACGTCGAACACCCCGACTCCCCCTACGGCCGCAAGGACCAGCAGCAGGGCTCCCTCAACGTCGACCTCAACTACCAGCCCGGGCCACGTCAGAATATCTACGTCTTCGCCTCCACCCAGACCGGCCGCTCCACCCAGAACTCCATCGCCCAGGTCAACGCCAACGTCACCCTCGGCGGCGTCACCGCGCTGGGCCCGATCACGCCGGAAAACGCCGTCGCCCTCGGCTCCGCGCCCGGCGGCCCGCTGTTCCCACTGCTCAATTACTGGGAAGCGGATCACAAGGACCGCAACCACGTCCTCGGCTTCGGCCTCCACCAGCAGATCGGCCCGGCCACACTCGCTGTCGACTACTCCTACTCGCTCGGCCGCTCGCGCGTCGGCTACCGCTACACCATCGGCGGCGCCCTCAACGCCGCCAACGCCGCCCTCGCCGGCGAGCGCATGCCCGATATCGCCGTCGATACCCAGTTCCTCGACGCCAGCCTGCGCTTCCCGCTCACCGCCCGCCTCTCCGCCCGCCTCGTCGCCCGCTGGCAGCAGGAGGACATCCGCGACTGGCACTACCGCAACGTCGACGCCACGCCCGTCGTCCTCGGCGGCCAGGGCGCCGCCGCGCTGCCCACCACCGTCCTGCTCGACGGCGGCCCCTACGACTACAACGCGAAGTGGTTCGGCGTCGTGTTCCAGCTCAAGCTTTGATCCTCCTTCCGTCGCTCCCGCCATGAAACTCCGCTCCCTCGCTTTCGCCGCCGCCGCCCTCTTCGCCGCTCCGGCCATCACCCTCGCCGCCGAGGCCCGCACCGTCGCCATCCGCGCCGGCGTCGACAACGCGATGAAGTTCGACGTCACCTCCATCCCGGCCAAGCCCGGCGAGACCCTCAAGGTCGTGCTCACCAATCACTGCGCCCTGCCCAAGGAGGTCATGGGCCACAACTGGGTGCTGCTCGCCGCCGGCACCGATCCCGTCGCGTTTGCCGCCGCCGGCGCCGCCGAGCCCAAGAACGACTACATCCCGGCCAAGATGAAGGAAAAGGTCCTCGCCTCGATCAGGATGCTCGGCCCGAAGGAATCCGGCGAAGTCACCGTCACCGTCCCCACCGCGCCCGGCGAGTATCCGTTCCTCTGCACGTTTCCCGCCCACGGCGTCGTCGGCATGAAGGGCGTCATCGTCGTGAAGTGAGCCCCACCGCGGCCGGCTGATCCCGGTCGCCGTCGTCTCCCGCGGCCGCTTCTTTCCCGCCGCGATTGCGTCGCCTCCCGCGCGCGATCGCGGCGTTTTGTTTTCCCCGTTCCCCGTTGGCCGCCGGCGTTCCGCGCTATCGCCTTCCGCGCGCGCCTCCGCCAAGGTCGAGGCGCAACCCTCGCCCGCCGTGCCGCTCGTCCCGCACCGCCTTCTTTTTTGCCTCACCCTGCTCGCCGGCGGCCCGATGCTGCGCGGCGCCGTCCAGGCCTCCGCCGCCCGCATCGAGACGATCGCCGGCTGGCTCCCGGTGCAGCCCGCCGGCATCGGCGCCCCCGTGTCGGACCGCGCCGCCTGGACCGCCGTCGCCCCGCGCGTCAACGCCCCCACGCTCCTCACCGAGGCCGACCGCATCGTCAACGTCCCCACCCCCGAACTGCCCGACGACCTCTACCTCACCTACTCGCGCACGGGCAACCGCACCACCTACGAGGCGCCCTACAACTCCCGCAAGGACCGCCTCACCCACTTCGCCTGGGCCGAGGCGCTCGACCGCCGCGGCCGCTACCTCCCCGCCCTCCAGCGCGAGATCGACGCCATCCTCGCCGAAAAGACCTGGGTGCTCCCGGCGCACGACGCCTCCCTCGTCAACTTCCGCGGCACCGCCGTCGAGGTCGACCTCGGGGTCGCCATGCGCAGCTGGGCCCTCGCCACCGTCGCCCACTGGTTCGGTCAGGAACTCGGCGGCGACCGCTACACCCGCATCCAAAGCGAAATCCGCCGCCGCGTCGTCGACCCCTACCTCAACGCCGTGCGCCGCGGGCCCACCGGCGGCTTCTGGTGGATCAACGCCAACAGCAACTGGAACGCCGTCTGCCACGCCGGCGTCGCCGGCGCCGCACTCGCCACCGTCGCCGACGTCCGCACCCGCGCCGAGGTGGTCGCGACCGTCGAGGCCAACCTCGCAGTCTTCCTCACCGGCTTCACCGACGACGGCCTCTGCAGCGAAGGCATCGGCTACTGGAGCTACGGCTTCGGCCACTACGCGCTCCTCGGCGAAACCCTCCACACCGCCACCGCCGGCCGGCTCCAGCTCCTCCGCGGCGACAAGACCCGCCTCATCACCGAGTTTCCCACCGGCCTCGAGATTCTGCCGCGCATCTTCCCCGCGTTCTCCGACAACGCCGTCAACGTCACCGCGTCGTCGTGGGTCGCGCCGCTCGCGCGCCGTCTCCTCGCCGGCGGCACCGCCCCCTACGAAGCCGCGCCCCTCGCCTGGTCCGAGGCCGCCCGCGACTACACCTACATCGGCGCGACCCGCGCCTGGACGCCCATGACCGGCACCGCCGCCACCTCCACCGCCACCACCCTGCGCCACTGGTTCGGCTCCGCCCAGGTGCTCGTCTCGCGCGCCGCGTCCGACTTCGGCGCCGCCATCAAGGGCGGCCACAACGACGAACTCCACAACCACAACGACCTCGGCTCCTTCGTCGTCGCCCTCGGCCGCTCCACCCCGCTCGTCGATCCCGGCAGCGAGATCTACACCGCACGCACGTTCTCCGCCAACCGCTACGACAGCAAAGTCCTCAACTCCTACGGCCACCCCGTGCCGCTCGTCGCCGGCCGGATGCAGCCCGCCGGTGCCCGCTTCGCCGCCCGCGTGCTCGCCCGCGAATTCTCCCTCGATGCCGACCGCCTCGTGCTCGACTTGCGCGGCGCCTACGACGTCGCCGCCCTGCAGAAACTCGAACGCACCTTCACCACCCGCCGCGGCGCCGCCCCCGGCTTCGAGCTCCGCGACACCTTCGAGTTCTCGAGTCCCCAGACGTTCGGCACCGCCCTCATCACGTTCCTGCCCTGGCGCCAGCGCGACGCCGCCACGCTCGAGATCGGCTCCGGCGCCGAGATGATCGTCGTCTCGCTCGCGGCCGAGGGCGGCACGCTCGCCGTCCGCAGCGAGATCCTAGACGAAAACCTCCCCGGCGGCCTCAAGCCCACGCGCCTCGGCCTCGACTTCACCGCCCCGCTCTTGCGCGGCAGCATCACCGCCACCATCCGCCGCGCCACCGGCGCGCTCGCCCGCGACGTCGCCGACCCCGCCACGCCCCGCGCCACGCTCGGCAATCTCTCCTCGCGCGGCGAGACGCGCGCCGCTGCCGAAGCGATGATCGCCGGCCTCGTCATCCAGGGCACCACGCCGAAACCCATCCTCTTCCGCGCCGCCGGTCCCGCCCTCGCCACCTTCGGCGTCGGCGGCGCCCTGCGCGATCCGCAGCTCGTGCTCTACGCCGGCGAACGCGAGTTCGCGCGCAACGACGACTGGCAATCCTCCGCCACCGCCGGGCTCACCGGCACCACCGGCGCACGGCTCGGCGCCTTCCCGTTTCCCGCCGGCAGCCGCGACGCCGCGCTCGTCCTCGACCTTCCACCCGGCGCCTACACCGCGCACCTCGTCACCGCCGACGGCACCCCCGGCGTCGGCCTGCTCGAAGCCTATGCCGCAGGCAATCCCGCCTCGCGCCTCGTCAACCTCGCCACCCGCGGCCGCGTCTCCCCGGGCGATGGCACGCTCGTCGTCGGCCTCGTCGTCGAGCCCGGCGCGCCCCGCTGGTTCCTGCTCCGCGGCATCTCCGCCGCCCTCGCCGCCTTCGGCGTCACCGACCCGCTCCCCGACCCCGTCCTCTCCGTCTTTCGCGACGGCACGCTCGTGGCGCAGAACGACGACTGGGCCTCGAGCTACTGGCGCGACGAACTCGTCTCCGCCGCCGCCCAGGTGCAGGCCTTCGCCCTCGATCCGCGCCTGCCCGACGCCGCCCTGCTGCTCCAGCTGCCGCCGGGAAACTACACCGTCCACCTCACCGGCAAAGGCACCGCCACCGGCGTCGCATTGGGCGAGATCTACGCGTTGCCCTGACTTCGTTTGCGCCTCGGCGAAAGCTGTGTAGATATGTCCTAGTTTGGCCTCGCCGCCTCCGCCAGCGAACTGCATTCCTCCCTCCGATGCGCCAAGTCATCGTCGCCGACGACGTCGCCGAAATCTGTAACCTCGTGGCCATTTACCTCGAGCCGTTCGGATTCGTCGTCACCAGCGCGAAGACGGGACGCGAAGCCCTCGAGATCTACCGCAACAAGGGCTGCGATCTCGTCGTCGCCGATGTGCTGATGCCCGAAGTCGACGGCATCGAGCTCATCACCGAGTTGAAACGCGAACCCAACGTCCGCGTGGTCGCGATTTCCGGCGGCGGCCACAACATCGATGCCGGCTACTGCCTGAAACTCGCGAAGGCCACGGGCGCGCACGTCACGCTCCCGAAGCCCTTCAATCGGAAACAACTCCTCGCCGCGGTCGAGACCGCCCTCGCGAGCTGATTCGCGCCGCGTCGGCGCCCCGTGCACCGTCGCCCGCCGCGCCCGAGCGGAGTTCAGCCGCGCGGCAGCGCCCGGATCGCCGGATGCTCGAGCAGAAACGCCCGCCGCTGCTCCGCAAACGCCCTCAGGCTCCGGCCGTCGCCGTCGACCGCGCTCCGGAACGCCTCATACGATTCCAGCTTCCGCGTGTCCCGCTTCACCTCGGCGTCGATCAACGCCTGATACTGCCGCGCGACCGCGCCGAGCCGCGCCCAGTCGAGCCACGTCTCCGCGAGCGCGCGCACGTGGCCGAGATAGCGCGCCCGTAACGCCGGCACCGCGAGCAGCTTCGCCGCCAGCGGCGCCTGTTCGTTTTCCGCCGCCACCAGCGGATCGAGCCGCACGCCACCGCCACCCGCACCGCCGCGGCCACCCGGGAAACCCGGCCCGCCCGGACCACCGCCGCGCAACTCGCCCCCGGGCCCGCCCGGACCTCCCGGACTTCCCGGGCCGCGCGGACCACGCCCGAAACCACCGGGCCCGCCACCGAAGCTGAACGTCTCGTTCATGTCGTGCGGGATGATCCGCAGCCGCCCCCGGTCATCCTCCGCGATCGAGTAGTCGCTCGTGCGCACCCAGTAGCCGTCGGAGTTCACCAAAACATTCTCCAGCGCGAGGAACTTCAGCGCCCCGTCCACCTCGAGCAGCGGCGCGAGCGCCGCCTCGAGTTGCTCGGGCGGCGTCTGCTCGAGCGTGCGGCACACCGCGATCAGCTTCGCCCACGCACGCGCCTCGTCCTTCGTCTTGATCTCGTAGCTGCGCCGGTAGGCGTCGGCCGACTCGCCGAGATACGCGAGCGAGCCGCGACCACCCGGGCTGCCCGGCACCTTCCAGCGCGCGCCTTTCGCGCTGCCAAACCGGCTCTGCGTGAAATCCTTGTTGAACTGCTCCGCGCTCGCGTAGACGCCCCAGTTCTCCCCGTTGATCACCACCCGCACGAAGTTCACCCGCGGCGCCGGCAAGAGCTCCTGCGCCACCTGGCTGTAGAGCGCCGCCCGCAGGAACGACGCATCACCGTGCGCGTTCAGCAGGTTCAGCGTGCGCTGCCCGAGCAGATTCTGGTTCTCGTGCGCCAGATCGATCGACACGCCCAGCGAACGCTTCGAGCCCGTGCCGACCATGAAATACGACGACGCCCCCCGGAAATGCACGCCCACGTCGCGATACGTTTTCCCATCCACCACGAGCGTCGCCGGCAGCTCCACGTCCGTGCGGTGAAACTCCTCCAACTGCTTCTCCCAGTCGTCCTCCTCGAACGTGAAGAACAACGTCCGCAGCGTCGTCGCGCTGAACAACGGTTCGTCGCCGTAGATCGCCACGTCTCCCGGCGCGATCCTCTCGCCCGGCGAGGGCGTCTCGCGTCCGCCGCCGAATCCGCCCCGCCCGCCGAATCCGCCCGGCGGTCCGCCCCGCCCGCCCGGCCCCCGCGGCGCGGGATTCTCCGCGAGGTAAGCGCGCGCCGCCTTCCGCTCCGCTGCATCGAGGACCTTGTTGCCGTCGCGATCGAACTTCGCGCGCACCTTCATCTCCGGCGGCCCACCCGGCCCAAAGCCGCGCCCGCCCGGTGGTCCGAAGCCCGCCGGTTGCGCGCGCAACCCACCCGCCGCCGCGGCGGCCAAGGCAGTGACAAAGGCGAATGAGCGGACGAGCCGGATGTTCATGGGGCGGGAGGAGAAACTCGGTGGGGAAGGGCGACGCTGCCCGACGGACACGACGCGCCGGCGCCACCAAAGTCACAACCCGCGTCGCCCGCGCCCCGCGCGCTTCACGTCAGCCGGTCTTCTTCGCCGGCGGCCGCGGCCGCGGCTCGATCGACTCCGCCCCGAACGCCGCGAGCTCCGGCCGCGGCGTTGCGACGCCCTCCGCCGGCACCTCGAGCTTCGCGCTCCAGGCGATGCCGTTCATGATCAGCGTCCGGAGATCGTCGTTGGCCCAGCTCTTGTAGAAGTGCGGCATCACGACGCCGAAACCCCGCCCGCGGTCCGCCCGCTCCACCGCCCACGCGACGACTTCGCGCTGCGGCGCCTCGGGCGGCAGCGGCGACGTCGCGATCGCGGTGACGTTCGGCGCGAGTTGGTTCCCGCCCGGGCCGAACCAGTTGTTGTAGTAGGGCTCCTCCGGCAGCGAAAACTCGCGCCACCCGCGCGTGAGCGGATGTTTCCCGGCCGGCGTGATGGTCACCATGGGAAACACCTTCGCCACGCTCTGATGATGCGGACACTTCGTCGCGAAATAGCCGCCCAGCCACTGCAGCAGCGGATGCCCGCCGTCCGGCGTCACGTCCACCGCGCGCAGCCCCGTCGCGTAGTGCACGCAGACCAGCCCGCATCCGCGCTGCATCATCTCGCCCATCTGCGAGAGCACCAACGGCGAGTCCGGCAGCCGCTGCGCCGGGAAAATATCGCCGATGCACACCAGCGTGCTCACCGCTTCGCGCACCTTCGCGCTCGGCGGCCACTCGGTCGTCACCTCGACCTGGACCGGCCCGAGATTCGTCGCCCGCTGCAGCATGGCCTGCATCAACCGGCCGCCCGCCATCACCTCGTGCGTGCCCGGCGGATGCGTGCTCGGCCCGACCAGGATCAGAATCCGCTTCGCGCCTTCGACCGGCGCCGCCGCGCCGAGCTGCGTCGCGAGCGTGAGCGCCCCGATGCCCTGCGCCGACCGTTTGAGCATCGCCCGCCGCGTGAGAGTCTCCGGTTTCATCGTGGCCGCAGCAAACGCCCCGCCCCCACCCGTGGCCACTCTCCCGCCCCGCGCCCGGCCGCACCGCACCCATTTCACGTATTACGTGAAATTCCTCCTCTTCCGCCCCGTCGCGGCCAACGCCCGCATTTCACGTATTACGTGAAATCGTTCCGCCGCCGCACTCGTCTCGCCGGCTGCACGCGGGTTTTTCGCGTGCTTCGCCCGCGCCGCCGCGTCCCAATCGTCGCACCTCAACCCCGCTGCGTCATGCTCCGCTCCGCCCTGCGCCTTCTCGCCTGCCTCGCCCCGCTCGCCTCCGCGCCTGCCGCCCCGAAAACCACCGTCGCCATCGACGGCGAGAAATTCCTCCTCAACGGCCGCCCCACCTACGAGGGCCGCACCTGGCAGGGCCAACGCATCGAGGGCCTCCTCATGAATTCCCGCATGGTGCAGGGCGTCTTCGACGACCTGAACCCCGCGACCGTCTCCCGCTGGGCGTATCCCGACACCGGCCGCTGGGACGCCGAGCGCAACACGCGCGAATTCCTCGCCGCCATGCCGCGCTGGCGCGCCCACGGACTCCTCGCGTTCACCGTCAACTTCCAGGGCGGCTCCCCCGAGGGCTACTCGCGCGCGCAGCCGTGGCTCAACTCCGCCTTCGCCCCCGACGGTTCCCTCCGCCCCGACTACGCCGCCCGGATGAAGCGCATCATCGATTTCGCCGACGAACTCGGGATGGTCGTCATCCTCGGTTATTTTTACTTCGGTCAGGACGAGCGCCTCACCGACGAGGCCGCCGTCATTCGTGCCACCGACGCCGCGACCCGCTGGGTCCTCGACCACGGCTGGCGCAACGTCGTCATCGAGGTGAACAACGAGTGCAACGTCCGCTACGACCACGCCATCCTCCAGCCGGACCGCGTGCACGAACTCATTGAGCGCGTGCAACGCACCACCGCGTCCGACGGCCGCCGCCTCCTCGTCAGCACCTCCTACGGCGGCAACACCATCCCCCGGGAAAACGTCGTCCGCGCCTCCGACTTTCTGCTTCTGCACGGCAACGGCGTGCGCGATCCCAAGCGCATTGCCGAGATGGTCCGCCTCACCCGCCAGGTGCCCGGCTACCGCCCGATGCCCATCGTCTTCAACGAGGACGACCACTTCGACTTCGACGCCCCGCGCAACAACTTCGTCGCCGCCGTCGGCGAATACGCGAGCTGGGGCTATTTCGATTTCCGCATGAAGGGCGAGGCGTTCCCCGACGGCTTCCAGAGCGTGCCGGTCGACTGGGGCATCCACTCGCCGCGCAAGGCCGGCTTCTTCCGCCTGCTCTCCGAGATTACCGGTCAGGCCCCCATCCCGTCGCAGGCCACCGTGAAGTAAACGCACCGCTCCACCCCATGAGCACCTTCCTCCGCTTCGTCGTCCCATCGCCCGCGCTGCTCGCCTTCACCTGGCTCGCGCTCGCTTCCGCGTCCGCGCTTCACGCCGCGTCCCCCGGCCGCCCCAACATCCTGCTCCTCCTCCCGGACCAGATGCGCGGCTCCGCCATGGGCATCACCGGCGACCCCAACGTCCAGTCGCCCCAGATCGACCGGCTCGCGCGTGAGGGCGTGCTCTTCCGCCGCACCTACGCCAACGTTCCCGTCTGCTGCCCCGCGCGCGCCATCCTGCTCACCGGCACCTACCCGCACGTGAACGGCATGGTCGCCAACGATCTCCGCCTCCGCGAATCCGAGATCACGCTCGCCGAGATCCTGCGCGACGCCGGCTACCGCACCGGCTTCATCGGCAAATGGCACCTCGACGGCGGCCCACGCGACCCCGGCTACGTGCCGCCCGGCCCCCGCCGCCAGGGCTTCGACTTCTGGGCCGCCTACCAATGCCACCATCAGCATTTCCTGCCGTGGTATTTCCGCGACACCCCCGAGCGCATCCTCATCCCGAAGTTCGAGCCCGAAGCCTCCACGGATTTCGCCGTCGAATTCCTCCGCGCCCAGCCGAAGGGAAAGCCGTTCTTCCTCATGGTGCAGATGGGCCCGCCGCACGATCCCTACGGCGCACCCGACGAGTATATGCGGCGCTACGATCCGGAAAAAATCGTGCCGCGGAAAAACTGGCAGCCCGGCAGCGAGAACCGCCCCGGCGGCCCCGCGCTCCCGCCGAAATACCGCCGCCCCGACGCCCCCGGCGCCACCTACGTGCGCACCGGCGGCAAGGAGGAACTCGCCGCCTACTACGCCGCCATCACCGCCATCGACGACCAGCTCGGCCGCCTGCTCGCCACCCTCCGCGAAACCGGCCAGGACGAAAACACCCTCATCCTCTTCACCTCCGACCACGGCGATATGCTCGGCTCCCACGGCCTCCGCCGGAAACGCAAACCCCACGAGGAATCCGCCGGCGTCCCCGGCATCCTGCGCTGGCCCGCCGGCCTCCCGCGCGGCCGCGTCGTCGATACCCTCTTCAGCCACGTCGACATGCCCGCCACGCTCCTCGGCCTCGCCGGCCTGCCCGTGCCCGCGCACTTCCAGGGCGCCGACCTCTCCCGCGTTGCCCGCGGCGAGACCACCGCCGGCCCCGCCGCCGTGCTCCTGCAACTCTTCGTGCCTTTCCGCGGCGATCAGGTCGACGCCCCCTGGCGCGGCCTGATCACCGCGCGCCACACCTACGCGCGCTTCGCCGACCGGACCTGGGTGCTCTTCGACAACGTCCGCGATCCCTACCAGCAGACCAACCTCGCCACCGACCCCGCGCACGCCGCCCTGCGCGCCGAACTCGACGCCCAACTCGCCGCGCTCATGCACGCCAAGGGCGACGCCTGGAGTTTCAACTCCGCCGAGCCCGTCGAGGAAGGCGCGAAACTCTACCGCTCGCGCACCTTCACCACGCTCGACGAATACTTCGCCTGGGCCGCAACGCCCGAGGGCGCCGCTGCCGCCAAAAAACGCCCGGCCAACTGACCTCCCCGTGACCCTCCCGCGTCGCCACTTCGTCCGCCTCACCGCCGGCGCCTCCGCGGCCGCCGCGTTCGCCCACCCGCTCTCTCCCTCCGCCCGCGCCGACCCGCCGAATCTCGCCCCCGCCGGCGAGGACCTCCGCTTCCTCGACAACGGCACCGTCAAGGTCGGCATCGACCTCCGCAAAGGCGGCTCGATCACGTGGCTCTCCTCCGCCGCGTATCCAAAAAACACCGTCAACCACTCCGACCCCGGCCGCCTCATCCAGCAGTCCTACTACGCCGGCCTCCGCCTCGACCGCACCGCCGACGGCCAGAGCAAACACTGGAGCCCCTGGTCGTGGAATCCCATCCAGGGCGGCGGCATCTCCTCGTGGGCGCGCATCACGCGTTTCGAACGCCGCGAGCCCGCCACGCTCTTCACCGAGACCGTGCCGAAACTCTGGGACATGCCCGACGAGGAGGCCGCCGCCGTCATGCGCCAGTGGACCTCGCTCACGCCGGACCTGCCCGACGTCGTCGTTGTCCGCTGCGAATTCGTCGCCCGCCGCGCGCCCGACGACCGCTGGGGCCCCGCGCGGCTCGCGCCGCAGGAAGTGCCCGCCTGCTACTTCACGCGCAATTTCGACACCGTGCGCAGCTACCTCGGCGAGGGCCGCTGGCGCGACGAATCGCAGCCGCCCGGCCCGCCCTGGGGCAAGGCCGAGCCGCCGCGCCACGCGATGGCCGTCTTCAATTCCGGCGGTCACGGCATCGCCATCTTCAGCCCGTCGGCCACGCAGCCGTGGAATTTCGGCCCGCACGGCCGCGCCGGCACCGATGCCCCCGCCGCCGGCCCGTGCCTGCACGTCGCCCCCATCGACCGCGTAAACCTCGGCCCGCGCTCCACCTACCGCTACCGCTTCTGGCTCGCCGTCGGCACCGCCGCCCAACTCGCCGCCCGCCTCGACACCCTCTGGTCGCGCCACGCCACCGAGCGCGCCGAACTCATCGATCCCTGACCGCCCGCCCAAGTTAGCCGGGAGCCCAGAGTCCAGAGCCAAACCCACATCGACCTCCGGCGTTTCTACTTTCCCCCTTTCCCCCGTTTCTTCTTTGCCCTCCCTCTCGCCGCATCAGCGGCGCCTCCGACTCCCTGCTGCGGCCATTCCGCCGCAGCCGCTCCCAGAGATTTCGCCCTTTGGCGAAATCCATCAGTGGTTCAAATCGTGCCTTAGCTCCGCACCACGCCGCGCGAGCGCCCCGCACCCCGATCTCAAATTTCAGATCTCAAATCTCAGATCCACCGTTCCGCCATGCGCCTACCCCACGTTATCCGGCTCCTGCCCCTGCTCCTCCTCGTCCTCACCGCCCTCCGCGCCCAGTCCCCCACACGCCCCAATGTCATCTTCATCCTCTGCGACGACCTCGGCGTAAACGACCTCGCCTGCTAAGGCCGCACCGACCACCGCACGCCGCACCTCGACCGCCTTGCCCGCGAGGGCACGCGCTTCACCAGCGCGTATTGCGCGCAGCCGATCTGTTCGCCGTCCCGCGCCGCCATCCTCACCGGCCGCACGCCCGCGCGCCTCCACCTCACGACCTACCTGCCCGGCCGCCCCGACTCCCCCGCGCAGAAGCTGCTTCACCCCAAGATCGAGCTGCAGGTGCCGCTCACCGAGAAGACCCTCCCGCGCCACTTCAAGGACGCCGGCTACATCACCGCCGCCCTCGGCAAATGGCACGTCGGCGGCAACGGCTTCGGCCCGGCCGAGCACGGCTTCGACGTCGTCTTCGCTCCGCCCGCCAACACCACGCCGTCCGCCACCGAGGGCAGCAAAAGCGAGTTCGCCCTCACCGCCGCCGCCGAGCGCTTTCTCGAGGAGAACCGCGCCCGGCCCTTCGTCCTCTACCTCGCGCACAACAATCCCCACATCCCCTACAAAGCCACGCCCGAGCACGCCGCCCGCCACGCCGGCGCCTTCGAGCCCGTCTATGCCGCCGTGATCGAGACGCTCGACACCGTCATCGGCCGGCTCCTCGCCAAACTCGACGCGCTGCAGCTCGCGGAAAACACGCTCGTCATCTTCACCTCCGACAACGGCGGCCTCCACGTCCCCGAAGGCCCGCACGCGCGCGTCACGCACAACGTCCCCTACCGCGCCGGCAAAGGCTACCTCTACGAGGGCGGCCTGCGCATCCCGCTCCTCGTCCGCTGGCCCGGCCGCGTGCCCGCCGGCCGCGTCGTGCCCGAGCCCGTCATCAACACCGACTGGCTCCCCACTCTGATCGAGCTCGCCGGCCTCGCCGCCGCGCCCGGCCTCGACGGCATTTCCCTCGCGCCGCTCCTCACCGGCCGCGGTCCCGCGCCCCGCCGCCCCTTCTTCTGGCACTTCCCGCACTACAACAACCAGGGCGGCCGCCCCGGCGGCGCGATGCGCGACGGCGATTGGAAACTCGTCGAGTTCTACGACGCGCCCGATGCCCCCGAACTGTATCAGCTCTCCCAGGACATCGCCGAGACGAAGAACCTCGCCGCCGCCCACCCCGACCGCGTCCGCACCATGCGCGCCGCCCTCGCCCAATGGCGCGACTCCGTCCGTGCCCAGACCAACACGCCCAACCCCGCCTTCAACGCCGATCGCTACCGCGAACTCTACGTCGATTTCGACTCCAGCCGCTTCACCCCCGCCGCCGCCCGCGACTCCGACTGGTCCGCCATCCAGCTCTGGCGCCAGCGCATGAACGCCGCCGTCGCCCAAGCCGGAAAACAAAAGTCGAAGAAAGAAAAATAAGCCCCGCCCCCGCCGCCTCACGCCCTGGCGTGAGAGCCGGAAGCCCGGAGTCCCGCCATCTCAAATTTCAGATCTCAAATCTCAGTTCCCCCGCCCCCGCCGCATCAGCGGCGCCTCCGACTCCCGGCTGCGGCCATTCCGCCGCAGCCCGCTCCCCAGGATTTCGCCCGTTGGCGAAATCCATCAGTGGTTAAACTTCCGGCCGCTTCCTCAGCGCCGCGCCGCCGCCTTCACCTCGCGCCGCCGCGCATGCAGGATGAACTCCGTGTAACCGTTCGGCTGCTCCGCACCGAGGAACACGAGATCGCACGCCGCCTTGAACGCCACGCTCGCCCCGAAATCCGCCGCCATCGGCCGATAAACCGGATCGCCCGCGTTCTGCCGGTCCACCACCGCCGCCATCCGGCGCAGCGTCGCCTCCACCTGCTCGCGCGTGCACAGCCCGTGCCGCAGCCAGTTCGCCACGTGCTGGCTCGAGATGCGCAGCGTCGCGCGGTCCTCCATCAACGCCACATCGTGGATGTCCGGCACCTTCGAGCAGCCCACGCCCTGGTCGATCCAGCGCACGACGTAGCCGAGGATGCTCTGCAGATTGTTGTCGAGCTCCTGCTGGATGTCCGCCGCCGCGGGCTTCGCCTCGCCCAGCAGCGGCAGCGTGAGGATGTCCTCGAGTTTCGCGCGCCGCTGGCCGGCAAGCTCCGCCTGCCGCGCCGCCACATCGACCTCGTGGTAGTGCATCGCGTGCAGCGTCGCCGCCGTCGGCGAGGGCACCCACGCCGTATTCGCCCCGGCGCGCGGATGGCCGATCTTCGCCTTCAACATCTCGGCCATCTGGTCCGGCGCCGCCCACATGCCCTTGCCGATCTGTGCGCGCCCGCGCAGCCCGCATTCGAGACCGCAGTCCACGTTCCAGTCCTCATACGCCGCGATCCACTTCTCCGCGCGCATCGCGTTTTTCCGCACCACCGCGCCCGCCACCATGCTCGTGTGGATCTCGTCGCCCGTGCGGTCGAGGAAGCCCGTGTTGATGAAGATCACGCGCTCGCGCACCGCCTGGATGCACGCCCGGAGATTCACCGTCGTGCGCCGCTCCTCGTCCATGATGCCGAGCTTCACCGTGTTGGCCGGCAAGCCGAGTTCCCGCTCGATCCGCGCGAAGACCTCGCTGGTAAACGCCACCTCCGCCGGACCGTGCTGCTTCGGCTTCACGATGTAGATGCTGCCCGTCCGCGAATTCCGGAAACGGCCCAGCCCGCGCAGGTCGCAGAGCCCGATCGCGCACGTCATCCACGCATCGAGCAGGCCTTCCGGCACCTCCGCGCCCGCCGCGTCGCGCACCGCGTCCGAATACATGTGGATGCCCACGTTGCGCGCCAGCATCAGGCTGCGGCCGCGCAGCGTCAGCGTGCCTCCGCCGGTCGCCGCATGGACCCGGTCCGGATTCAGCGCCCGGCTCACCGTCGTGCCGCCGCGCGTAAACGTTTCCTGCAGATCGCCCAGCAGCAGCCCCAGCCAGTTTTCGTAGACGTGCCGCTTGTCCTCCGCGTCCACCGCCGCCACCGAGTCCTCGAAATCCTGGATCACCGTGATCGCCGACTCGAGCACGAGGTCCTTGATCCCGGCCGGATCCTCGCGCCCCACCCGATGCGCGCGGTCGAACTGCACCTCGAGGTGCAGCCCGTGGTGCCGCAGCACGATCGCGGTCGGCGCTGCCGCATCGCCGCTCAGCCCGACCAGGGCCTCCGGCGCCCGCAGGCCCGTCACCGTGCCGTCCCGCAGCGTCACCTGCAGCGCCCCCTCGACCACGGCGTAACGCACCGCCCCGGCATGACTGCCCGTCGCCAGCGGCACCGCGCGATCCAGAAAATCCCGGCCAAACGCGATCACCTTCGCGCCGCGCACCGGATTGTAGCCCGCCCCGCGCGCCGCGCCGTCCGTCTCCGGCAGCGCGTTCGTGCCGTAGAGCGCATCGTAGAGGCTGCCCCAGCGCGCGTTGGTCGCGTTGAGCGCATAGCGCGCGTTCATCACCGGCACCACCAGCTGCGGCCCCGCGATCGTCGCGATCTCCGCGTCGACGTTTGCCGTGCTCACCGCAAACGCCGCCGGCTCCGCCGCGAGGTAGCCGATCGAGGTCAGGAAAGCCCGATACGCCTCCGGCTGCCGCGCCCCCGCCGGATTCGCGCGGTGCCACGCGTCGATCTGCGCCTGCAGCGCGTCCCGCTCGGCCAGCAGCGCCCGGTTGCGCGCGCCGAATTCCCCCACGAGCCGCGCGAAGGCCGCCCAGAAATTCTCCGGCGTCCAGCCGATGAGCGGCGCCAGCCGTCCGCGGACAAACTCGTGCAACTCGGGCGCTACCGCCAGCCCGCCGATCGATTGATATGCAGCACTCATGGATGGGATGAAATTCTCCGGGCCCGCCGTCACCGCGCCGCCATCGCCGCGAGCGACTCGCCCTTCACAAACTCCGGCATGATCCGGCCGGCCCGCTGGCTCACCGGATTGCCCTCCAGCAGCTCCAGCACGGGCCGCACCAGACTGCGCGCGATCCCCAGCGGATTCGCGGCATAGCGCGTCGGCACCGGCGCGAGGTAGGCGAGAAACGGATCGTCGTCGCGCGACACGATCGAGATGTCCTCCGGCACCCGCACGCCCGCCTGCGCCAGCCGGCTCGTCAGCGCGAGATAGTGATACGGGTGCACCACCAGCAGCGCCGTCGGCCGCGGACTCAGTTTCAACACGCGCCGCGCCGCCTGCACCACCCCGCTCACACTCTCGTCGTGATACAGCACCACGGCCTCCGCGTCCGCATGCCGGGATTGTTTCACGCCCTCCAGAAAACCCGCCTCGCTCTCGAGATCGCCCGCCCGCCGCGATTTCGCCGTCAGCAGCGCCAGCCGCCGGTGCCCCAGCCCGAGCATCACGCCCGCCGCGTGCCGGCAGATCGCCCGGTGATCGAGGTCGCGATACGGCAGGTCGAGCCCGGGATACGCCGAGCCCCCGAGGATGCACGGCACGCCGTTGCGCGCGAACCACTGCTGCATCTCCTCCGTCGCCAGCAGCGGGATCCAGCAGCCGTGCGGATTCCGCGTCACCAGCTTCTGCAACGCCGGCCCCGGGTTCGCCGCGTAATACGGCGCCCCGTGAAATACCCGCAGCCGCACGCCGCGCTCGCTCAGCAGCGCCCGCATCTCGTCGATCCACAGCGTCTGCATCGGCCGCAGCCGCTCGAGCGACTCCGGCGTCAGCAGCGCCACATCGCGCGCCGCCACCCGCGGCGCCGCCTTCCCCTTGCCCGGCAGGATCCGGTTGCCCGCGCCATGCACCGGCTCGATCCGCCCTTCCTGCCGCAGCTGCGCCAGCGCCGCCCGCAACGTATTCCGGCTCACCTGCAGCAGCTCGCAGAGCGACCGCTCGCTCGGCAGCCACTCGCGCCACGCGCCCCCGTCGATGCGCCCGCGCAGAAACCCCGCCGTCTGGGCGACAAGCGACTGCCGCTGGGGAAGTTCGTGCGCATTCACGGGCCGGCAGCGTCCTTGAACCCAACGCAAACTCCAGCCGGAAACACTCCCCCCGCGGCTTCCGCGAATTTCACGTATTACGTGAAATTCCCCGCGGGCTCACGCCCACAACTCCGGCAACTCGCGCCGCGCCGACTCCCCGATCGCCCGCGCGACCGCCGGATCCGCCGCGCGATACGGCCAGCGCATCCGCGTCGTAAAGCCCGGCAGCCACCCGCCCGCCACCGCGCTCGCCTTGTCCGCCGCGAAATTCGCCAGCCCGTCCCGCGTGATCAGCGGCGCGATGTTCTCTTTCCACCACGCCCCGATCCGCCCCCCCAGCGCCCGCCCCGCTGCCGGGTCCCGCCCACACAGCTCATACCAGCGCTGCGCCCCCGCCGGACTCAGGCACGCCACGTTCGAATACGCCCCGCGCCCACCCCGCGCCATGCCTTCGGCGAGCAAATGCCCCGGGATGAACACCGACACGTTCGCCATCACCTCGCGCATCGCCGCATACCACGCGTCGTCGCCCCCCGCCACCTTCATGCCCGCCACGCCCGGCACGCGCGCCACGATCTCGCGCCACTCCTCCGGCCCGAGCTTCCGCTTCGCGTGCGGCGGATTGTAGACGATCAGCGGGATCGGCGCCGCCTCCGCCGCCATCACCTCGAGAAACGCGAGCACCTCGGGCAGACTCGGCGGAAACCAATCCGGCAACGTCACCTGAAACGCCGCCGGCGCCAGCGTCTTCGCCCGCCGCAGCCGCTCCCGCGCGATCTGCGCGCTCGAATGACTCAACCCGATCTGAAACGGCACGCCCGCCCGCCCGCACCGTTCCGCCAGCAGCGCACTCACGCGGTCGAACTCCTCCTCCGTCTGCGTGTAGAACTCCCCCGCGCTGCCGTTCGAATACACGCCGCTCACCTTCACCGCCACGAAGTGCTCCAGCTCCTCCGCCAGCAACGCATAGTCGATCGCGTCCCCCGCCTGGATCGGCAGCAGCAACGTCGCCCAATTTCCCCGGATCTCCTCCGCCCGCATCGGTTTCATCGTCGAAAATTTCTCCGTCGCCCGGGTTATCCACCCGTCGTCAAGCCTTTCTCCGGGTATCCTGGCTTCCTGCTTCCCCGGTTTCCGGCTCGCGAGTCACTCCTTTCCCACCGTCACCCGCACCACCTCCGGCGTCCGGATTCCCGGCTTCACCTCGCCGCTCGGGAGCAACCACGCCCCGCCGTGCCGCACCGCCAGGGTCGTCACCTGCGGCGCCAACCCCGCCGGCATCGTCCCCGCCACGCGCCACCTGTTCTTCCGCCCATCGAAAGCCAGCACTTCGCGCGCAAAGCCCGGGTGCGCCGTGTAGATCGCCCGTTTCGCCGCCAGCCGCGCCTCGATCGCCCGCGCCACCTCCGGCCGCTCCGCCCCCGCCGCCCGCAGGTCCGCGATCGCCAGGTCGTGCGCCTCCAGCTCGAGAAACATCTCCCCGCGGTCGCCGCTGAAGATCCACACTTCGTCGCCCACTGTCGCCGCACTCCCCGCCATCACGCTCCACCCCGTGCGCACCCCGTCGCCCACCGGCGGCAGCACGCGCCACGTCCGCGCCACCGGATCGAAGGCATACGCATCCGACAACAGCCGCGTCGCCTTGCCCGCCTCCGGCAGCCGTCCGCTCGCGAGGAAAAACTCCATGCCCCGCGGCCCACGCAGCGCCGCCGCCACCGGCAGCACCCGCGCCGGCCCCGGCCACGCCGGCAGCGCCTCCCAACGGAACTCCGCCGCCCCGCGCCCGCGCCGCGCCAGGTCGAGCGCCCAGAAGCTCTTCGCCGCGACCGCATTCTTCATCGTCGTCTGCCCGCCCGCGACGAAGAGCGTGTTCCCCACCAGCGCCCCCGCCATGAACGACAGCGGCTCCGGCAGCGGCGGCAGCTCCGCGCGCCGCAGCTCCCGCGCCTTCGCGTCCCAGGAAAACAGATACACCTCCGCGTAACACCGCTCGGCGTCGTGCCCGCCCACCCAGATCGTGCCCTCCGGCGTGTCCACGCTCACCCCGTAGCCCATGCGCCGCGGCAGCGTGAAACGCTTGTCCGTCACCCAGCGCGGCGTCTTGGCCGACAGGTTCTCGAGCACCCACACGTCATCCCACCAGAGCTTGGCCCCGCCATCCCACGGCATCTTCTCCGGGAAGTTCGCCCCGCCCGCCACGAGCAGCGCGTCCCCGTGCACGCCCGCATACGGCCCCGCCACCCCGGGCTGCACGCTCTGGCCCGCCGACGGCGGCAACGCCGGCAGCCGGTCCCACCGCAGCTCCGCCGCCCACGCCTCCGCGCCCAACGCCACCGCCAACGCCGCCACTCCGGGTTTCAGGGTATTCATCCGCATCGGAAAGAGAGCGCACCACGCTTCCGGTCCGCCGCGCAACGCCAAGCTCCACCCCGTGGTCTTCTCGCCGCACCTCCGCGAAAGTTTCCCTCGCCCGCCCCGCACCCCACGCTCGCGCCGCCGCTCTCCGGCTTTCTCCCCGCCCCTCATGTTTCGCCGCTGCTCCGTCGCTCCGCCCGGACGTTCCCGCCTGCGCTTCCGCCTGCTCGCCGGGCTCGCCGCCATCACCTCGTTTGCCTCGCTCGGCGCCGCGCCACCGCCCACGCCGACCGCCGCCCCCGACATCCTGTTTCTGGCGGCCGACGACCTCAACGACTGGATCACGCTGCTCGATCCGGCCGCCCCCATCGCCACCCCGAACCTCGAACGGCTGGCCCGCCGCGGCGTCTCGTTCACCCGCGCCTACGCCGCCTCGCCCGCCTGCAATCCCTCGCGCACCGCGCTCCTCACCGGCCGCGCACCCGCGAGCACCGGCATCTATGGCAACGCCGCCGACTGGCGCCGCGCGCTGCCCGACGCCGTCACGCTGCCCCAGGCATTCCTCCGCGCCGGCTACCGCGTCGAAGGCGCCGGCAAGATCTTCCACCACCACCTCGGCGGCGCTTTTCACGACGCCGCGTCGTTCCACGAATTCCTGCCGCTGCCCGATCCGCCCGACGCCCCGATGCCGGGCGAGAAACTGAATCGGCTTCCCGGCTACGGCACCGCCAACACCGACTGGGGCGCATGGCCCGCCGTCGAAGCCGAGGCGCTCGACGTCCGCTCCGTCGACTGGTGCATCGCGCGTCTGCGCCAGCCGCGCACCGCGCCACTCTTCCTCGCCTGCGGGCTCTTCCGCCCGCACATGCCGTTCTTCGTCCCCGCCCGCTGGCTCGAGCGCTACCCGGCGGACCGCGTGCGGCTGCCCGAGCTCCGCGCCGACGATCTCGCCGACATTCCGCCCGGCGGCCGCGCCCTCCACGCTTCCGAGGCCGGCCGCTTTTGGGCCGGCATGCGCACCGCCGAACAGCTCCGGCCCGGCTCGTGGCGCGACGCCGTGCGCCACTACCAGGCCGCCGCCACGTTTGCCGATGCGCAGATCGGCCGGCTGCTCGATGCGCTCGACGCCACCCCGCGCGGCCGCGCCACGATCGTCGTCTTCTGGTCCGACCACGGCTACCAGTTGGGCGAGAAAGACGCGTGGGAGAAATTCACGCTCTGGGAGAAAGCCACGCGCGTGCCCTTCATCGTCGTCGCCCCCGGCCTCGCGCCCGCCGGCGCCACCTGCGCCCGCCCCGTCACGCTGCTCGATCTTTACCCGACCCTGGTCGAACTCGCCGGCCTGCCCGCCTCCACCGAACTCGAAGGCCGCAGCCTGCTGCCCCTCCTCCGCGATCCCGCCGCCGCCTGGGACCGGCCCGCCGTGATGACGTATCGGCGCGGCAACCACGCCGTCCGCTCCGAACGCTACCGCTACATCCGCTACGCCAACGGCGACGAGGAACTCTACGACCACGCCGTCGACCCGCACGAGTGGACCAACCTCGCCGGCCGCGCCGACTCCGCCGCCATCAAAGCCGACCTCGCCCGCTGGCTCCCCCGCACCGACGCCCCCGATGTCGCCGATCTCCGCCGCCCCGGCAAAAAGCAGTAACGCCCCGCCGCCCTCGGTCGCTCAGCCACCGGATCTCACCGCTCAACTCTCCGCCCGCAACCGCGCCGTCATCTCCGCCGCCACCTCGAGCACGTGCTCGCGCAGGTGCTTCAAGCGCGCCGCCGGCACCCGCGACACCGGAGCCGAACAGCCGATCGCAAACAGGATCCGCCCGCTCGCGTCGAACACCGGCGCACCCACCGCGATCACACCGCTGTTCCCGACGTTCTGCGTGACCGCGTAGCCGTCCTCCGCCACCTCCGCCAGCAAGCCGAGCAACTCCGCCGGCGTGCGCGGCGAATTCACCCCCAGCTGCCCGTAGTTCTCCGTCTCCGCGTAGCGCTCGCGCAGCCCGCGCTCCAGATAAGCGAGCAGCACCCGCCCCGAGGCATACCCCACCGGATGCGCTACCACCCCGTGCCGATGGGTCACCGCCAGCGCATGGTCCGCCTGGATCCAGTCCACCACCACCGCGTGATCGTGCTGCCAGGCCAGCACCACGATCGTTTCGTCGGACTCCTCCGCCAGCGCCTCCAGATACGGCCGCGCAAACCGCCGCATCTCCGGCAGCGGGTCGAGCCCCGTGCCCAGCCGCAGCGCCGCCAGCCCGAGCCGGTATTGGCGCGTGTCCGGATTCGTCTCCACGAAACCCGCCGCCTGCAGCGTCTTGAGCAGCGTGTGCGCCGCCGGGGCCGACATCCCCAGCTGCCGCGCGAGATCCCTCACCCCGAGCCAGCCGCCCTGCCGATCCAGCGCCTGCAACAAACGCAGCGCCTTCTCCACCGACTGCACGCGCCCGCGCCGCGCCCCCGCCTGCTTTCGCCCCGCCTTGGCTTCAGCCCGCACCTTTTTCCGCATCCCGCCACCACGCCGATCCGCCCCGGTGACCGCAAGCTCACTGTTCGGCTAAACCGAACATTATTCTGTTTAGCCGAATCCCGCGTTGCCCCACCCCGCGTTCCTTCCCACCGTCCC
>JACCEB010700869.1_pt1 | contig 24951 bp, 23 predicted proteins | sample 7454761 | NCBI WGS metagenome assembly JACCEB01 (sample SAMN15323454, study PRJNA562643) | freshwater metagenome | isolation source: river surface water | place: USA:Blue River Watershed | collected 2017-08-18
CCTTCTGGATCACCGCCTCGTAGATCTGGCCGGAGGAGAGGCTGTTCAGCCGCGACAGCTTTCCGCTCGTGAACCGCTCGTAGTGCCCCAGGTCGAGGTCCGTCTCCGCCCCGTCCTCCAGCACGTAGACTTCGCCGTGCTGGAACGGGCTCATCGTGCCCGGATCCACGTTCAGGTAGGGATCGAACTTCTGGATGCGCACCGTCAGGCCGCGCAGCTCCAGCAGCGCGCCCAATGCCGCCGCCGTCAGCCCCTTGCCCAATGAGGACACCACCCCGCCTGTGACGAAAATGTATTTCACGGGAGCGGACCTTGTGGCGGTGCCGCGACCACGCGCAAGAAAAACTCCGGTTACCGCACCAACTCCCGGAACGTCCACGCCAAGCCGACCGCCAGCACCGCGAAAAACAGCAGCCACAGCGTCCATTTCAGCAGCTTCATCACGATGTAGATCACCAGCGCGGCCGCCAGCGTCCCGCCGAGAATCAGTATCCAGTCCGGCACTCCGCCCAGATCGAACACATAGGTGCGCGTGACGGTTTCGGCGAGGGGCACCCGGCCACCAAGCCGCGCGCCCGCGCCGACTCCAAGAAAAATCAATTGCGCCGTCCGCACCCGCCCGCCCTCCTTCCGCGCGTGCAATCCAAACCTCAGCTCCTTGCCTGGCTCACGTGCGACGGTGTTCACATCGATCCCGGTTCCGGCAAGCACACCATCCTCGGCATTTTCTCCAACATCCAGGCGCGCCAGTTCCCGGTCACGCATCCGTTCATGATCTGGTTCCTCACCATCACGGACGTGTCGCCCGGCCAGCACAAGATGCGCATCTCGATGGGCGTGAACGACGCGCCCACGCAACCCCTGCTCGAGCGTCCCTTCGAGTCCCAGAGCCCCCTGCACCGCATCAACCTCATCAACGAGGTGCGCAACCTCACCTTCCCCGTCGCCGGCGAATACAACCTCGTGGTCGAGATCGACGACGAAGTCCTCCTCACCACCGCGATGACCGTCACGGCCTGACCCGGCCGCCCTCCGCCCTCCCTTCGTCCCTCTTCCGTTCCTATGTCCCAGTTCGACCTCATCGGTGTCGGTTCTCCCATCATGGATCTGCTCGCCCGCGTCCCGGACGAGTTTCTCCGGCAGCACATCGCCGGCGAAAAGGGCGGCATGGTCCTGGTCGACGACCGCGAGATCGAACGCATCGTCGGCCTGCTCGACGGCGAGCCCGCCTACGCCACCGGCGGGTCCGCCGCGAATTCCACCTACAACGCCGCCCGCCTCGGTCTGCGCGCCACCTTCCTCGGCAAACTCGGCCACGACCGCCTCGCCACGATCTACCGCCAGGCCTTCGAAAAAGCCGGCGTCGACGCCTCCCGCTTCAAGCAGGCGGAGCAGCCCAACGCCCGCAGCATGATCATGGTCACGCCCGACGCCCAGCGCACCATGCGCACCTGCCTCGGCGCCGCCATGACGCTCGCGCCGACCGAAATCAGCGCGCTCGATTTCGCCGGCGCCCGCCACGCCCACATCGAGGGCTACCTCGTCTTCAACCAGGCCCTCGCCGACACCGTGCTCGCCAGCGCGCGCGCCGCCGGCTGCACCACCAGCCTCGACCTCAGCTCGTTCGAGGTGGTCAACGCCTCCCGCGACTGGCTCTTCGGCCAGTTCCGCCGCGGCCTCGACATCGTCTTCGCCAACGAGGACGAGATCCGCGCGCTTTTCCAGGACACGACCTCCGAGTTCTCCGTGCTCGCCCGCAGGCTCGCCGGCCACGGCGTGCTCGCCGCCGTCAAGGTCGGCAAGGACGGCGCCTGGATCGCCCGCGACAACGACCTGCACCGCATCGATCCCGTGCCGGTGGCCGACGTCATCGACACCAACGGCGCCGGCGACGCCTGGGCCGCCGGTTTCCTCTTCGGCTACCTCCGCGGCTGGTCGCTGCCGCAGTGCGGCGCCCTCGCCTCGCTGCTCGGCGCCGAGACCGTGATGCACATGGGGCCCATCATTCCCGACACGCACTGGCAGGTCGTCCGCCCGCGCGCCCTCGCGCTCGGCGGCAAGTAGGCACCCGGGAGCGGGGCCTCGCACGGGCGGAGCAGGATCCGCCCGAATCCCGTCCGGCGCGACCACGCCGCCGCGCGTCGCCCGCGGGCCATCCGCTTGGCGACCGCCCCATGCCGCTGTCGCCGGCGCCCCCCGCGGACTTCCGCGCCTACTTGAGCCAGCGCGCGAGCCAGGCGTGCACTTCGGAAAACCAGAAGCGGCTGTTCTCGCCCTTCAGGATCCAGTGGTTCTCGTCGGGAAACGCGATCAGCTTGCTCGGGATCTTCAGGCGCTGGTGGTAGGTCCAGTTCTCGTAGGTGTTGTTCATCGGCACCCGGTAATCCAGCTCGCCCACCGTCAGCAGCATCGGCGTCACCCAGCCGGTTTTTTTCGCGTGGTTGCCCGCCAGCCGCACGGGATTCTGCTCCCGCCACACCGTCCCCTGCTCCCAGACCGGCCCGCCGTTGCTCAGCTCGCGGCTGTAGGCCACGTCGCTCGTGGCCCATTGCGATTCGAGGTTCACGAGGCCCGCGTGCGAGAGGAGGCACTTGTAGCGCGTCGTCGTCGCCTGCAGCCAATTCGCCAGATGGCCGCCGTAGCTGGCCCCGCCGGCCGCGAGCCGCGTGCCGTCGATGAACGCATACCGCCGCAGCGCCTCGTCCACCGCCTGGTTGATCTCGTCGGCCGGACCGCGCAGCGGATCGTGCTGGATCGCCTGCCCGAACTCCTCGCTGTAGCCGCTCGATCCCTTGTAGTTGGTCAGGAGCAGAACGTAGCCGGGCGCGGCCAGCAGGTGGTAGTTCCACCGGATCCCCCAGGCATCCTTGAACTGCGGCGCCGGCCCGCCGTGGATCACGACGAAGAGCGGATATTTTTTCGCCGCGTCGAATCCCGCCGGCCGCACGAGCAGGTTGTGGATGGTCCGGCCCTCCGTGCTGCGGAAAGTGAAATGCTCCAGCGCCGGCAGATCCAGCCTGGCCGTCCGCTCGTCGTTGAAGGTCGTCAGGCGCCGCACCGTTTTCGCCGCCGGGTCGAGCCGCACGATCTCCGGCGGCTGGCCCGCGTGGTCGTGCGTCGCCACCAATCCGGCCCCCGCCACGGCCACGCCGCCCAGCACGCCCTTGAAGGGCAGATCCACCGGCCGCACGGCGCCGCCCGCCCGGCCCACCGCGTAGAGTTTCGTTTCGTGCCCCGCCTCCGCCGCGAGATACACCGTCGCCCCGTCGCGGCTCACCGCGAACCGCGGCACCGCGAGATCGAGCCCCGCGCTGAGGACGGTGCGCCTGCCCGCGTCGAACGGCCAGGGAAACGTCGCCACGCGCGGATGATGGTAGGTCTTGCCGTCCCCGCCGGCTTCCACGCCCACGACCAACCCGCGCCCGTCCGGCAGAAACTCGGGCTCGCCGTAGGAATCCGCATCGTGGGTCAGCGCCTCCGGCTCCCCGCCGGCGGCCGGCACCGAAAACAACTGCACCGGCACGCCCGCCCGGGCCGCCTCGTCCCGGTTGGTCGCCGCCGCGAACACGATCGCGGTTCCGTCGGGCGTCCACGCCGCCGGCAAATCGGAACCGCTGTCCGTCTGCCGGCCGCCGAAGCCCGGCCGCGCCGCCAGTTTCGAGCCCGCCAGCACGTCGCGCGGCGTTGCGCCCGCCTTCGCCTCCTGCACGAAGAGATGCGGCTTACGCTCGTCCAGCCAGCGGTCCCAATACTTGATCGGAAAGCCCTCGTGCACCCGCGCGTTGTATTTCCGGTCCTTGATCGCTTTCGCCGCCTTCGCGTTGGCCGCATCGTCCGCCGCTCCCGGATACACCTCGCTCGTGAACAGCAGGCGCGTCCCGTCCGGGCTCCATTGCGGCCCCCGCGCACCGGTGGAAAGCGCCGTGATCCGCTCGGCTTCGCCGCCGTGCCGCACGTCCAGCAGATAAATCTGCGCGGCGTCGTCGCCGTCGCGCTTGGCGGTGAACGCGAGTTTGGCGCCGTCCGGACTCCACGCCGCGCCGCTCTCCGCGCCCTTGGTGAAGGTGATCTGCCGCACCGGCTGCGCGCCGTCCGTCGCCGCCAGCCAGAGGTCGGACGCCTGGTCCTTCGCGTCGTAGGCCGGCTGCGTGACGGCAAACACCACCCATTTCCCGTCGGGACTCGGCACCGGCGCGCCCACGCGTTTCATCAGCCACGCATCCTCGTGGGTGATCGCGCGCGGCGGCGGCTCGGCCGCCCGCGCCGTCGCCAATGTCCCCGCGGCCAACACCCCGACCACCCAGGCAAACAGGATTTTCATGGGGCCATCCGACGCCCCGCGTTCCGCCGCGCCAATCCAAATCCTACCCGCGCGCCTCGAAGCTCCCGTCCGCCCGCTTCGCGACCGCGCGCTTCAATTCCAGCAGCATGAGTGTCGCCGCCACCTGCGCCGCCGGCAGCCCGGTCTGCGCCGCCAGGGTGTCCGGCGCCAGGATCGCGCCGCCCCGGAAACACGCGAACACCGTCGCCTCGTCCCCGGACAATCCCGCGCCGCGCCCCTCGGCGGCGTCGTCCGGCGCCAGCCCGAGCTCGGGCTGCGCGCCCGGTTTCGGCGGGATCGCCGCCGGCCGCAGGCCGTCGAGGTAGCTCAGTTCCGACAGCAGATCGTCCACGCTCGTCATCAGCGTCGCGCCGTCGCGGATCAACTGGTGGCAGCCCGCGCTCGTGTTCTGGTCGATGCGACCCGGCACCGCGAAAATCAGCCGCCCCTGCTCGCCCGCGAACTTCGCCGTGATCATCGCCCCGCCGTCCACGTCGCTCTCCACCACGATCGTCGCCTCGCACATGCCCGCCACAATGCGGTTGCGCATCGCGAACGACTGCCGGTCCGCCCGCCGGCCGAAGGGAAACTCCGACAGCACCGCCCCCTCCGCCGCGATCCGGCGGTAGAGATCCAGGTTCTCCGGCGGGTAGACGATATCGATGCCGCACCCGAGGACGGCCGCCGTCCGGCCGCCGGCCGACAGCGCGCCTTCGTGCGCCGCCGTGTCGATCCCGCGCGCCAGGCCGCTCACCACGCAGAAGCCGAGCCGCGCCAGCTCCGCGCCGAATTTCTTCGCCACCGCCTGCCCGTAGAGCGTGGTCCGCCGCGAACCGACGATCGCCACGCCCGGCGCCGCAAAGTCGTAGCTGCCCTTCCGATACAAGCCGATCGGCGGGTCGTGGATCTCCCGCAACAGCCGCGGATACGCCGCGTCGCTCCCGGTCACGAAGTCCGCGCCCGCCTGCGCCATGCGCGCCTCCTCCCGCGCCGGGTCGAAATGCTCCCGCCAGCCCGCCACCGTGGCCGAGATCACCGGCCCCACGCCCTTGACCCGCTCGAGGGTCGCCTTGCCCGCCGCGAGCACCGCCCGCGGATCCCCGCCGAGCGCGGCGAGCAGCCGGTTGAGCGTGATCGGCCCGATGTTGGGCAGCGCGTTCAGCACCAGCAGCGCCTGCCGTTCGCTCAGGTCAGCACTCATCGTCGTGGCTCCGCAACGCCGCCGGCAGATGGTCCAGCAGGTCCAGCACCGTCACCGCCGTCTGGCCGCGCGCCCGCGCGAGCGCGTCCGCCGCCCGGCCGTGCCACGCCACGCCTCGCACCGCCGCCGGCAACGGCTCCGTCGGCGTCTGCGCCAGCAGCCCGCCGCACAACCCCGCGAGCACGTCGCCGCTGCCGCCCCGCGCCAGCACCGGCCCGCCGAAAAAGGAATGGTAGGCCCGTCCCGCGTGCTCGATCCGCGTCACCGGCCCCTTCCGCACCACCACCGTATCCGCGGCCGCCGGCGGCACCGCCGCCGCGATCCGCGCCCACTCGCCGGCGTGCGGCGTGAGCACGCGCGGCGCCGTCCCCGCCGCAACGATCTCCGGCTGCAACGCATCCGCATCGATCACCAGCGGCACCGGCGACGCCGTCGCCACGCTCCGCGCCAGGAGGAGGGTCTCCGGGTCGCGACCCAACCCGGGCCCGATCACCAGCGCGTCCGCGCGGCCCCATTTCTCCCGCAGCAAATGCTCCCCTTCCAAGGCGAGCCCGCCGCCCGGCGTCTCCGGCCACGCCACCCACATCGCCTCGGGCGCCTGGGCTGCGAACGCCGGCGCGACCGACTCCGGCACGCACGCCGTCACCAGTCCCGCCCCGCTGCGCAGCGCCGCCCGCACCGCCAGCAACGCCGCCCCGGGAAACGCCCGCGAACCCGCCACGACGACGACGTGGCCGAAGGTCCGCTTGTCCGAGTGCGCCGGGCGCAACGCCGCCAGAGGCGCCAGCACCTCCGCCCGCACCACCCGGTCCGTCGCCTCCGAACCTTCGTCCGCGCCGCGGCCGTCGAAAAAGCCCAGGTCGAGGTAGCGCACCCGGCCCGCCTCCGCCGCGCCCACCGCGGGCGCCTTCACGATTCCGGTCGCATAGGTGAAATCCGCGCGAAACAGCCCCGCGCTCGGCAAATCCACCGCCGCCCGCAGCCGCACCGGCAGCGCGTTCACGGCCGCCAGCAACCCCGCCACCCGCGGCTCCGCCGGCGACCGGAACTGAAAGCCGAAAACCCCGTCCAGCGCCACGTCCGCGCCGCCCGTCGGCGCCGCCGCCACCGTCGCCCGCGCGCCGGCCGCCGCGAGGAATTCCCGCGCCGCCCGCGCGGCGAGGGGCCGCAGGGACCGTTCGCCGAAAACAAAGACAACCTCCGCGGTCGCCGCCGCCGTCTCCGCCAGCAGCACCCGCGCGGCGATCAGCGCATCGCCGCCGTTGTGCCCCTTGCCGACAAGCACCAGCAGGCGCGGCGCCCGCGGCCAGTCGCCGAGTTCCGCGAAATCCCGCCGCACCGCCGCCGCGATCGCCCGGCCGGCCCGCTGCATCGCGGGCCACTCCTTCGTCTCGTCGCCGCCGAATCGCCGCGCCTCGACGTCGCGCGCGGCCGCGCAGCTCAGGATCGGATGATGCCAACGGGGCGCCATGGGGGACGGTCCGCTAGGGTTTCGGCGGGGCCGGCGGCAACGGCAGGTCCGGCCGTTTCTCGCTCCGCCCGTGTTCGAGCCACTCCTGGTAGCGCGCCTCGGATTCGGTGAACCGCAGCGCCGCCGTCTCCAGCCCCTTGCCCCGGTTCACCACGCGTCGCGTCAGGCTCGGGATCGTGCGGAAGTAATACTGCCCGCCCGCCCGCCGCACTTCGTAGAAATCCGCGAAGGCCCGCTCCTGGCGGTTCCAGAGCGCGACTTCGGTGACGTCGCCGTTCCAGTCGATGTCCGTCTTGCCGTCCTCGATCGCCGCCGCCCACACGGCCTCGATCGTGCCAAAGGGCTGGGCGACCCGCGGCGCCGCCGGCTTCGGCACCTCGACGACCCGGACCGCGGCCGCCGGCGCCGGCGCCTGCGCGCGTTGGTCGCGCTGCCAGAAATACATCCACGCCGCGCCGAACAGAAAGCCGAGCATCACCCACGACGGCGTGCGCGACAGCCGCGGCTCCGCTTTCCGCAGCGGGTAAACCTCCTCGGTTTCGTCGTCGGCGTCGCGGCTCATGGCGTATCCCGCCGCTCAGGCCCGCACCAGCGCCGCCACCGCCATCGCCATCGTCTCGGTGTGCGACAGCGTCACGTGCACGTGCGTCGCCCCGACCTGGCGCAGCAGCGCCTCGCCCTGCGCGTCGAGCCGCACCAGCGGCTGGTGCCGGTCGCCGTGGTAGACCGAGACCGACCGCCAGCCGAGCTCGGCGCCGATCCCGGTGGAAAAACATTTCGACACCGCCTCCTTCGCCGCGAACCGCGCCGCGTAGTGCTTGTGCGGATGCGTCATGCCCCGGCAGTAGGCCTGCTCCTCCTCCGTGAACACGCGGGCCAGGAAGCGCTCGCCCTGGCGCTCGATCACCCCGCGGATGCGGTCCACCTCGATCAGGTCGGCGCCGAGTCCGATCAGAATGCCGCCGGGCGGAAGGGAAACGTTCATGGCACGGAAATATCCGGGGACGGTCGGGACGGCGGGCGGGTCAGGCCGGCGCCATCCGCGCCTTCATTTCCCGCACCGCCTCGTCCACGCCGGTGAAAACCGCACGGCTCACGATGCTGTGCCCGATGTTGAGTTCGTGCAGGTGCGGCAGCGTGCGCACCTCCGCGATGTTGACGTAGTTGATCCCGTGGCCGGCGTTGACGGTCAGCCCGAGCCCGTGCGCCCGCTCCGCCCCGGCCCGCAGGCGCGCGAACTCCGCCGCGCGGCGGCCCGTGTGATAGGCGTGGGCATAGGCGCCCGTGTGCAGCTCGACATACGGCGCGCGCAGCGCGGCGCTCGCCTCGATCTGCGGGCCGTCCGGGTCGATGAACAGGCTCACGAGAATGCCCGCCGCCGCCAGCGCATCCACGCACGCGCCGACCCGCTGCCGGTTGCCCAGCACGTCGAGCCCGCCCTCGGTCGTCACTTCCTGCCGGTTCTCCGGCACGAGGCAGACGAAGTCCGGCTTCAGCGCGAGCGCATAGGCGGTCATCTCCGGCGTGCAGGCCATCTCGAGATTGAGGCGCGTGCCGATGCATTCGCGCAGCCGCGCCACGTCGCGTTCCTGGATGTGCCGCCGGTCTTCGCGCAGATGCACCGTGATGCCGTCGGCCCCCGCGCGCTCGGCGGCGAGGGCGAAGGTCACCGGATCCGGTTCGACGGCGCCGCCCGCGGTCGCGCCCGCCTCGCGGTAGCGCGCCTGGCGGAGCGTGGCGCAGTGGTCGATGTTTACGCCGAGCAGAATCATGGGAGAGCCGACGTTGCACGGTTTCGCGGCGCAGGGAATACGAATTTGCCGCCCCTATTTTCCTCTTCCGAACCGCCCGCTTCCCGGTTTGCTCGCCCCGATGCCGCCCGTCCCGCCCAAGCGCGAAAACCTGCTTCTCAATCTCCTCTGCAACATCGCGCTCCCGACGATCGTGCTCACCAAGTTGAGCGGCGAGGACCGTCTCGGACCGCAACTCGGCATTGTCGTCGCGCTGATCTTCCCGATCGGCTACGGCGTCTGGGACCTCGTCCGGCGCAAGAAGACCAACTTCTTCTCCATCGTCGGCATCGCCAGCGTGCTGCTCACCGGCGGCCTCAACCAGCTCAAGGCCGACGTCTTCTGGTTCGCCGTGAAGGAAGCCGCCATCCCCACTCTCTTCGGTGTCGCCGTGCTGCTCTCGATGCGCACCAAGCGTCCGCTCGTCCGCGAGCTGCTGTGGAACGACCAGGTGATCGACACCGCCAAGGTCGAGTCCGCTCTCGAGGCGCGGGGCTGCCGGCCCGAGTTCGAGCGCCTGCTCGACCGCGCCACCTACGGCATGGCCCTGTCGTTTTTGCTCAGCGCCGTGCTCAATTACGGCCTCGCCCGTTGGCTGCTCAAGGATTCGCCCGGCACCACCGCCTTCAACGAACAGCTCGGCCGCATGAATTTTCTCAGCTGGCCCGTCATCGTGCTGCCGACGACGGCCGTGACCATCTTCGTGTTCTGGAAGCTGCTCAGCGGCCTCACCAAGTTGAGCGGCCTCCAGCTCGAGGAGATCATGCACGGCGCGCCCGCGCCGGAAGCGCCCAAGGCGCCCTGACGCGGCGATCCGGACCGCGCCGCGCGGGAGTTGCTCCGTGCGGCCCGTCCGCCCCGGCCGTCGGCGGGACCGGGCGGTGTGCCGATGTCGCGCACGCCGGAGCCGGACACAAAAAAGGCGCCCGCATGGCGGACGCCTTGAGCTGCGCGCGGCCCGGCCTTGGGCCGGAGTCCGCGGACCTCAGCCGCGCTGGGCGATCGTGACGTAGTCGCGTTTGACCGCGCCGACGTAGATCTGCCGCGGACGGTAGATGCGGCCCTTCGGGTTCGAGGCGACTTCCTTCCAGTTGGCGATGTAGCCCGGCGCGCGGCCGATCGCGAACATCGTCGTGAACATGTTCATCGGGATCCCCACGGCGCGCATGATGATGCCGGAGTAGAAATCGACGTTCGGATACAGTTTGCGCGAGATGAAGTAGTCGTCCTTCAGCGCCGCCTGCTCGAGGTTCTTCGCGATGTTCAGCAGCGGATCCTCGATGCCGAGCTTGTTGAGCACCACGTCGCAGGCCGCGCCGATGATCTTCGCGCGCGGATCGAAGTTGCGGTAAACCGCGTGGCCGAAGCCCATCAGGCGGTTGCTCTTCGAGCCCGACTTGGCCGCCGCGATGAAACGCGTGCCGTCGTCGCCTTCGTCGTGGATCGACTGCAGCATCTGCATCACCGCCACGTTGGCGCCGCCGTGCAGCGGGCCCGACAGCGCGTGGATGCCCGCCGAGATCGAGGCGAACAGGTTGGCCGAGCTGGAGCCCACCATGCGCACGGTCGAGGTGGAGCAGTTCTGCTCGTGGTCGGCGTGCAGCAGGAGCACGAGGTTGAGCGCCTTCGCCACTTCCGGCATCGCGATGTAGTCCTTGTAGGGCTCGGAAAACATCATGTGCAGGAAGTTCTCGCAGAACGGCAGCTCCTGCTTCGGGAACATGTAGGGCAGGCCGCGCTGGTAGCGGTAGATCATCGAGACGAAGGTCCGGATCTTCGACATCGCGATCGCCGCCGCCAGGTCGAAGGTCTTGAGGTCCTTCTCGAAATTGTTCGTCGCGAGCTCCGGGTAATACGCCGGCAGCGCGCTCACGAGGGCGGAGAGCATCGCCATCGGCGACGCGCTCGTCGGGAAGCCCTCGAGGATCTTCTGCATCTGCGTCTCCACCGCCGCGTTCTTGCGCAGCAGCAGGCCGAAATCCTTGCGCTGCTGCAGCGTCGGCAGCTCCCCGTAGATCACGAGGTAGGCCGTCTCGACGAAATCGCTGTGCAGCGCGAGCTGCTCGATCGGGTAGCCGCGGTGGCGGAGGATGCCGTTGTCGCCGTCGAGGTAGGTGATCTTGCTGTCGCACGAACCGGTGTTGCCGTAGCCCTGGTCGAAAGCGATGTAGCCGGTCGCGGTGCGCAGCGCGCGCGTGTCGACCGCCTTCTCCCCTTCGGTGCCCTCGATGACCGGCAGGGGGTATTCTTTGTCATCGATCTTCAGCGAGGCAGTTTTGGACATACGCGGGCGAGCGAAGCCAAATCCCCGCCGCTGGCAAAGAAAAGTTTGGGCGCGTCCGGGCGCGCGCCGTGGAATTAGCGGACGACACGCGATCGCCGCACCCGACTAATGCGCGCTAATCCGCGCCGCGCGCCGCTCACCGCGCGGCCGCCGCGAAATTGCCGTAGATTTTCAGGCCCTTCGCCTGGCTCTTCTCGGGATGGAATTGCGTCGCGAACACGCGGCCGCGCGCGATCGCCGCGCAGAACGCCCCGCCGTAGTCGCACTCCGCCAGCACCAGCGCCGGGTCGGCCGGCACGCAGTGGAAACTGTGCACGAAGTAGAACGCCTCGCCCTCCGCCGCGAGCCCGGCCGCGAGCGGCGACGCCGGCTGCACGAAGCGCACGGTGTTCCAGCCCATGTGCGGCACCTTGAACTCCCGCGGCCGCCGGAAACGCACCACGCGCCCCGGGAAGATCCCGAGGCCCGCCGTCCCGCCTTCGCCGCCTTCCTCCGAATGCTCGAACAACGCCTGCATCCCGAGGCACACGCCGAGAAACGGCCGGCCCGCGCCGATCCACTCGCGCACCGTCGCGTCGAGCCCCGTCGCCCGCAGCGACGCCACGCAGTCCCGCAACGCGCCCACACCGGGCAGCACGAGCCCGCCCGCGCCGAGCGCCGCGACCTCGGCCGGCGTGTGCACCACGCGAATCGTCGAGCCCACGGCTTCGAGCGCCTTGGTGACGCTGCGCAGGTTGCAGATTCCGGTGTCGATGACGGCGATCATGCGTCGATGCCGGGGCGGAAGGCGCGGCGCGGCCCCGGCGGGCCGCCCCCGGCTCCCGGCCGCCGGCTCAGATTTTCCCCTTCGTGCTCGGCAGCTGGTCCGCCGCCCGCGGTTCGATCTGCGTCGCGGCATCGAGCGCGCGCGCCAGCCCCTTGAAGATCGCCTCCGCCACGTGGTGCGGCTCCTCGCCGTAGGGCACGGACACGTGCAGGTTGGCGCCGAGCGCGTTGCTGAACGCCCGGCAAAATTCCTTCACGAGCACGATGTTGAAATCGCGCACATACATCGTCGGCGGGTTCGCCTCGTAGACCAGGTGCGGCCGGCCGCCCACGTCGATCACGACGCGCGCGAGCGACTCGTCCATCGGCAGCAAAAAGAAACCGTAGCGCTTGATCCCGACCTTGTCGCCGAGCGCTTCCTTGAACGCCTGGCCGAGCACCAGACCGACGTCCTCGACCGTGTGGTGATAGTCGACCGCCACGTCGCCGACCGCCTTCACCGAGAGGTCGAAGAGACCGTGCTTCGCGAACAGCGTCAGCATGTGGTCGAAGAACGGCACGCCCGTCTCGATCTGCGCCGCGCCGCGGCCGTCGACCGCGAGGGTCAGCGTGATGTCGGTCTCCGCGGTCTGGCGGTGGACGGTGCTTACGCGGAGGGAGTTTTTAGCCATCGGTCGAAAGTTTCGCTGAGGACGCGCATTTCGGCGTCCGTGCCGACGCTGAGCCGCAGGAATGGGGCGGTCAAGGCGTGGCTCGGAAAGTGCCGCACGAGCACCTTGTGCCGGCAGAGGAAATCGTAGGCCGCCTTCGCCACCGCCGGCCCGCTCTCGCCGCGCGCGTTCTTCGGTTCCGTGAAGATGAAGTTCGACTGGGTCGGATACGTGAACCACCCGCGGGCCGCGAACTCCGCCGCGCTCCGGTCGCGCGTCGCGACCACCCGCGCGATCACGCCGGCGTAGTAGGCCTCGTCCTCCAGCGCCGCAACCGCCGCCGCCTGCGACAGGCGGTTGACGTTGTAGCTGTCGCGCACGCGGTCGAGCAGGCCGATCACCTCCGGGTGCGCCAGCGCGTAGCCGACGCGGATGCCCGCCAGCGCGTAGGCCTTCGACAGCGTGCGCACCACGACGAGGTTGGGATACTTCGCCAGCAGCGGCACCGCGTTCTCGCGCGCAAAGGGCGCATAGGCCTCGTCCACCACGAAGAGGCCGCGGTAGGTCGCCAGCACGCGCTCCAGGTCCGCGTTCGCGAAGGCCACGCCCGTCGGCGCGTTCGGGCTCGTGAGGAAAAACGCCCGCGCCGGCGACGCCGCGATCTGCTCCACCGGCAGCCGCAGGTCGCGCCCGAACGCGATCTCCAACGTGCGGCCGTCCTGGATTCCGACGAGCACCGGATAGAGCGAGTAGCTGGGAAACGTGAGCCCCGCCGCCGCCGACTGGGTGCAGAACGCCCGCACCAGCAGATTGAGAATGTCGTCCGAACCGTTGCCGACGCACACGTGCGCCTCCGTCAGCGCCGCGTTCTCCCGCGCATGCAGCCGCGCGATCGTCGCGCGCAGCGGCGCGCTCTTCGGGTTCGGGTAAAGCCGCAGCGCCGCGCCCGCCTCGGCGCCCGCGCCGATCTCGCGCACCAGCGCCTCCGCCACCCGCGGGCTCGGCGGATACGGGCACTCGTTGGTGTTGAGTTTCACCCAGCCGGGCTCCGTCGGCTGCAGGCCCGGCGTGTAGGCGTGAAGCTTGGCGATGTGCGGGAGGGCGAGATGCGTGAGGTCGGACATGCGAAACGGAGACCGCGGGATAATCCCGCGGTCGGCCACTCAGGGCGATTTGTTTCGCGGCGTAAAGCCGCCACACCGTCACGTCCGGAACCGCCCCGACTGTCCCGGCCCCGGCCGCGTCGATCGTTGCCATTTGCGCCGCAATCTCGCCACCGCGCCCCGCGCCGCCGACGCTGGCGCCGCTCCTGCTGTCCCACCGCACTCCGCGATGATCTCCAAATTGCCGCAATGGGTCTGGATCGGCGCGCTCGCCCTCGCTTTCACCGCCGGCCTCATCAACGCCGTCGGCTTCCTCAGCTTCACCCACCAGGGCGTCACCCATCTCACCGGCACCACCACGCTGCTCGGCATCGCCGCGGCGGCCGGCCGGCTCGGCGAGGTCGCCCATCTCGCCGCCCTCATCGCCGCCTTCGTCGTCGGCGCCGCGGTCAGCGGGTTCATCGTCCGCGACAGCACGCTCCACCTCGGCCGGCGCTACGGCGTCGCGCTCCTGATCGAGTCCGCGCTGCTCGTCGCCGCCGTGCCCTGCCTCAACCGCCACCTCGCCCTCGGCGACTACCTCGCCTCCGCCGCCTGCGGCCTGCAAAACGCCATGATGAGCACCTACAGCGGCGCGGTCCTCCGCACCACGCACGTCTCCGGCGTCTTCACCGATCTCGGCATTTTCTTCGGCCACCTCCTGCGCGGAATGCCGCAGGATTGGCGCCGCTTCCGCCTATGGCTGGCTCTCCTCGGCGGATTCGGCGGCGGCGGCGTGGCCGGCGCGCTCCTGTTCGGGCGTCTCGTCTACGACACCCTCTACGTGCCCGCCGCGCTCACCGCGCTCGTCGGAGCAGGCTACAGCGTCTACCGCCACTGGCGCCGCACGCTCCACGTGCACGCGTCGGCCCGCCGCCGGGCCGCTTGACCCGCCGCGCCGCGGCCCGCCACGCTTCCGCCGCGTGCAAAAGGTCGTCATCGCGCAACCCTACCGCTTCGTCCCCCCGCGCCGCGGCCGCTTCTGGTGGCACGTCTTCCGCTTCCTCCTGCCGGGCTACCTCCGCCGCAGCGCCGGCATCACCGCGGTGGAACTTCGCGGCGTCGACCTTCTCCGCGCCTCCCTCGCCGCCGGCCACGGCATTCTGCTGGCGCCCAACCATTGCCGGCCCTGCGATCCGCTCGTGCTCGGCCCGCTCTCCTACGCGGTCGGCCGGCCGTTCTACATCATCGCGAGCTGGCACGTCTTCATGCAGCATCGCCTGCAATCGTTTTTGCTCCCCCGCCTCGGTTGCTTCAGCATCTACCGCGAGGGCAGCGACCGCGAGTCGCTCAAGACCGCGATGCACCTCACGGCGGAAGCCGCGCGCCCGCTCGTGATATTTCCCGAGGGCGTCATCTCCCGCCACAACGACCTGCTCAACCACCTCATGGAGGGCACCGCGCTCATGGCCCGCGGCGCCGCCAAACAGCGCGCCGCCGCCGACCCGCCCGGCCGCGTCGTCGTCCATCCCGTGGCGATCCGCTACCTGTTCGACGGCGACATCGGCGCCACCGCGCGCCCCGTGCTCGCCGAAATCGAGCGCCGGCTCTCCTGGCGGCCCGCCGACGACCTGCCGCTGCCCGACCGCATCGCCCGCATCGGCGGCGCTTTGCTAGCGCTCAAGGAAATCGAATACCTCGGCGCCGCCCGGACCGGCCCCGTCGCCGCCCGCCTCGCCGCGCTCATCGACCGCCTGCTCGTCCCCCTCGAGGCGGAATGGGTCAAGGGCCGCCGCGAGCCCGAGATCGTCGGCCGGGTGAAACTCCTCCGCATCGCCCTCGTCCCCGAGATGGCCGCCGGCACGCTCCCCGAGCCCGAACTCCAGCGGCGCTGGCGCCACCTCGCCGACCTTTACCTCGCGCAGCAGCTCTCCTGCTACCCGCCCGATTACCTCGCCGCCGACCCGACGCCCGAGCGCCTGCTCGAGACGATCGAGCGTTTCGAGGAAGACCTCACCGACCGCGCGCGTGTGCACGCCCCGCTCCGCGCCGTCGTCGAGGTCGGCCCCGCGATCGAGGTCTCGCCCGAACGCAGCCGCAATCCCGACGGCGATCCGCTCATGGCCGAGATCCGCACGCGGCTCGAGGCGATGCTCGCCGCCTCGGCCCGCCCCCGTCCCGCCCCGCCGGCCGCGGCCTGACGGCCCCGGCCACCTCACCACTGCGCGGGATCGGGCAAGGGCCCGAGCGCCTGCGCCATGCCCGCTTCGAATTGCTCCCGCGTGAACGGCTTGAGCAACGCCGCGTGGGCCCCGAAGCCCCGCGCCATGCGCAGGCAGTCCGTGGTCTCGACATAGCGCCCCCCGCCCGACATCGCGAGCAGCCGCGCCGTCGGCTGCGATTTCCGCGTTTCCGTGATCAGGTCCAGGCCGTCGCCGTCCGGCATCAGGATATCCGTCACCACCAGGTCGACCGGTCCCGCCTTCAGCAGCGCCGTCGCCTCGCGCGCGCTGCCCGCGCCAAGCACCTCGTGCCCCGCCGCCTCCAGCCAATGCCGGATCAGGTTGCGGATTTCCGTCTCGTCGTCGGCCACGAGGACTTTGAGGAGCTTGCTCATGGCCGCCGAGCCTGCGCCGCGGACGTGCCCCTTCAAGCATGGGCGATACCTACTCCGGTTGGGCCTGCGCCCGTTCCCGGTCCCGCCGAAAAACGCGTTTGATCCGCCCCCGCGCGCCCGCTCCTATCCGCCCACCCCATGCGTCTCCCCACCGTCCGCGGTCTCGCCTTTTCTCTGCTCCCCTGTCTCGCCGTCGCCGCCGGCGCCGCGACCGCCCGTGAACCCGCCCAGATCGTCGCCGAGCACTGCGCCGGCTGCCACGGCCCCACCCTCACCGGCGGCACCGCCCCCAGCCTGCTCGACGACACGTGGAAATACGGCTCCGACGACGCCACCATCCTCCGCATCCTGCGCGACGGTATCCCGGCGCTCGGGATGAATCCTTACCGCGACATTCTCAGCGAGCCCGAGCAACGCGCCCTCCTCGCCTACCTCCGCCGCCAGGCCCGCGCCTTCGCCCTCGGCCAGGTGCCCAACGCCACCCCGCTCCCCGACGCCGTCACGTTTCCGGGCGAACGCCACAGCTTCCGCCTGGAAACCGTCGCCCGCGGCCTCGATACGCCCTGGAGCATCGTGTTTCTCCCGGACAACTCGATGCTGGTCAGCGATCGCGTCGGCGCACTCCGCGTCATCGGCGCCGACGGCGTGCTCGCGCCCGAGCCCATCCGCGGCACCCCCAAGCCGTTCGTGAAACAGGACGGCGGCTTTCTCGACCTCATCGCCCACCCCGACTACGCGAAAAACGGCTGGCTCTACCTGGCCTACACCGAGCTCGGTGCCGACGGCCGCGCCTCGGGCACCGTCGTGGTCCGCGGCAAAATCAAGGACGGCGCCTGGACCGACGAGCACCTGATCTTCCGCGCCGCGCCGCAGTTCTACTTCACCGACACCAGCCACTACGGCTGCCGCTTCCTCTTCGATCCGACCGGCCATCTGTTCTTCACCATCGGCGACCGCGGCCAAGCCGCCCACGCCCAGGACCTCGGCTCGCCCCTCGGCAAGGTCCACCGCGTCCGCGCCGACGGCACGATTCCCGCCGACAATCCCTTCGTCGGCCGCGCCGGTGCCGTCGCCTCCATCTGGACCTACGGCAACCGCCATCCCCAGGGTCTCCAATACCACCCCGTCACCGGCAAACTCTGGGCCACCGAACACGGTCCGCGCGGCGGCGACGAACTCAACCGCCTCGAACCCGGCCGCAACTACGGCTGGCCCACCGCGTCCCACGGTCTGCCCCAGAGCGTCGAGAAGATCCTCGGCCCCTCGCTCGAGGGCGCCGAGTCGCCCGTCGTCTTCTGGACCCCGTCCATCGCCCCCGCCGCGATCGAGTTCTACGCCGGCGATCGCTTCCCCCGCTGGAGGAATCACCTCTTCATCGCGAGCCTCGTCGGCCGCCGTCTCCTCCGCCTCGAAACCCAGGGCGACAAGGTCGTCCACCAGGAAGTCCTCTTCAAGGAACAGGGCCGCGTCCGCGACGTCGTCACCGGCCCCGACGGCCTGCTCTACGTCGCGCTCAACAACCCCGGCCGCATCGCCCGGCTCGTGCCCGCGCAGTAAGCCGCGCCGCCTGCCCGCGCCCCGCCTCCCGTCGGAAATCCCCTCGCGCCGGCTCAGGACAACGGCTCGGCCGACGCCGCGCCCGCCTCGGGCCGCGCCTCGCCGCGCAGCTGCCGCAGCAGTTCTTCCACGCTGAACGGCTTGCCCAGCAAGCCCACCGCGCCCGCTTCGAGCGACGCCTGCGCCAGTTGCGGCGTGCTCGCGCCGGTCATCATCCAGACCGGCAGCGGCCGGCCCACGGCTTCCGCCCGCGCCCGCAGTTCCCGGCACGCCGCCAGTCCGTTCATGCCGGGCATGTAGACGTCGATCAGCGCTCCGTCGACGGGCGACTGCCCGATCATTTCGAGCGCCTGCGGACCGCTTTCGGCCAGCACCGCGCCGAACCCTTGTTCCCCCAGCAAATAGGCCAACGTGTCCCGCACCGACTTGTTGTCGTCGATCACCAGCAGGGTGCGCTTGGGCCCCGCGGGCACCGGAAAATTGCTGTTCACATCCACGGAGCCGATTCGATGGCGCACACCTTGGTTGGCGTCCAGCCATGAGTGCGCGCCTCGCTTGCCAATCCCCTCCGCCGGCGCCCTCCTTTCCCCCAAACGCCGCACCATGTCCGCCCAACCGTCCCGCCCTCCCGTCCCCGCCGCGCCCCGCGCCGGCCGTGTTTTCCGCGCCGCCTCGTCCGCGTTGGCCCTCGCGCTCGCCGCGACCGCGCCCGCGCAGCCGGCCGACGACAACCCGTTTCTCCGTCCCAGCCCGCACCCGTTCGGCTACCCGGCCTTCGACCAGATCAAGGACACCCACTTCGCGCCCGCGTTCGCCGCCGGCATGGCCGAGCAACTCCGCGAGATCGACGCCCTCGCCGCCGACCCCGCCGCCCCCACCTTCGAAAACACCATCGTCGCCCTCGAACGCTCCGGCGCGACCTACACCCGCGTCAGCCGCACCTTCTCCAATCTCGCCGGCGCCCACACCAACGACGCCCGCCGCGCCCTCGAAAAGGAACTCGCGCCGAAACTCGCCGCGCACGCCGACGCCATTCTCCTCCACGCCGGTCTCTTCGCGCGCATCTCCGCCCTCCACGACCGGCGCGCCGCCCTCGGCCTCGACGCCGAATCCCTCCGCCTGCTCGAGCGCACCTACCGCGACTTCGTCCGCGCCGGCGCCCGCCTCGCCCCGGCCGACCAGACGAAATTGAAGGCGCTGAACGCCGAACTCGCCGGTCTCTCCGCCGCCTTCTCCCAGGCCGTGCTCAAGGCCACCAACGCCGCCGCCATTGTCGTCGACCGCCGCGAGGACCTCGCCGGCTTCTCCCCCGACGAGATCGCCGCCGCGGCCGCCGCCGCCCGCGCCGCGGGCCACGAGGGCAAGTTCGCCCTCCGCCTGCTCAACACCAGCGGCCAGCCCGCCCTCGCCTCGCTGCAAAACCGCGACCTCCGCCGCCGCCTCCACGAGGCCTCGCTCGGCCGCGGCGGCCAGGCCGGCGACACCGACACGCGCCCGATCCTGGCCCGCCTCGCCCGCCTCCGCGCCGAACGCGCCCGCCTGCTCGGTTACGAGCACCACGCCGCCTACCAGCTCGAGGAGCAGACCGCCCGCTCCGTCGCCACCGTCAACAAACTCCTCGCCGACCTCGCCCCCGCCGCCGTCGCCAACGCCCGCCGCGAGGCCGCCGACATGCAGCGCCTCATCGACCGCGAAAACGGCGGCTTCACCCTCGCCGCCTGGGACTGGTCCTTCTACGCCGAAAAAGTCCGCCGCGAGCGCTACGCCTTCGACGCCGCCGAACTCAAACCCTACTTCGAGCTCGATCGCGTCCTCCGCGACGGCGTCTTCTACGCCGCCACCCGCCTCTACGGTATCACGTTCAAAGAACGCAAAGACCTCCCCGTCTACGAGCCCACCGTGCGGGTCTTCGATGTGTTCGATGCCGACGGCCGCCCGCTCGCGATTTTCCTCGGCGACTTTTACGCCCGTCCCTCCAAACGCGGCGGCGCCTGGAATTCCGCCTACGTCGTGCAGTCGACGCTCCTCGGCAACCGCCCCGTCTACGCCAACCACCTCAACATCCCCCGCCCCGCCGACGGCGCGCCCCCCCTCCTCACCGTCGACGAAGCCGAGACCCTCTTCCACGAATTCGGCCACGCCCTCCACGGCATGTTCTCCGCCGTGAAATACCCGCGCTTCGCCGGCACCGCCGTCCCGCGCGACTTCGTCGAGTATCCGTCCCAGGTGAACGAGATGTGGATGACTTGGCCCGACATCCTCAAGAACTACGCCAAGCACCACCGCACCGGCGAACCGCTCCCCGCCGCCCTCCTGGAGAAGATGCAGGCCGCCGAGCGCTTCAACCAGGGCTTCGCCACGACCGAGATCCTCGCCGCCATGCTGCTCGACCAGGCCTGGCACCAGCTCACGCCCGACCAGGTGCCCGACGCCGCCGGCGTCCTCGCCTTCGAAGCCGCCGCCCTGAAAAAAGCCGGCGTCGACTTCGCGCCCGTCCCGCCGCGCTACCGCAGCAGCTACTTCTCCCACATCTTCAGCAGCGGCTACTCCGCCGGCTACTACTCCTACCTCTGGAGCGAGGTGCTCGATGCCGACAGCGTCGACTGGTTCCGCCGCAACGGCGGCCTCACCCGCAAAAACGGCGACCACTTCCGCGCCACGCTGCTCTCCCGCGGCGGCAGCCGCGAGGCCATGGAGCTCTTCCGCGACTTCACCGGCCGCGCCGAACCCGACCTGAAACCGCTGCTCAAACGCCGCGGCCTCGAGGCCCACTGAGCGGGCGACCGCCGGTATCCGGTCCGCGGCGCCGCCGCAGCCCGGCTCCGCCTCATCACTCGTCACTCATCACTTATCACTTGCTTCCCCACGCGCCGATGATTCCGCCCATCAGCGTCATCGTCACCGCGTGGTAGCCGGCGTTGATCAGAAACAGTTTCAGCGACCGGTGCTCGAAAAGATACGTCACCCCATAGGCCGCCGCCACCCAGCCGAATCCCGCCGCGGCCCCGGCGAATAGCCCGAAGCTGAGCGAGGCCTTCGGCCCCACAAACGCCGCCAGATTCGCCGCCATCACCAGCGCGAGCACGAACGACCCGCCGAAGATCCGCGCCGTCCCGCCCATGCGCGCCAGCGATTCCTTGGTGAAGCCGCTCTCGCGCATCCACGCGTTGCCGAACACCGGCGGCGCATACCAGACGCCGCCGACGACAAACGTGCTCACCGCCGCGACGAGCACGGCGATCCAATTGATGGAAAATGGTTCGGACATGGGCGAAGTCGCTCCGGGCGATTTTGAGGGGGAGGGGGGAAGGGTGGAGGGTGGCTGGAACGGCACCCACGGTGCGCGCGCGTCCATCCCCCTCAATCCCCCTCGGCCCGAAGCGCGATTCCCGCCTCCCGAACCCGGATTTTCCGCTCCCGAAGCGGCGCCGCGTCAGACCGGCACCGCCGATGCGTCCAGCGGCCGGTAGAGGTGCGTGTTGCTCTGCAATTCGATCCGCACGCCCAGCGCCGCCGCGCGCACCCGCGCCTGCTCCAGATAGCGCCCCGCCTCCTCCGGCACCCGGCTCAACATCTGCTCCGAATACACAAACTCCCACGGTCCGCGCCGCACCCGCCAGCTGGGTTGGTCGCCGAACGGAAAGAGCTGCGAAAACAGCACCGCGTCGACCCCGAGCTCCGCCGCCAGCTCCACAAACGCCGGCGCCTCGGCGATGTTCTCCGCCATCAGCGTCATGTTCATGAACACCTCCAGCGACCGCCGCTGATGCCCCCGCCGCGCCGCGATCAATGTCTCCACGCCGCGGCGCGCCCGCGCCAAGTCCGCCCCGCGGATCCGCGCATAGGTTTCCGGCGTCGCCGCGTCGAAGGAGAAACTGATCTCCGTCAATCCCGACTCCAGCAGCCGCCGCGCGTGGTCCGGCGACATCAACAACGCATTCGAATTGGCGCGGATGAACAGGTCCTCCCGCCCCGCGCACGCCTCGATCAAACGCCAGAACGCGGGCGCCAGCAGCGGCTCGCCCAGCCCGCTCACGATCATCCGCGCCGCCGTCGCCAGGAAATGCCCGATGCGCTCGAGGATCGCGATCGGCATGTGGCTCGGCCGGTCGACCAGCCCCACGCCGTGCGGACACATCACGCAGCGCAGATTGCAGATCGTCGAAACCTGCACGACGATGTCCACCGGCCGCGCGCGCAGCACCACCGCGCCCGCCGCGTAATCCTGCAAGGCCAACGCCGCGTTCTCCGCCGACGCCGGCCGCGTGCCCGCGATCGCATCCACCAGCCGATAGGCCCGCCCCTCCGCCCGGCCGTGCCGCGCGAAGTGCTCCAGCCCCGACGAAAACGCCCGGCGCCGCACCGCCTCCGCCACATCCGGATGCGCCTCCAGATACCACGCGTCGTCGAACGTCCGGGCCAGCTCCGGATCGATCGCCGCGCGGCTCTCCGGGGGCGAGAACGCGAGGTGCTGCTGCTGGTAAGGGCAATCGGTCGACTCGCACACCCGGTGGACTTCGCCCCGCAACAACGCCGCGCGCACGTCGCGCAGCACCGGCCCGTTCCAGATCTCGTCCGCGGTGTTCACCCGCAGGTCGCCGACCGGCTTGGAGCCGTGCCCGCACGGCAACACCTCCCCTTCGTGCGTCACGATCATCCAATGCCAGGGATACATGCAGTTGCGGACGCTCATGGGAACGGAACGAATCGGTAAGTGGGCGGACGGCGAGTCGACGACAATCGGCGCGGCGAAACCCGCCGCGATTCCGTCCGCCTTTTTTCGGCCGCCTCCCACGGCACCTGCTTGCCACGTCCGCCGGCCGAAACCACAACACCCGCGCCTGGCCCACGGGCCGGCCTTCCCATGCGCTTCGGCCCTTCCTGCCTTCGGCCCCGTCCGCCCGCGCTCCGGCGCACGGTCTCCGGCCCGTGGTGGCCGCTCGCCCTCCTCGCACTCGCGCCCGTCCTCCTGCGCGCCGACGACTGGCCGCAGTGGCGCGGACCTACCCGCGACGGAGTCTGGCGCGAATCCGGCCTCCTCGAGACGTTTCCCGCCGCCGAGCTCACGCCGCTGTGGTCCGTGCCCGTCGGCCCGGGTTTCTCCGGCCCCACCGTCGCCGGCGACCGCGTCTTCGTCATGGACCGCGTCACGGCGTCTGCGGAACAGGAACGCATCCTCTGTTTCGATCGCCGCACCGGCCGCCGACTCTGGCTGCACGCCTACCCCTGCGCCTATCGCGATGTCGCTTACGACCTCGGCCCGCGCGCGTCCGTCACCGTCGCCGGCGACCTCGCCTTTTCCCTCGGCACGATGGGGCAGGCCGCCTGCCTCTCGGTCACCGACGGCCGCGTCCTCTGGACGCGCAACCTGCCGGCCGAGTATCAGGTGCCGGTCAGCTTCTGGGGCATGACCTCCGCTCCGTTGGTCTTCGGCGATCTCGTGATCTTCCAGCTCGGCGGTGCCGAGGCCTGCCTGGTTGCCCTCGACACCCGGACCGGCCTGGAACGCTGGCGCGCACTCGACGGCCCCGCCTCCTACTCTCCGCCGCGCTTGGTCCGCTTTGGCGCCACGGACGCCGTCCTTGTCTGGACCGGCCGCTGGCTCGCCGCTGTCGACGCCATGACCGGTCGCGTGCTGTGGCAGGAACCCTGCCCGCAATCCCGCATGGTCCACAGCGCCGCCGATCCCGTCTGGGTGGAATCGCCCGCCGGTGCCCACGTCCTGCTCGCCTCGTTTTACGACGGTGTCCGGTATTTCGCGGTGGACGCCGCGACCTGCACCCTGCGCTGGCACCGCACCGGCCCGAACGAGCGCAAATCCGACGCCTTCAACCCGATCGCCTCGACCCCGCTCGTCCGCGACGGCCACGTCTACGGCGTGCACAGTCATGGCGAGATCCGCGCCCTCGCCCTCGCCACCGGCAACCGCCTCTGGGAAGACACCCGCGTCATGCCTCCCGCCCGCTGGGGCACCGCGCACTTCGTGCAAAACGGCGACCGCACCTGGATCACCACCGAAACCGGCGAGGTCGTGATCGCCCGCCTCGCGCCCACCGGCCTCGAAGTCCTGAGCCGCGCAAAAATCCTCGCGCCGGACAGCCCGATCGTGGGCCGCGAGTCGCCCGTGGCGTGGGCCCATCCCGCTTACGCGCACCGGAGCATTTTCGCCCGCAGCGATTCCCGGCTTGTCTGCATCTCCCTCGCTGCGCCCGCCCGCCCGTGAGCCTGCCCACCTTCGCCGCCTCCGTCCCCCCGACGACCTCGCCGCCGCGCCGCGCCGGCCCCGAGATCCGCGACGGCTGGATGCGCCTCGTCGGCATCCCGTTCTTCGGCCTCGTCATTCCGCGCTTCACCGGCGTCCTCGGCAAACTCACGCCCGCCGACCCGCTCTACTGGGCCGGCACCGCGTGGTTCATCGGCGTCGCCGCCCTCGTCTGGCAGGGCAACCGCTGGCTCCTCTTCAAGCAGCGCGCCCACCTCGACTGGTTCGCCCGACCGGTCCTCAAACTCGTATTGCTCGTCGCCGCCAACATCGTCTACACCGCGCCCGTCACCATCGCCACCACGTGGCTCTGGCTCCACCTGATCGACGCGCCGTTCGTTTTGGAAAACTGGGCCAAGATCAACCTCGCCACCGCCTGGGTCGTCATCGCCGTCATTTTCGTCACCCACGCCTACGAGACCGTCTTCCTCATCAAGGAACGCGAGAGCGACCTCCTCCGCCTCGAGCGCACCGAGCGCGCCCGCCTCGAGGCCGAACTGGAGACCATGAAGGCCCAGCTCGCGCCGCACTTCCTCTTCAACTGCCTCAACACCCTCGCCGCCCTCATCGACCGCGCCCCCGCCCAGGCCGCCGTCTTCAACCAGCACCTCGCCGACGTCTGCCGCTACCTGCTGCTCCAGAAGAACCGCGACCTCGTCCCGCTCGACGACGAACTCGCCTTCTTCGACTCCTACGCCGCCCTCACCCGGCTCCGCTTCCCCCGCAGCCTCCGCATCGATCTCGTGGGTCTCGACGATCCCGCCGCGCGCGCCGCCCTCCTGATCCCGCCCGCCTCCCTCCAGCTGCTCCTCGAAAACGCCATCAAGCACAACCGCTTCGACGAAGCCGACCCGCTCCCCGTCGAGATCCGCCTCGAGCCCGACGCCCTCGTCGTCACCAACCCGCTCCGCCCCCGCCCCGCCGCCGCGCCCTCCACCGGCATCGGCCTGC
>JACCEB010759060.1_pt1 | contig 24926 bp, 38 predicted proteins | sample 7454761 | NCBI WGS metagenome assembly JACCEB01 (sample SAMN15323454, study PRJNA562643) | freshwater metagenome | isolation source: river surface water | place: USA:Blue River Watershed | collected 2017-08-18
TTGTTCTCTCATGACAAAGAAATTCGTGGAATCAAAACTGCCAACGACAGTACCATGCAACAGATTCAACATCTGCAGAGTCAGGTGCGCAGACTAGAGCGCAAACTGCAAGCTCAAACTGACTATTTGTCCGCACTACACAACAGCGGGTTGCTAAAAAAGTAACACTTTTGTACTATTGTTGCTACTTTTGCAACAAAAAACCCTGTAAAATCAAGCACTTACAGCACCTGAAACTGCCGCAAAAACGGTTGACCCAAAAGGCTCCATTTGCTATACTAATGGCATAGTGATTAATAAGGAGCTGAAATGACTGAATTTGAAAGCAAGTGCTACGGTATGTCCACCCAAGCAATCCGCGAACAATATATGCAGAGCATTACTGCTAAACTGTCAGGGCTAGAAATGGTTGCTATGAGTGTTCTTAGCGATGCACAAGAGCTTATGACTTTTGGAAACGCCCAAGCAACAGATCAAGCTCGTAAAAATATCAACATTGCCAAGTTTATCCTGTCTGAAATGATGGAATCCAAGGAGAGTGTATAATGTTTACTGTTGAAATCTACAAAGCAGACAAGCGCAAAAAGTCCGGCGAGCGTCAGGTGCTCAAACAGGACTACGACACAGACAATCGCTCCATGCTGGAACACTCAGTCAAGAACACCTGGCTCAAGCGCGATGGCTATCGTTATGAGATCCATGAAACTTATGTGACTCGCAAGAACCTGCTGAGTGGACAAGAGTTCCAAGAGCGTTATGACACTCCTTACTACTGCTCGCCTTCTTCCGAAACTTACTGGAGCGCCTAACATGCCCAAGTTCAAAGAATACAAGATCCAAACACGCACCCTGGTTGCTCTGGCCTTTGCGGCCCAACGAGCCAACGGTGGTGCCCTGCACAGAGACACTCGTTTCTTTGATCCAGCCCAGGATGCCTTTGTGGAAGTGGTGCCCAACAAGACTCTCATGCTGAACAGTTTTGCAATCGAGCCCGGCAGCAATCCAGAGCTGGTGCCCACAGATGAGGACTTTGCCCAAGCAGATGCTGCTATCAGTGCCATCCAGGGTGATGTGCTGGTCAAGAAACTGGCAGACCGCCGGGTTAGCGATTTCCAATTCAACCTCAGTGAAGCTATTGGCCGGGATACCTGCACCCAGCGTGACTGCGGCTTGGTTGCGTTTGTGCCCAAAACCTATGCAGGCATGTTGGAACGTCAAGAAAAGGACGAAGCCAAAATTGTACTGGCCAGTACCAGTGAATATCTGGGCCGTGTGGGCGAGAAAATCCAATTGGATTTTACCCTGATTGACAGCAGATATCTTCAGCAGTATAATTGCTACAGTGTGACTGGCCATGACGGTTGTGGCAACATGGTCAACTTCTTGACCGCACACCAAAATTTGGCAGTCAGCGGACGCATACAGGGCAAGGTCAAACGCACCGAAGTCAGCCAGTACCACAATGGTGCCAAAGTAACCAATCTGAATTTTGTAAAAAGGATCTAACAATGGAGTTTAGTAAACAAGTAAATTGGCAAACCTACACTGGCGGCAATGGTCTATGGAGCAAACAGAAAAAGGCCGTAACCATTCTTCAAGTGTGGTTAGCTTATGTCAACGACGAAGACAACTTTGGCGAGCTGTGTGCAAGATTTGACACCAAAACTTGGAACTGTGATGCCGACGGACTTATCTACACAGACAGTGTGTGGATCAATGAGTTCCGTGCGCTCATGCGCTCACTGGGATTCAGTCGTAGTGCTGTGAACGACATCAGCTTCAGCGAGCAGGGCATGCAAGGAGAAGATTTTGTAAGTATGGATGTGGGTCCAGACTTTCTACGCGAAGTAGAACCCATGTATCGCTTTACCGTGAACCGAGAGGCTATCAATGCTTGAATTCCAACCCTATAGTGTGCCCAAAAACATTCAGCGAGCACTAAGTGACTACATCGAACGCGGCATACCCGTGGGCGGATTTTTGTATGCTGTTTTGAGCAACGATCTTTTTACAGCAGTGAACCAAACGGAAGATCTAACAGGTTTGTCAGAAATTGTAAACTGGATCTACGACCGCGCACCGCAGGCTTGCTGGGGAAGCGAAGCCAAGGTTATTCGGTGGTTACAAGAGCATCCTGAGCGCGGCAATACAATCAAATTGACTTGATTGTTTTGTAATTCTTCTGTACAATTGGTATAAATATTTGCATGTAGGTGCCCTCCGGGCCTACATGCAAAACCATTTGTTTAAGGAGAAAAAGAATGGCTAAAATCATAGGTATCGACCTAGGTACCACCAACTCATGCGTCGCTGTAATGGAAGGCGACAAACCCAAAGTAATTGAAAATGCAGAAGGCGCCCGTACTACACCTAGTATTGTTGCCTACGCCAACGATGAAGTGCTGGTGGGTGCCAGTGCCAAACGCCAAGCCGTTACCAATTCAAAGAACACCATCTACGCTGCCAAGCGCCTGATCGGTCGTAAATTCAAAGACAAAGAAGTACAAAAAGACATCGACTTGATGCCTTACAAAATTACCGAAGCCACAAACGGTGATGCGTGGATTGAAGCACAGGGCAAGGAACTGGCTCCTCCACAGATTTCTGCAGAAGTTCTGCGCAAGATGAAACAAACAGCTGAAGCCTATCTAGGAGGCGAAGTAACACAGGCTGTTATCACTGTACCTGCCTACTTCAATGATAGCCAGCGTCAGGCCACCAAAGATGCAGGTAAAATTGCAGGCCTGGAAGTGCTGCGTATCATCAATGAGCCTACTGCGGCTGCACTGGCTTACGGTCTAGACAAGGCAACCAAGAAAGACAGCAAGGTAGCTGTGTACGACCTGGGTGGTGGTACATTTGATATTTCAATCATCGAAATTGCCAATGTGGATGGCGACAAACAGTTTGAAGTGCTTGCTACGAACGGAGACACATTCCTGGGCGGTGAAGACTTTGACCAACGCATCATGGACTTCCTGGTTGAGGAATTCAAGAAAGAACAAGGTGTTGATCTAAGCAAGGATACTTTGGCACTGCAACGCCTCAAGGATGCGGCAGAAAAGGCCAAAATTGAACTTTCTTCAAGTGCGCAAACTGAGGTGAATCTGCCCTATATCACAGCAGACGCATCAGGTCCCAAGCATCTGGCAATCAAGCTGAGCCGCAGCAAACTAGAAAGTCTTGTTACAGACTTGGTGGAGCGTTCGATTGAACCATGTCGCACTGCTCTTAAAGATGCAGGACTCACTGCCGCAGATATCGACGATATCATCTTGGTAGGTGGGCAAACACGTATGCCTATGGTTCAAGGCTACGTCGAAAGCTTCTTTGGCAAAGCTCCTCGCAAGGATGTGAACCCAGACGAAGCAGTGGCCGCAGGCGCAGCTATCCAAGGTGCTGTGCTAGGTGGCGATCGCACCGATGTATTATTGCTTGATGTTACACCGCTGTCACTAGGTATCGAAACCCAAGGTGGTATTATGGCCAAGGTCGTGACCAAGAATACAACTATTCCAACCAAGCAGACGCAAGTGTTCTCTACCGCCGATGACAACCAACCTGCGGTGACCATCAAGGTCTACCAAGGTGAGCGCGAAATGGCTCAACACAACAAGCTACTGGGCGAGTTTAACCTCGAAGGCATTCCTCCTGCACCACGTGGCACTCCGCAGATTGAAGTTGCATTTGATATTGATGCCAACGGTATTCTCAAAGTCAGTGCCAAAGACAAGAACACCGGCAAGCAAAACAACATAACCATCAAGGCTAACTCAGGACTGACTGAGGACGAAATCCAGAAGATGGTAGCGGATGCAGAAGCCAATGCCGAAGCTGATAAAAAAGCTCGAGAGTTGGTAGAAACTAAAAATGCTGCGGAGCATCAGATCTGGGGCGTAGAAAAGAACCTCAAAGAGCACGGTGACAAGCTACAAGACGAACAGCGTGAAGCAATCAAAACCGGCTTGCATGATCTCAAAGAAATGCTAAAGTCTGAAACTGATGTGGACAAGATCAACGAAGCCTTGCAGGCATTTGTGCCAAAGTCAATGCCATTGTTTGATCTTGCAGGTCAGGCAGAAGCAGATAAGCAGAAAGCCGATGCTGATGAAGTCAAGGCCAAGACTGACAAGCAGGGCGATGATGTTGTTGATGCACAATTTACTGAAGTCAAAGACGACAACAAATAAACACAGGGGGCTCCGGCCCCCTTTTCAATTATGACAACTCTATATTTAGACATGGACGGCGTGGTAGCTGACTTTGATGCCTACGCATTTGCAGTGGCTGGATTTCCTCCCAGTGGAGGATTTTACACTGACCAACAATGGCAATTGATTGCCAACAATCCTAGGCTGTATCGTGATCTACCTAAAACAATATATGCAGACACCTTGGTAGAAACATGCAGGCAATTTTGTTCAAAACACAACTATGATCTATTGTTTCTAACAGCAGTGCCAAAGGGAAATGACATGCATTGGAGTTTTTACGACAAAATGATCTGGACTCAACAATTCTATCCTGACATTCCAGTACATTTTGGCCCTTACAGTGTAGACAAGCATGTTCACTGTGTGCCTGGAGATATCTTGATAGACGATCGTCGCAGCAATATTGAGGAGTGGAGAGCAGCTGGCGGTATTGCTATCCACCACGTGAGCATCTCTACCACTCTGCTCGAACTAAACAGTATTGATCAAAGTTCTTGATATATTTTTAACACCTCCACTACAGCTGGATGACGATGAACGTCTTTGCCTGTAAGCTCTACCCCGGCTACGTACTTGCTATGTTGGTAGCGTTCAACTAGACTCTTGAAGTCTAGCAGACCGTTGTCAGGATCTTTACGGTCAGCCTGTCGAGTGTCGCCAGTTACCACCATCTTGGATTCGTCACCTAACCGGGTAAGCAGCATCTTCATTTGCCCTGGTGTGGCGTTTTGCATCTCATCTGCGATGATCCATGCGTTCTTAAATGTGCGCCCCCGCATGTATGCCAGTGGAGAGATCTCAATCACATTGTCTTCTAGCATACGGGTTACTTCCTGTGGTCGGTAATACTCTTTGATTATGTCAAAAATTGGACGAGTCCATGGTTCCATCTTTTGATTTATATCGCCCGGCAAAAAGCCGTGCTTCTCATCATCCACTCCCACAGCAGGTCTAGTCAGTATTAGTTTATTGACTTGTCCTGATCTTAGAGCTCGGATGGCTGCTACCACAGCCAACATGGTTTTTCCTGTGCCAGCTGGTCCTGTGGCAAACACTATTTTTATTCCATCGTTTTTAAGCAAGTCTATGTATATTTCTTGATTGCGGCTTTTGGGTATTAGTATGGGGTCTTTTCTTTGATGGCTGTATTCTTTGAAGCTGATTGTGTTGTCTACGCCGGCTGTTTGTAATGCCAGCCTATTTTTCCTTTTGCTCAAGGGTAAGTCTCCTGTGCTTGATGTAGAATCTACCATGTTACGCAAGTTAGACTTGCCCAACAAGTCTACAACAATATTTACAGACAGGTGAGCTGCTGGATAAATGTACACTGTTTTTGAGCTTTTACAGTCATAAGTATTAGGCTAGCTCTTCAATTTCCTTCACAAACGTTCAAACTGCGTCAAGCATAAATACTTGGTAAAGGGCCAAGTATTCATGAGCAGCCAATTTTTAGAACAAAAAACCATTTGTATAAGTGCAGTGCCAGGTGCGCTAGGACACTATCTTGGCGCTTTGATATATCATGCTGCCAATCCCGCTGCTGGTAAACCAAACTGGACTGTGGATGCCAATGTAGTTGCATGGCCTAGTCAAGTTGTTTGGAAGTCTTTTGAACCAGCTAGCATGCAATACGACCTGTCTGCTTTACAAGCCAGAATTGCAAGTCAAACATCAACCCAGTCTATTGACCCTGCTGTAACACAAGTGGTTGTAAGTCACTGGCTTGATTCTGCTGCGTTTCACCAACTATTTCCTAATTCACAAGTTATCAGGATAGCAGTAGAACAAAAGGATATTGCCCAGATTGGGTACAACGCTTTGTACCACGAATGTTTTCGCAATGGTAGCTATCAAAACATTGCCCGTTCGGTAGCTGATGCTCTTACTTTCTTGAACATGGTAAATGAATGGTCTACCATCGATGAAATTTTAGAAGACGGCATGCATAGAGATAACCTTGCTGTTAAGTTAATTGGTCTGAATGCAGGACAAACCAGCTGGACTATTGATCAACAGCAAAACAACGATGGTGCTTATGTAACAAACTATTCAAAGCTCTACCCTTATTGGAAGGCCGACAGACCAGCAGCATCACAAGAACTGATTAATGTGCTAGATTTTTTACAACTAGATCCTGTACAGTTGTCTCCGGCAGAATCCTGGCAAATGCTATTGCCTAAGTTCAACCAGGTGCCCAACTTATAAATATACCTAACTATGACAACTAACATTGCCGATATAATTGACAACACAAAAGATCTGTACATGACCGACAGTTCTGTTAATGCATTATTGGATTTTGAACGTGTGCTAGACGAACTTAATCTTTATGCATTTAGAAACTGGAAAAAAGGTGAACTGGTAGACGGACCAGACATCGAAAAATATTTTGTGTCATGTGTGTTCATGTGGCCCTATAAAAAAATGCCGGACCCTCGCGGAGCAGAAATGCTGTCCGAGTTTGATTGCGAAATTAGATACAAAAAAGATTTCTTAGAAACTCCCAAGAAAGTTGAAAGTCCAGACGACTTTGAACCAGGTGGTCATTATCCCCGCATGGAGAAAAAACCCATATGGTTGGTTGAAATAACTATTCCTAAAAAATTGATTACAGAAATAAACCGAGGTAGTGTGGAATTGGAAAATGACACAGTTGACATGGAGGACATAGACCAAGCCTATGAGACCGGTGCAGATGATGATATAAATCGCACACCAGATGCTCAACAAACAGGCCCGGGTAATCAAGGACAACAATCATGAGCGTAGAGTATGGTGATCTAGAACGTACAGTGCATCCAGAACTGCACATCGACGAATTTGAAAGCAAGATGGGCGACAATAGAGATGTAGTTGTGCTCAGCCTCAAAGTCAAAGGCAAGGCTCCTGGATTAGATATATGTGACTTTGTTGAAAAGGCCTACGAATGGGTATTAGATGCAGATGTAAGTTCAGGCGAAATGAGTGACGGAGACTATTTGGTATTCATTGAAATGCCGCGAGACAAGTCTACTGTACCTCATATTATCGAAATGATGGAGGACTTGATGAATCTAACATTACAGGATCTGACCGAATGGCGTGTTAGATATAGGCACAGTCAACAAGACCATGAAATCAATGAACAGGAATTGTCTGCCGTTGTTCCTAGCTCTGCTCAGGACTACGATGCCAAGTACAATAAAAAAGAGATCGACGAATTAAAACTAGCTGCTGGTGTCAAGGTAGATACCAAAGCACCTAAAAATGATTTTACAGAGAGCCTGAGAGTCGCAGCAGGCATTTTATAAGGAGCGATTATGAGTTTCAAATTTGAATTCACTGAAGCAAAACTTAAACAGATTCTAGTGGGAGCACCACATGTGGATCAATGGTTCTTGGCTATTCGGGCCATTTTACCTGACTATGAAATTGACACACCAGAGCGTGTGGCCTGCTGGTTGGGACAAACCGCACACGAAAGCGGCAATTATAGATTCCTAAGAGAAAACCTAAATTATTCAGCAGAAGGCTTGAACAAGATATTCAAAAAGTATTTTCCCACAGTGGAAAGTGCAAAACCTTATGCTCGCAATCCAGAAAAGATCGCCAACAGAGTTTATGCAAGCCGTATGGGCAATGGCGATGAAAGATCCGGCGACGGATGGAAATACCGCGGTCGTGGACTGATTCAACTCACAGGCAAAAACAACTACGAAAATTTTGCCATGAGCATTGAAGAAAGCGTTGACGAAACAGTGAAGTTTCTTGAAACCTACGAAGGTGCAGTACAAAGCGCATGCTGGTTTTGGGAGGCAAATAACCTGAATGATCAAGCAGACAAGATGGATGTCAAACTACTAACCAAAAAAATCAATGGTGGCTACATCGGGCTTGAAGATCGTATCAAGCACATCACTCACGCAATGCATGTGCTGAAAGGACATTGATCATGAGCTGGTCGACCATAAGCTGGATGATCAGCTGGTTGCCTGACAGTCTGCTGATGTGGATTTTTTACGGATGTTTCTTTCTAGGCATTGCATTAATTCTAACCAGCTGGTTCGTAAGTTTTATCCCTATCATCAATAGGTACAGATTTCCAACCCAAGTTATTGGTATCCTGGCCTATGGCCTGGGTGCATTCTTGATTGGTGGATTGGGTGTAGAGCTGGGCTGGCGTGAACGAGTTGCCGAGATGGAGAAAAAGGTAGCTGAAGCAGAAGCAAAAAGTCAACAGGTCAACACAGTGATCGAAACCAAGATTGTAGAAAAAGTAAAAATCATCAAAGAAAAAGGACAGAAGCAGATTGAATATATTGATCGGGTGGTCAAAGGTGAAACAACAGAAATCACCAAAGACATGAGCGAAGATGAGCGCAACGCCTTTTTGGCCAAGCAAAAAGAGCTAGAAGATTCGATTAAAAATTGTCCTGTTCCTGAGATAATTGTTGAAGAACTCAATAAGGCAGCGGAACCAAAATGAAACTATATTCAATTTTACTTGCAACTTTGTTAACCGGCTGTTCAACCACAGTACCAGTGGTGATGAAATTTCCAGACATACCTCCTTCATTAAATGAGAAATGCGCAGAGCTTAAAAAAATTGAAGGCAAGAGTGTGACCATTGTGGAATTACACAAAACTGTGGTACAAAATTATACCTTGTATCACGAATGCTCAACCAAAGTTGAAGGATGGATGGAATGGCATCGTACTCAGAAGCAAATATATGAGAGTGTGAAATGAAAAAGGTTCTTGCTGCATTATTGTTGTCAAGTGCATTATCAGGCTGTGCTGTCTGGGATGCTTACTTCATGGCAAAATTTGATGTCAATGAATACCAGTATATCACAAGAATAAGAACTCATTCTCAAATTGGTGCGCCCAAATGCGGAACTCCCGAAGTCACAGAACATGTACGGTACATTTACACTGTGGCCCAAGAGTACAAAAATTATGCAGAAATGATACCTCGTAACGAAAACAGTTTTCAACTGGCTAGTACCTTGACACAAATTACAGATGAATTTTACAAACGCTACCAAGGCGACAAACCTCCTAGTGCGGTGTATTGCAAAGCCAAGTTTGCTGCCATTGAACGCAGTTCTGAAAACATTCAAAAAGTTATAGGAGCTAAACCGCGATGAAAGCACAAGACATACTAGACAGCTTGCAGGGTACTGAAACTCGAGATCCACGTATGGCACAGGCAGCAGCCATGCTAAGTGAGTATACTCAAGAATTTCAGGCAGGAAGGTTAAGCAACGACGAATATCAGGAACTGGTAGCAGATTTACAGGTAGAAAACTTGATAAATGCTCAGTGCGACGATCTCGCAGCCAAGGAAAGGTTAAATACAATTTGTTCAGCTGTGCTCAATGCAGCCAGCTTATTATCCAGCGTATAAGGTTAAAATTATGATACAGTCCACACACAAAGACAATCTTGACATGTACTACAACATGGGAGGATGGCTAGGTGATATCGCATTCAAGGCAAAAAATCTTGTGCGATTGTTTGAAAGCAAAGAAATGCCAGAGCCGGCATTGACACACATGCTTACAGAAATGATGAAGATGACCAGCGTTACAGCAACCCCAGACGAAATTCTTAAAAAAGATGATCTTAATGGCGTGCTCACTGCTATCATCGCAGAAGCACAAGCAGCGTAAGGAGAAGCAAGATGGCATTGCACGATTCAATATTGAAATTGATTAACAAAGAACCCAAGGACGAAAGCGCACCCAAGCCACCAGCTGGCTCAAGATCCGAGCGCGAAGCAAAAATTAAAGACAAAGCTGGCATGGTGATTTCTGTGTTTGCGTTACTACTGGCAGTTAATGCCTGGTACGGCGGCAAATTAAGCAGCACTGTGCTAAACAATACTCTTGGCGCCAACAATGCTTGGGCATATTATCAGGCCAAAAATGGTCGTGGTGTCAGTTATGAAATAGCAGCAAAGACCACAAGTGATCCCAAACTCAGAGCAGAGTTCCAGGCAGAGAAAGCTCGCATGGATGCCGATAAAAAAGAAATCATGGAAAAGGCTCGTGAGATGGAACGCATCCGCGACGAAGCCAAAAAAGGATCTCCATGGATTGGCTACGCCAGCACTGCTTACCAATTGGCAATCGTGGTATTATCTGCCAGTATCCTGGCAGTGAGCATGCCAATGTTTTGGGGCAGTTTTGTTGTAGCAGGAGCAGGAATTGTTCTAAGCCTCAATGGCTTGTACTTGTGGTTCTAAGGAGGTTATAATGTTAGAAACAATTTTTTGGTTGGCATTAGGAGCATTTATTGGGTGGAACTTTCCTCAACCAGAGTTTGCCAAAACCATCCAGGCACGAGTGTTAGCAGTATTCAAAAAACAATAAAGGAGCAATCGAAATGGCAACATTTGGTAAAACCCCAATCGCAGATTTGGGTGACACAGGCGATGCAGACGGCAGAATTCCTGCAGGCCTACCCAGCAACAGTTTTGGCGCAGTAACTCCAGGCTTTGGTACATCGCCAAGCCCTGCACCTGCACCACAAGCAGCACCACAGGGCTATGCACCTGACCGTACCGCAGGTGCTGCTGCCGCAGTGGCCGGCGGTGCCGAAAGCACAGTGGCCAACACCAACACCGACTGGATCAACAACAAGTGGCGTCCAGCCATGGGTTGGTTGTACATGACAACGTGTACTTTTGACTTTGTTATCTTCCCAATCCTCTGGAGTATCCTACAGACACTGCAAGGTGGGCAGGTTACAAGCCAATGGCAACCACTTACACTGCAAGGTGCAGGCCTGTATCACATTGCTATGGGTGCCGTGCTTGGTATTGCAGCGTATGGACGCACCAAGGAAAAGGTTTCCGGGTCCGCCTAACTGGTTAAATACGCATAAGAGAAGTCAGCTGAGATTGCCTAACTAGGAATCTCAGCTTGACACATGGTTAATTAACGTGTAAACTATGCGCATGGATTATTATTCAATACTTGGAGTCCCTAAAGGATCTTCAGACCAAGACATCAAAAAGGCCTATCGTAAATTAGCCATGCAACATCATCCTGATCGGGGTGGTGATCAAAACAAGTTTCAGCAGATTCAAGAGGCGTACGACACACTTAGCGATCCAGCGAAACGATCTCAGTACGATAATCCGCAGCCTCAAGGTAACTTCAGTTTTCATTTTGGACAGAGCGGAAATCCCTTTGAAGAAATATTTCAAAGTTTTGGGTTTGGACATGGACATGATCCTTTCGCTCACATGCGGCAACGCAAAAACAAGGACCTAAGGATACAATTGGATCTGGCCTTGCATGACACTCTGCAGGAACAAATCAAAACAGTTAGTGTGCAAACTACAACAGGCGAAAGACAAACTGTTCAAGTCAACATACCCAAGGGCATCAGATCTGGCCACCAGATGCGATTCCCGGGGCTGGGCGATAACATGTTTGGTAGTATCCCACGTGGTGATTTGTATGTGCTATTCAATGTTCGCCCAGATCCGCAGTTTGAAATCGAAGGCGATGATTTAGTGTACAAAGTACATATCAATGTTCTTGATGCCATGATTGGCTCTACTATAGATGTACCCACACTAGATTCAAAAGTATTTAGATTGACCATACCTGCCGGAACATTACATGGTGCGAGGTTGCGTTTACCCAACCAGGGACTGTATACTATAAACACAGAGCGTCGGGGCAATCTGTTGGTACAAGTAAATCTTGTTGTACCAGTTTTCCAGTCAGATGAAGCCAAGGCACTAATTCAGCAGTTAAAAAATTCAAACTAAATATTTTTAGGGCTAAACAATGATACAGGCAAATCCTGAGATTGAACTCATTATCAATGCAGCTGGCGAAAATGCCAAAAAGCACAAACACGAATATGTCACGCTAGAACATCTGCTGTATGCTATTGTTAACTACAAGCCGTTCGGCGATCTCTTGCGAAATTTTGGTGTCGAAGTAGATAATCTGTTACAAGACATAGACATTTACAATCACAGATTTGACACAGGCAATGCCATTGATGACGAAGAACATCAACCCAAGAAAACCCATTCACTAGAGCGTGTGTTCAACCGCAGCCTTACACAGGTTTTGTTCAGTGGCAGGAATCACATGCAAGTGATGGATCTGTTCCTGAGCTTGACAGGCGAAACTAATAGTCATGCTGCATACTTTATCACCAAGTACGGTATTGATAGAACAAAATTTATTGAATACTACAACGAAAATTACAAAGAAGGCAACAGCCGTAAACATGCTGGCAAGCAGCGAGCACTAGAAATTCTTAAAGAGTACTGCGACGATCTAAACGAGCAAGCTAGAGAAGGAAAAATTGATCCTGTTATTGGCCGTGAGCATGAACTAGATGAGATAGCTCACGTGCTGGCCAAACGCAACAAAAGCAATGTGCTAATGGTTGGCGACGCTGGTGTGGGCAAAACTGCTATTGCAGAAGGCCTGGCTCGCAAAATTATAAACGGCGAGGTTCCTGAATATCTACGCGATTACACAGTCTACAATTTAGATATTGGATCCTTGTTGGCAGGTAGCAAGTACCGAGGCGAGTTTGAAGAAAAACTCCGTGACGTAATCAAGGCCTTGAATATGAGAGGCAAGTGTATCCTGTTTATTGACGAAGCACACCAGATGCGTGGTGCAGGGTCAGGATCAGGAAGCAATGTAGACTTTGCCAACATGATCAAGCCTGCGCTGACCAAAGGTCGTATTAAAGTCATTGCGTCAACCACTTGGGAAGAATTTACACAAACATTTGAAAAAGATCGTGCGCTCATGCGTCGATTCTATAGACTCACGGTGGATGAGCCTACACCTGCTGTTGCCAAAGACATTCTTAAAGGACTACGCGGACATTTTGAAGAGTTTCACGGCGGACACATTTCTGATGACGCTATTGAAGCAGCGGTAGATCTTAGTGTGCGTTATCAAACAGACAAAAAGTTGCCAGACAAAGCCATTGATTTGATTGACACAGCCTGCGCCAAGGCCAAGATATACAATTTAGTTTGGACAGTTAATAAAAAAAGCATTGTGGAGTGTCTGGCCAAATTTACTAAAATTCCAGTTGAGCAGTTGAGCAACGATGCCGATGGCGATCATACCAATATCCAATTGCTAGAAAGTAAGATTAAAAGCAGATTGTTTGGACAAGATTCGGCAGTGGAGCAAACTCTTGAACGTATCTATGTCAGCCGTGCAGGACTAAAAGCTCTAAACAAACCAGTTGGTAGTTTCTTGTTTACAGGCCCAACCGGTGTAGGCAAAACAGAACTGGCAAAGCTTCTAGCAGAAAATCTTGGCATGAAACTGTTGCGTTATGACATGAGTGAGTATCAAGAAAAACATTCGGTGGCAAAACTTATCGGTGCTCCACCTGGTTATGTTGGTTATGACGACAGCAACCTTGGTGGCGGTTTGCTTATAAGTGATATAGAAAAGAATCCCAACTGTATTATTTTGTTTGACGAAATTGAAAAGGCACACCCTGATGTAAGCAATGTGCTGTTGACAGTAATGGATGAAGGTATAGTTACCAGCAGCAATGGCAAAAAGGCCGACTGCCGGAATGCTATCCTTATCATGACCAGCAACCTAGGTGCAGCAGACAACGAACGCAACAATATAGGGTTTGGCAGAGATTTACAAAAAACCAGTGAAGATGATAAAGCGGTAAAAAATTTCTTCAAACCTGAATTTAGAAATAGATTGGATGCTATTTGCAAGTTTAACAAACTTGAACGCGGTAGTATGAAACAAATTGTATCTAAGTTCATAGCAGAAATGAACGAGCTATTGGGTGACAAAGGAATTAAAGTAAAACTCAGTGACTCGGCGGTGGAATATGTAATCAATCAAGGATTTGATCCCAAGATGGGCGCACGACCCTTGAACAGAAAGATCAATGATTTGGTCAAAGTACCACTCAGTCGCAAAATATTGTTTGAAAGACTAGGCAGCAATACCACTGTCAATGTGGATTGTGTCAATGATCAGTTGCAATTTGAAATATCAAACACTCAACTCATGGTAACTCCTAACGTGGACAGCAATGGATACATCGTACTGGACGGCATCAAGTCCTGAAATAGAAATCTTAGAAACTCGCAAGTTGATGCATGGCAAGTTTCTTTATAGGCTTGCCATCACAGCGGTAGGATGCAGTATCCTACGTACCTGCAGAGACCTAGATGAAGAAATTAGTTTTCACAATTCCAGTCGTGCCTACAATTGGGCAGGAAGCTGGAAGCGTAGACCTATAAGTCCAACCGATGCCACACTGCTGAGATTTCTCAGCGACCGATTGATTTATCAAGACGTAGGATTCAAGCTGGACGGTTTTCCAGATGTCAAAATAAGAATTGAAGAACCTTACATGCAATTCTATAGCACATCTATGAGCCAACTACAACAAGTGGGCCAAATGTTAGAATACGATAGCAACAGCCATTTTTACAGCGTGATGATTCCTCGTGATCGTGAGTCTGAAAAACTCTTGTTGGAAGGGTATACGCTGCGTAAACGTTCTAGCGATTGGCCGTTTCGCATTCTTTTTAGAGATGGAAGGTACAGCGATTCAACCAAACAAAGTTTGGAAACCTATCTAAAAAATTTAGGAGACGACATCAAAGTACCTCCCAATCTTTGGGCACAACTAAACAAAACTGGTTGGATTTGGGGCGGATATATTTTTGTCAAGGATGCCAACATTGCTACTATTTTACACATGATAGATGGCAGATTGGTAACCAAAGTGGAAGAATATAAAACTGTGGACACAGCTCGATAAATACGTACATAATGTTAGGAGCAGTCCATGGCAAAAATTTATGAAGAAGTCGTCATTATCAAATTGTCCAAATTGGTAAAAGACGGCACAACCATGCCAACTTTGGCCAATGATGATGTGCAACAGGCGCTGGAGCAAGTGGCACAAGAACTGGTTGGTGACGGCATAATTGTAGAAGTAGAGCGCATGACAGGATGATTTTTCAATCGCTCTGTTGTTAGAATTAAATACTAAACTGATTTTCAAAGAGGATACAAATGTCAGATCAAAACACACCACGCAGTGGTAAAAAAATCGTTATTCCCGGTCCAGAAACTGCACAACCGCCTAGTACTCCAATGGGTGAACCATTGACTGGTGCGCCTGGTGCAGCCGAGCAGCGTCGTGTGCTGGACGAAATTGCCAGGGTTCAACAGGCCCAAAGCAATACCAATGCCAACCAACAAGGCACGCCATTTGACTTTACCAAGGTACACTTGCACATTGGCATTCCATGCTATGGCGGCATGATTACAGAACCTTGCATGACCAGCTTCTTGAGGTTCACACTGTTGGCACAACAAGTTGGACTAAACTGGAGCCTGGACACAATGGTTAACGAATCATTGATTCCTCGTGGTAGAAATAACTTGATGGCCAAGATGATGACCAATCAAGCTGCTACACACTTCATGTTTATTGACGCTGATATTCGTTTCCAACCAGAAAGCATTCTGCAAATGATCGCTTATGACAAGGAAGTTATTGGCGGCCTGTATCCCAAGAAGTCATTGCCTATCAACTATGTGATCAACCTAAAACCACAAGTAACTGTGCAAGGCGATATCTATACCGTAGATACCATGGGCACCGGCTTCTTGTTGTTCAAGCGCCAGGTTTACGAAAAGCTGATCAAAGCTCATCCAGAAACCAAGTACGTGGATGACATTGGTTTGGGCAAACAGTATGAGCCAATGATGTATGCTATCTTTGACACTGAGATCGATCATCGCGGTCACTATCTCAGCGAAGACTGGACTTTCTGCCGTCGCTGGCAAGCACTAGGCGGCGAGATCTGGGCACACAGCAAGACTCTGTTGAATCACATTGGTCATTATGAATTCCAAGGTGACATCGCCAAGCTGGATATCCATACCATGGCACAGCAAGCGCATGCAGCAACCAACCCGTCGCCAACTGAGCACAAATGATCGATGTTGAATTATTAAAATTTGAAATCACTCTAAGCGGTACCTATTGGGACAAGGTACCCGAGTTTGATATTCTAATTGATAATAATTCAGTGTATAGTGGACAGATCACAAGCCTGAATTCACGGCGTGGTTTGCCCACTTCCGACCCAGACGAAATTTTAACTTCTGACTATTTGCAAGTGATTGCATTTGAACAGGAATTGCAAGCTGGCGATCATGTACTGGGTGTTAGACTTAAAAACAAAACTCCAGATCAAACTTCAGGATTTATCAATGGCACATGGCTACGCGACATGCTGCTTACTGTGGAAAAAATCAAAATCGATGATATAGATCTGCAAAATCTCATATACACAGAATCCAGATATTTGTTTGATCAAACTCAAATGCACAATGACGCCAGCGTCAACAGTTGCACAAACTGTGTTACATTGGGCTATAATGGCACATATACGCTGCCTTTCGTAACACCATTCTACATGTGGCTGTTGGAAAAGCTCTAATTTTCCAGCTCAAATCGCATAAATAAGTGATCAGCGGACTTGATCACTATGTTTATAACCCAACTTTTTGAAGACGCTCAGCGCAAAATAGTTGTTACTTATCCTGGCAGATTCCAGCCTTTTCACAATGGACACAAAGAAGTTCTAGAAAACTTACAAAGTAGATTTGGTACTGAAAACGTGTTTGTTGTGACTAGCAACAAAGTAGATAATGTAAAGAGCTTTTTTAATTTTAGTGAGCGAGCGCAGTTCATGATGGCAGCAGGTGTACCATCTCACAGCATCATTGAAGCAGCACAAGTATACGATCTACCTGGACAATTTGCAGCTGAAAAATCTAATATTGTTTTTATCACTGCCCTGGGTGCAACTGACGCTCAAAGATTAGGCACTGGTGGAACCAAAAAGGATGGCAATCCTGCTTACTTCCAGGCACTGCCGGAAAATGCCGATATCAACAATTTAGACACCGCAGACAAACATGGGTATGTTGTTATCGAAGAGTTGAAACCAAAAAGTATAACAATAAACAATCAAACCATTGATGTGTCGCGAGGCACTGCAACACGAACTGCTTGGAACAGTGTGAGAGACAATGACGAGCAACGAGCTCAGTTTCTAACTCAGATGTATGGAAAAAACTACACCAATCTGGGCCAGCTGCTGGATAAAATTCCCAATGGTGCGCCGCAGGAACCAGTTGCTAAACCAAGTCCAAAACTTACCAAGGTCAAGCCAGTGGCCAAAGATCAAACAGTTGCCGAAATCAAACACAATCACAATCATATGAAAGATCTGCACCTTCACCACAAGAAAAATCGTTTCAAGACATTGAAAAAATTGTCAGATGATGCTGTTGATGAAAGCATGTATGAATACAACAAAGATGATCCTTACAATAGTGAGTTTGCACCCGATGTGGGCATGGGGCGTATGACCTTGCGTGGATGGAAACAGAGCATGATACGGCGAGTGAAAGAATTTGCAGCAGAATTAGAACGCAGTGGGCAAGACCTAGACAAAGACATGTTATGGGATCATATCCATAAAAAATTGCAATCTTTGAATCTTGATCCTATTGCTCAAGAAATTGAACTGGCACACCAAGAGTTGGATCGTATTAGAAAGCGTGGCGGAATCCGTAGCAGGGCATTCAAGAAATGACAACACAACCTGTGAGATTAGATTTTGAAGTGCGCTGGTTGCTGAATCCAGTAAAACTGGTCAAGGATCCATTTAGCAAAGAACTACGTGATTTAGGCGGTATACTTCCATACAGATTGTATTTAGAGCCAGTGGGCGAATTGCTAGCGGAACGATCTTTGAATGTGTATGATTATCACTATGTACACGAAACACACTTTTTTGATTTACCACATGGACCTTGGCACATACGAACTGAGGATCTGAGTGGATGGTTAGACATTAAGTTAGAGAATGTGCGTCTTAACTCAGTCTACATACCATCAGCTGAATTTACCCTTTAATAAATATAAAAATGGAGTGAAAAATGAAGAGTCACGAGATAGTTAGCGAAGGTCATGAGCTGGGGCAAGGAGACCATGAAGTACGCATGGCTAGAAGTCAAGTTTACAATGCAGCCAAAGATGCAATCGAACTTCATACATTGTTGAAAACCATTGGTGAAGACCGCGGAATTCCAGGATGGGTGGCTAGCTATATTACACTGTCTGCTGATTATCTTGAAACAGTAAAAGATTATCTCAAGTATGAAGTAGATTCTCAAAACCAATTATCTGAAACCACTAGTGCAAGTGCAGTTGCAAGTATTCCCATGCCTGGTGCAGGCACATTGTTCGGAGGCAATTTCCAACAACGTGATAATCCATTTCGCAAACCTGCCAGAAAGGCCAAAAAGAAATGAATGACTTTAGAAAACTTCTAGACAGCATGGATCGTTTTGCTGGCGAACCCGAACAACGTGTAGGGGATCAGGTACGCGGCAAAGACAGAGCTGTTTCAAAAGGCAAGCAACATCCTTTCAAAAACAAGTTAGTAGGAGAAACTGCCGAACTAGCTGAAAGTCTCATGCTGGAATATCAATTCTTTATTGAACAACCAGTTGGCGCCAAACCCGACAATCCCACAAGTCCTGTAGCAAATATAAATCCGCCCGGTCAAGGAACAAATCCCAACGCACAGCAACAAACTGATCAAACTGCGGGATCGCAGCAGGCGAAAACAACCAATACAACACAAACACCTGGGACTACTCCAACACAAACTGCACCAAAGCCTGCCGATCAAAACGCACCGCAAAATGCAGCTCAAAACGCAGCACAAATGGCCATGGACAAAACTGCGCTGAAAAAAGGTCTCAGCACACTACAAACTGTAGCCCCTGGGCAGAATATAGAAAAAGCCGTAAATGCCTTGACATCCGATCCTACCAAGTTAGGGCCTGCTGATGCCAAGGCCTTGGGAGACCTAACCAATAATGTTGTTGAACCTTTGTTAAAAGATCCTGCTGCGGCAAATAGCATACGCAATGCAGTGACCAAGCTCAAGGTTAAATAAAATGTTTATTTCAGATCTCTTTGATGATAAAATTAAAGGCGCAGATGGAAAAGCCTGCTGGCCAGGTTACCGATATGCAGGCACAAACAACAACAAAGACAAATGCATAAAGGTAAATGAAAACTCTAGCTATGAGGCTGTGCAAAGTGCTATTTTAAGAAGAATCATGCATCAACATCCAGACATTCTAAGACAATATGGCCCAGACGTGTGCATGGATGCTGCCGAGCAAGTGGCACAAGAAGTAGGTGATGTTGATGAAATTGGCACCAGCGATGTCAGCGCATACGTTAAACGAACTATTGAACTTTGCCGTGACGCTAGTGGAGGAACATAATGGCTGTTCTGCAACTTGGTTATAGTTACGTAAACAACAGAATAAGACTCACTGTGCCTGCTACCACAACTGGTACCGTTACGGCTTACCTCTGGGGCGGCGGTGGAGGCGGTGGTGGTAAAGATGCTGGCAGTGTTGGCGGCGGTGGTGCTCCAGGACAAGCAGTAAAAGTAACATTTAATGTGGCAGTAGGCGATCAATTGATTTTGGCCATTGGTGGCGGCGGAAAAAAAGGCACCGAAGGAAAAAGTGCAGCAGGCGGTTTGGGCGGCACAGGCGACATTGATGTCAGCAATAATAGATATGGCGGTGGCAATGGCGGTACATCAGGCGGTTCGGGCTCAAGTGGCAGCGGTGGTGGTGGCGGAGGTGCTACTGTTTTAACCAAGGTTACTGCTGCTACAGCCAACGTGGCAATAGTTGCTGTGGCAGCCGGAGGTGGTGGTGGTGGTGGAGCAGGACTTCGCAGCACCGGTGCAAGTGCCATAGTGTCGTCGGGCAGTGCAATCAACAGTTCAACCGTGGGCATGAATGGCCAAAACAGAAGCGGCGACGGTGGTGGTGGTGGCGGAGGCGGTGGTGGCAATCAAGGAGGTGATGGCGGAGCAGTAGGCACCGGTGATAATGGCGCACAACCAGGAAGAACTGGCGAAAGCTGGAGAAACACAGCCGTGGTATCTAGCCATCAGTTTTATATTGGTATAGGTAACAGGCTTCCACCAACTATAGACTCATATGATGTTCGCGACTATGCCTTTGGTGGGGCCCCAGGACAAAACGGCGGCGATGGTTTTATATTGCTTGATTTTGGAGTCACCAGTTTACCATACTACAATCATTTAGGTACTTGGCGAAAAGTAACCGAAGCATATACTAAAGTAGGTGGCACATGGTACAACATTGACACCACCTATATTAAAATCAATGGCCAATGGCGCGATGTCAGTCAGTTGGAGGCTCTGGAAAGCGAAAACTTAACCACCCAATACGGAGCCGGTGGCACCCTGACCTATACTGGATAACTTGGAAACAAACATGGATGAACTACACAAGGCCTTGAAGATTGCTTTTGCCAGCGAATTTAGTTTTTATCTCAAGGCACATAACTATCACTGGAATGTAACCGGGCCGTTTTTTAGCCAGTTGCATGACTTGTTTGGCAAAATATACGAAGAAGTCTATGGCAGCATTGATCAGTTTGCTGAAGAAATTAGAGCAGCAGGTGCATTTGTTCCTGCCAGCTATACCAGATTCAGCATGCTGAGTCAAATTGCAGACGAAACAGATATCCCCGACGACGGAGACATGGTAGTAGAATTGCTAGACGACAGCGATAAAATGGTCAAAATTCTCAAATTGGTTTTTGATCTAGCCACTCAACAAGGCGAAGAGGGCCTAGCCGATTTCCTTGCAAATCGCATGGATGCTCATAGAAAACACAGTTGGATGCTGCGAGCAACAATCACAAAATGAAACAAAGTTGTCCTAAAAAAGTAAGAACACAATGCGTGTGGTGGGAAGCAAGCGCAGTGGGCTTGTTGGTGTTTCTAGCCATATATTCCATCGTGGTTCATGTGCCTGGATTCAGCGCAACTAAAGAATTAATTCTGACCATAGGCGGAACTTTTACAGTGCTTTGGTGTCTGTGGGTAGTTCGTGTGTTTAGAGATATATTGCTATGGTGGACCGATCTGCAAGTAAATATTGATTACGCTACAAGACTTTTAGAAGACACCAAGCAGGATATCAAAGAACTTAAATCGATCAACAATGAGCTTTCTAGTCGCTAACATTCCACCTGTACACTGCTATATCCGTAGAGAATTTTTGTATGATTTTGAAAAAGGCCACGGAGAATACGAACCATGCATTTGGATATCGATAAAAAGCATTCGCGGGCAAGCGTTCAGAATCGAAGCATACTTACCCAACTATGGCGCACTTTATGACAAACTACCTCTCAATGCGTTTGTATCACGCACAGAGAATCTTGACCCTAAACTGTTTTTACCTTTAGACACGCTGCAAATCTGGGACTGCTTTAGTTACGATTTTACCATAATACAAAAAGCATTCTTGCGTAACTTGAGCTGTCAGTTCTATGCCAAAGACAAGCAGATGTACAAAGGAGACTACATGTTCACCGTGGACCATGCTGCTCCTGATCTAAACATCATTGACACCAGTTATGCCGAGTGGCCCGAAGACCACAAGAGTTTTAACTTCATCCAACTGAACAATGGCCAATACGCAGCACAGCCAAACAACCGCTGTTTGTTCTTTGATGCAGCCAGTAACCCCAAACAAATGTTGTTTCCAGATTTCAAAGTGTGTACTAAAAAATACACTGTGGAAACCAATCCTAAATGGAGCCTAGGTGATTCAGATTTGGTCACCTATGAGTAATTAAATATTTCAGGAGATCAATGTGAGCAAGCAAGACAAAATTCGTGCCCTTGAAAAAAACTGGGCGGAAAATCCAAGATGGGCAGGTATCAAAAGAAATTACACCGCCCAGCAAGTGGTTGACCTCCAAGGGTCAAATCCAGTAGAGTATAGTTTGGCACAGCGTGGTGCGGACAAGTTATGGAACCTGCTACAAACACAACCTTATATCAACAGTCTCGGTGCCTTGACAGGCATGCAGGCTTTGCAACAGGTAAAGGCTGGGCTCAAGGCCATATACCTTAGTGGGTGGCAAGTGGCGGCTGATGCCAATCTAGCCGGCGACATGTATCCAGATCAAAGTTTGTAGCCTGCAGACTCTGTACCGGCAGTGGTTAGAAAAATAAACGCAGCATTTACTCGTGCAGATCAAATACAATGGATGGAAGACTCAGGCACTGCTGATTTCTTCGCTCCTATTGTGGCAGACGCAGAGGCAGGGTTTGGTGGTGTACTCAACGCCTATGAACTAATGAAAGGGATGATCCATGCAGGAGCCGCAGGTGTACATTTTGAAGACCAATTGGCGTCAGCCAAGAAATGTGGACACATGGGAGGAAAGGTCTTGGTACCTACGAAAGAAGCTGTCAACAAATTGGTTGCCGCTCGCCTGGCAGCTGACGTTATGGGTGTTCCTACCATCCTGCTTGCTCGTACTGATGCCGAAGCTGGTAATCTACTTACTAGTGATATTGATGATAACGATCGGCCTTTTGTTACTGGCCAACGCACTGTGGAAGGTTTCTATTACACCCGCAACGGATTTGACCAAGCGGTGTCGCGAGGACTTGCCTATGCACCCTACGCAGACCTCATCTGGTGTGAAACAGGAACACCTGATTTACAATTCGCAAGGCGTTTTGCAGAAGCCATCCACAAACAATTTCCTGGCAAAATGCTAGCATACAACTGTTCACCATCATTCAATTGGAAGAAAAATTTAGATGACGCAACTATTCAACGATTCCAGCGAGAGCTTGGCGCTATGGGCTACAAGTTTCAATTTATCACCCTTGCTGGATTCCATGCCCTTAACTATGGTATGTTTGATCTTGCTCATGGTTATGCTCGCACTGGCATGCCCGCTTTTGTTGATCTTCAAGAAGCCGAGTTCGCAGCAGCAGCCAGAGGCTTTGAAGCAGTTAAACATCAGCGAGAAGTAGGTACAAGTTATTTTGACCGTGTGACCACAACTGTGGAGCAGGATGCAAGTACGCAGGCTCTTAAAGGTTCTACCGAGGAAGAACAATTCCATTGATTGAAATTATCTACACTTTAGTTGTCACGCACATCACAATTGCTTGTGTTACTTTGTATCTGCATCGCAGCCAAGCGCATCGTGGTGTGACGTTTCATCCTGTAGTAGCACACTTCATGCGAGCCTGGTTATGGCTCACGACAGGCATGGTTACCAAGCAATGGGTGGCCATACACCGCAAGCATCACCAACACTCAGACCACCCCGGCGATCCGCACTCGCCGCATGTGTTTGGTATTTTCAAAGTAGTAACACAAGGAGCATTGTTGTATCATGCAGCATCAAAAGATAAAGTCATGGTTGACGCATACGGTCGTGGTACTCCTGCTGATTGGGTGGAGCTTCACTTATACAGTGCTCACTCCAGACTTGGCATTGGCATTCTCTTTTTGTTCAACTGCGCCCTTTTTGGTTGGGTTGGCGCCATAATATGGGGTATCCAAATGCTGTGGATTCCGTTCTGGGCCGCAGGCGTGGTAAATGGTATCGCACACTGGTGGGGGTATTGTAATGGCCAAACACGAGATAAATCTAGAAATATTGCTCCATGGGGTATTGTTATTGGGGGCGAAGAGCTGCACAATAATCACCATCTGGACCCTGCTAGCCCAAAGCTATCGCTAAAATGGTACGAATTTGACATAGGTTGGCTTTACATACGTATTCTCGCCCTGCTGCGCCTGGCCAGCGTAAGATCCAAATAAATACACAAGAGCTCAATTAAGTTACAAACTCTGATTCCGTCAAAAAAAAGATGAATAAGGAATCAAAGGAAAATGGATCCAATTACGCTGTTTGCCCTTGCCAATGGTGCGGTCAAACTAGTCAAAGAGGGTTGTAAACTCTACAAAGACATAAAAGGCGCAGCTGGGGATGTCAAGGACATCCTCAAGGATCTTGATGACCAGTTTCATAACAAGTTCCGAGATCGTGCTCCAACCGTAGCTGAAAAAAATCAGTACATCTCTGAAAAGAATCGCATCATTGAGCTGAACAAGCGCGATGGCGAAACCACCAACATCTACACAGAGATTGGCAATCACCTGGGCACATACTTTGACAACTATCACAAGTGCTTTGCTATCTTTGAAGAAGAAGAGCGTCGAGGTAAAAACGAAGTGTACACCGGCGATGCCAGTCTAGGCAAACGAGCACTGCAACGAGTGCTGATGAAAAAGCAGCTGGAGCACATGGCCACTGAACTGCGTGAAATCATGGTGTATCAAAGCCCACCAGAACTAGGCGCACTGTGGACCGAGGTCAGTGAAATGATGCAGGTGATGGGCAAGGAACAAAAGGTTGCCATTGCCAACCAGATGCGCCGTGATGCGGAACGTTCCAAGGTGCTTCGTAGAAAAAGAAAACAACAGTTATACAAAATAACCTGCTGGAGTTTGGTAACCTTTTTCATAGCGTCTATTGTGTTGATGTTTTATATGGTGATCCAATACAGAATTGAACGCCATCCAGAACTGGGCAACTGCATTCCTCCCAAAGGGTCATACCTTTACAAGAAATGGACAAATCTTGTCTGGGCAACGTGTGAATAATCTATCAGATGTATTGCATTCACAGTAAGTAAAGTGTACAATACATTTTTCAATCAGGAGATATTATGTCAACTAGAATGTTCGGTTCGGCTGAAAA
>JACCEB010009003.1_pt1 | contig 24925 bp, 23 predicted proteins | sample 7454761 | NCBI WGS metagenome assembly JACCEB01 (sample SAMN15323454, study PRJNA562643) | freshwater metagenome | isolation source: river surface water | place: USA:Blue River Watershed | collected 2017-08-18
GCTGCAGAATCTTGGCAAAGCTGCGAGCAGGCCGAAGCGAGTTCGATGAAGTTGTCGGCAAAAGCCGAGACCAATGCCCTAACTGCGCCGGGCGTAATTTGACGATTTGCTTCTGCAAACTCCGCGGTTACAAAGACAGTTCGATACTGATCACCTTTGGGCTTCGAGCACAGCGCTTCGGTCACCCTTGAATTCAGGCGCATAGCGTCGAGCAGTTTCTTAGCACGCACTGTTGCACCGCTATGGGTGAATATCACGGTTGCATCTGAACTCGGATTCTCGATGTAAGCGAGGCCATCGGAGATCAGTTCATCTGTGCACTTTTCAACCGACTTGATGATCACCAGTTTGGGTTCGGCGAACAGAGACGGACTCGTCAAGTCGAGCAACTGACCTGCGCTGTAGTCGGAAGCCTCGATCTCTTGAACCTCGAGCTCGGGGGCGGTTTTCTTGAGTTGCTCTCGAATTGAGCGAATAACTCGGCCGGTGAAGTAACTCTCTGCACCGTAGGCCAAGACCACCGGCGATGGTGTGGCTTTTCTCCACTCAACCTGCTTCGCCTTAGACATTGAAATAGCCTAACCTGCGGCAGTGTTAGCAATTGTGAAGCCCTTGCCGTTGCGAGCAATCGATATCGAGCCAAGCTGGTCTGTTCTGCAAATCAAACTGTTTGTTCGCCCAAGAAGTTTTAGGGTTCTAGAGGTTGGGTGCCCGTAACCGTTTGACTTGCCAACCGAGATAAGCGAAATGCTGGGTCGAATGTGCTCAATCAACTCGGCATACTGGTCGGCAGAACCGTGATGTGAAACTTTGAGCACCAGATCGTGCTCGGCGACCCAGGTGTCGTGCCACTGGCTCAAATCTTCGGCCAACCGCATTTGACCCTTTTCACCAAGATCTGCGAGGGTCAACACCGAATAGTCAGCAAAGCGAAACAACATCGCGATGCTGGCGTCGTTCGAGTCTTCAGCTTCTATGGCCGTCGCCGAAGGGCTCAAGACGCTCCAACTCGCTTCGCCAAGAGTGCCGCTCATGTTTCTAAAAGCTTTCGTGATGACGATACCGTGGCGCTCGAGTGCACTAATTGCTGCCTTGGCGGCTGGCCTCTCGTCGAGAAACGGGCTTACCAAGACCCGACCTATCTTTCGCCCCTTGAGCGCACCATTGATTGCTAAGACGTGATCTTGATCGAAGTGAGTCAGAACCAGCAGGTGAATTTCAGAGACGCCCAGATCGCTTAGGCATCTATCGATCTTGGAATCAAACTTGCCGACATCGATTAGCGCGATGCTAGTGCCAGACCGCACCACCGTGGCGTCGCCCTGCCCAACATCGCAACTTGCTATCTGCCAGTTGTGTTGCGGCCACATAACTGACTTGACTGCCTCGACGGTTAGCATCGAGATGCTCGAAAGAACTAGCAAGGCAACAACGCCGGCTGCGATAACTCGAAGCGCAGAACTATTTGAAATTAGGTAAACCACTATTGCAATCACAAGTGCGACCGCGCTAAGTGAACCAACCAGACCTGTTGCCCAGAAAGCCGTTGACAAAGGCAGGCTCGAAAACGTGTGCGCAATAACGGCTATCAGCGCAGCCGGAATTGAGGCCAACCAAAACAGCAAAGAGGCTAGTGGTGGAATCCACGAGAGCGTAACGCCGAGAATAGCCAGCACCGTTATCGGCGCAACTAGCGGTTCACTCAAAAGATTTGCGGCTAGAGAGTATGTCGGAATTCGCTCTTGAAGTTGAAGCAAGATCGGAAAGCACAGCAATTGGGCCGCCGCACTAACTGAAAGTGCGAGAGCAACCCAGCGAGGCATTCGTGGCTTTAGCAGTTCGTAGATTTTGGGTGCTACAAGCAGAATGCCCGCAGTTGCGGCAACCGACAACGCGAAACCATACTCGATTGCAATCTCTGGCGAAACAACCACAAGAACGGTGATTGCAATTGACAGTGCAACAATCGGCCGAACTCTTCGTCCGCTCAGGTAGGCGAGCAGAATTGCCGCAGCCATGGTTGCTGCACGAAGAACACTCGGCTGAGAGCCGACCAACAGAACATAGCTAGCCAACGCGGCTAGCGACCAGAAGACCCTAACCCTGACCCCAAATCTCTGCAATGCAAGAAATACCGCACCAGAGACGATTGCGCAGTTTGAGCCAGAGACTGCAACCAGATGCGTCAAAGATGTATCACGCATAGCGGCAAGCAGAGACTCAGAAGCAAGGCTCGAGTCTCCGATTGCGAGACCTAGGGTCAAGGCCATGGCATCTGAATTCACTCCCGCGAGTGCCTGCACAGAAGCCTCACGTAGCTGCTCAAACGGCCAAAGAGCGAAACCCTCAAAGTTTGCCCGCAAATTCAATTGCGATTTTTGGGCTGGCTCGGCAGCTGAACTGAGCCGAATCGCCAGCACAAAAAGTGCCGGCGCGAGAATTAGGCCCAGCCGTGAGAGCTCGTGTTTTGCTTTCCTGAGCCAAATCGCTGCTGCAACAACGGTCAGCAGAACTGCGACCAAAAGCAGGTAAGCCTGTGAAAACCAAGCAATACCGGCTATCCAGATGACCACGGCCACCACCGGCCAACTCACAGTGTTACCAGATCTCTGATGCCTTCAAACATTTTGCTTCCGATTCCGCTTACCTTCAGCAGATCTTCTATCTTCTTGAAGCCACCATTTGCGGTGCGCCAGTCGACCAGTCGACCCGCCAGGGTTGGCCCAACGCCCGGTAGCGCTTCGAGCTCGAGTTGGGAAGCACGATTTAGCGAGATGAGCGCTGACTGACTGCCCGACACGGCAACTTGCGCACCCGCCGCCAGCACAACCACCTGTTCACCATCTGAAACCTCGCGAGCGAGGTTCACAGTTGATTGATCAGCCGAGTTAGTGAACCCTCCGGCGGCAACAATTGCATCGAACACTCGCCCACCGAGAGCAACCGTGTAGATTCCCGGTTTCTCAACTTCGCCGACAACGTGAACGAACACATTGGACTCTTCAATCAATTCGCTTGGCTCTTCAATGGTGAAAGACTCCGCTGAGCTCTCGTATGGTTTAGCAGAATTCAGTGACACCAGAATTGCGCCCACGGTGACGGCGAACACAAAAACAAAAAGAAACAAACGGCGGTTTGCAGTCTCGGTGCTGGCAAGCGCGGAAACGATTTTTTCGCGAAGAGCTTTCACACAGCGAAGATAGGCGCCAATTACAAGCGAAAGCGGCGCGTCATAAAATCTGTTGAGAAAAAATTACCTTGTTGCGATGTTGACAAGTTTTGGTGCGCGAATGATTACGTTTGCAATATCTTTGTCACCTATAGCTCGCTTTACATTTTCAGACGAGAAAGCCAACTGCCTAAGTTCTTCTTCTGTAACCGAAACGGCTACGTCAAATTTGTCTCGCAGTTTTCCGTCGACCTGAACTACCGCAACGACTGAGGTCTCAACAAGCAAAGACTCGTCGGCTTCTTGCAGGCCGGCAAGTGCAACACCCGGTTGGTGCCCTAGTTTCGCCCACATATCTTCGGCCGTGTATGGCGCGAAAAGCGAGAGCGCTTTAGCCACGACCTCGGCCGCCTCTCGCACAGCTGGGTCTGCCGCGCCGGCGGCGCCATCGATTGCCTTGCGCAACGCGTTGACCAGTTCCATGATCTTGGCAACGCCAACGTTGAACTTGAAGCCCTCGATAGCCGGTGCAAAATCTCGCAAGAAACTGTGAGTCGCCTTGCGCAACTCGGCGTTGCCGGCAGTCGCATCGGCACCAACCGCAGAGGTGACATCGTTGGCTGCGCGCCAGGCACGAGCCAAGAACTTTGCAGAGGCAGCTGGCGAAACATCGGCCCAATCGATGTCATCTTCTGGCGGGCCGGCAAATGACATGGTTAGGCGAATCGCGTCGACACCGTGCTCGTCGAGCTGCTCGCTCAGGGCAACGAGGTTGCCTCGCGACTTCGACATGGCCGAGCCATTCATCAGAACCATTCCTTGGTTTAGTAGGCGCGTGAATGGCTCTTCAAAATCGAGGTGCCCGAGATCGTGCAGTGCTTTGGTGAAGAAACGAGCATAAAGAAGGTGCAGAATCGCGTGCGTCACGCCACCGACATACTGGTCGACAGGCGCCCACGCTTTCGCTGCCGCTCTATCAAACGCCTGTTCGGTTGAGTTAGGCGACAAAAATCGCAAGAAATACCAAGAAGAATCGACGAAGGTATCCATGGTGTCGGTATCGCGCTTAGCGTCAATGCCACACTTCGGGCACTTCACGTTGACCCATTCGGCCGCGCCTCCCAGTGGTGAGGTTCCCTTCGGCTTCAGGTCGAGACCTTCGGCTGGCGGAAGCAACACCGGTAGGTCGCTTTCAGCAACCGGCACCTCCCCGCACGACTCGCAGTGAATAATCGGAAACGGTGTTCCCCAGTAACGCTGGCGTGAAATCAACCAGTCGCGAAGCCTGAAGTTCTTCGCTTCTTTGCCACTCTTATTTGCAACCAGCAGCTCGATTGCCTTCGCGACCGCCTCGGTCTTTGGCAAACCATTTAGTGGCCCCGAATTGACCGCAACACCGTCGCCTGTTGTTGGAAAACCAATTTCGGCTGGGTCGCCTTCGCCAGTATCAACCACCTGGATGATTGGCAAACCTAGGGTCTTGGCAAATGCGTAGTCTCGTTCATCGTGCGCTGGCACGCCCATGATCGCGCCGGTGCCGTAATCGGAAAGAACATAATCTGAAACCCAAATCGGCAAGCGGTCGCCATTTAGCGGATTGATTGCGAAGACTCCGAGGTCGACACCGGTCTTCTTTCGATCGGTGGAAAGTCGCTCGATATCATTCGACTTCTTAACTTCTTCGAGGTAGTTCTGAAACTTTATGCGCACATCTGGGCTAGCCATCGATGCCAACTCGGCGGCCAAATCGCTATCGGCGGCTACAACCATGAAGGTGGCTCCGTAAATAGTGTCTGGACGCGTTGTGTAGACGGTGATTGGCTCTGCTCTGCCCTCAACTACAAACGACGCCTCGGCTCCGGTAGAGCGACCTATCCAGTTGCGCTGCATTGACAGAACCTTGGCAGGCCAGTTGCCCTCGAGCGTGTCTAGGTCGTCGAGCAGGCGATCGGCAAACTCGGTTACTTTGAAATACCACTGGGTGAGCGCTTTTTTAGTTACAACACTGTCGCAACGCTCACAGAGACCCTGAACCACCTGTTCATTGGCGAGCACGGTTTGGCAACTCGGGCACCAGTTAACGTTTGAGTTCTTGCGATAAGCCAAACCGTTCTTGTAGAACTCGAGAAACAGCCACTGGTTCCAGCGGTAGTAGATCGGGTCACTTGTTGCGAGAACTCGATCCCAGTCGAACGAGCACGCGTAACGGCGCATAGAAGCTTTTTGCTGTGCGATGTTGTCGTATGTCCAACCCTTCGGGTCGAGCCCTCGCTTGATCGCTGCGTTTTCGGCCGGCAGTCCAAACGAATCCCATCCAATTGGATGCATTACGTTGTAACCCTTTTGCGCCCAGTAGCGCGAAATTACATCACCCAGGGCGTAGGCCTCGGCATGCCCCATGTGCAAGTCTCCAGATGGGTAAGGAAACATGTCGAGCACGTATTTCTTGGGGCGGGGGTCGCCCTCAATCCCCGAGTTGAATAGCTTGAGCTCGTCCCAAACCGGCAGCCATCGCTCTTGGATGGCGAATACGTCGTATTCGGAATCGTTGTTCATAATTTGCTCAGACATCTGCACAAGATTACCAAGCGGGCCGAGCGACCGCTTGAATTACGTGGTTGACCAGGGGTTTGGTGATTTGAGCGCTCGCAGCAGGGCTGCGGCCTTCAACTTGGTCTCTTCGAGTTCGGCGGCCGGCTGGCTATCGATGGTTATGCCACCGCCAACGCCTATTGTCGCCTTTTTGCCGTCAACAACGAGAGTTCGAATCGTCATTCCAAAATCGGCGACACCCTCGTTGGTCAGGTAGCCGATGGCCCCCGAATAGATGCCGCGACCTCGATTTATGCCCTTGGTTTCTAGGTCATCGATAATCTGCATGGCCCGAGACTTGGGTGCACCTGTCATTGAACCGCCTGGAAACGACGCCGCCAGAGCGTCGGCCGCATCGAAGCCCGAAGCCAGTTTGCCTTCTACCGTGCTCACCAACTGGTGCACAGTTGCATAGCTCTCGACATCAAATAATTTGGTCACCTGAACCGAATTGAATTCAGAGACCCGACCGATGTCATTGCGCATCAAATCGACAATCATGAGGTTTTCTGCTCGCTCTTTTTCGTTTTCGGCAAGTTCCTGAGCCAGTGCGCTGTCGACAACCGGGTCAGGATCTCTGCGACGGGTTCCCTTGATCGGCTTCGAAGTAACCACACCATGCGAGCTAACCTTCAAGAACTGTTCGGGTGAATTGCAAAGAATCGTTTGAGACCCGAGCTTGAAGAATGCCGCATACGGCGCAGGATTAGTGGCACGCAGATTGATGAAAGTCAGCAGTGGGTCGCCAGCCACCTCAAGTTCGATTTGATTGGTGAGGCAAAGTTGGTAGACGTCTCCGGCCGCAATGTGCTCTTGCGCTCTCTCAATGAGCCGCAGGTAATCCTCGTTCGAGTGTCGCACTCGTGCCTGCTGAGCACTCAACGGTTCGTTCGAGAGGCGGTAAGCGGCCTGCTCGCCACCGCAAAGTGCTAGTCGCAATAGGGCCGCATGATGCCAAGCGTCGAAGGCGGCTTGATCGGTGAACTCGCCGATGAAATACACAACCTTGGCGTCGTGATCGAAAACCATTGCCCTGTCGATCTGCAAGAAGATTGATTCACCGTCATATGCCAAGAAACCAACTAGGCCGGGTCGAAACTCAAAAGGTAGATCAACCGACACCGAACTGCCTTCGACCTGCTGACTCTTTAGAAAATCAAAGACCTCAGAGGTCTTCTTGTGAACCTTTGCCGAAGCTCCTAGCACGCTGAATCTGTCGGTTGCGTGAATTTCTCGGTCTAGCCAAAATGCGTTTTCGTCTTTCAAGTGCAACGCAATGAACACGTCGGCAGGTGGCACCCATCCCTGGAGGTCTGAAACGAAGATAGGCATGCCTATTAGATTAGAACAGGCGAAAGGAGGGTCATGACCAGCGAACTTATGCAATACGAATCGGGCGATTTGTATGAAGTGCCGATAAGTCTCACGACCCAACTTGCTGTCGCCGACAGTTTTTTGCTCGAGGATGGCCGGGTTCGCAACCTCGACATGCACCTGGAGCGTTTCAGTCGCTGGGTTAAGCAAATTTCACCCGAAAACGAAAGCGATTTAGAAGAGTTTTTCTACATTGTTGTTCAAGCTCTGCCTCTCGAAGGGCGCTGGTTTCCGAGGCTAGAACTGCACACCGATCAACCCGAAGCGCGTCGCTTGCACCTGCGAATTCGCGAAGCACCCGAAGCCCTTGGCAATGCGATTCTCTGGACCTACCCAGAACTTGACCCGCGAGTAAACCCGTTGGTGAAAGGCCCAGACCTAAGCCTCGGGCTGCAGCTTCGCCGTCGAGCAAACATGATCGGTGCAGACGAAGCGGTTTTGCTCAGCGAATCTGGGCACATCGCCGAAGGTGCGTTGAGCGCAATAGTTTGGTGGCGAGGTGACGTTCTATGCGCGCCGTCTGATGACACCACCTGGCTAGACAGCATCACCAGACGCGAGGTTTTTGCCATCGCCGAACAGATGGGCCTGCAAACTCGCATTGAAAAAGCAAAGCCCGCCGACCTCGTTGAGACAGAGGTTTGGATGCTGAGCAGCCTGCAGGCAATTCGACCGGTTGATTCATGGATAGACCTAGGCGGCCCGCTCGCCCCGGCTAGCCACTTTGACGCGTTCAGCAAAAGACTGAGAATGCTCAGCTCTCCGATTCGATCAAGCGAGGCCAGCTAATGTGCGGACGTTTTGTTGTTGCCAAGACGGCATCCGAGGTTTTATCAATTTTCGAAGTTGATGAAATTGTTGGCGAGCAACCTGGTCTGAGTTACAACGTTGCGCCAACCCACCAAATTTCAATAATCGTCGAACGCGCAGACGAGAAAGCCGCAGACGGTTCACCACTTGGCGACTTGCACCGCGAAATTCACTCGGCACGTTGGGGGCTGGTGCCGCGCTGGAGCAAAGACGGCCCGGCAAATTCATCACCGCTAATCAACGGCCGCATCGAAACGATTCTTGAGAAGCCATCTTTCAAGGAATCGGTTGTTCGTCGTCGTTGCGTTATTGCCGCGAGCGGATACTACGAGTGGCACGTTGCCGCAGATGGAACAAAGCAGCCTTTTTACATCAGCGCCGGATCAGACGGAATGCTTGCACTCGCGGGGCTTTACGAATGGTGGCGTGACCCGAGCAAGGCAGACACCGACCCGAGCCGTTGGCTGCTTTCGGCCACGACCCTCACAAAAGACTCTGCCGTCGAACTCGCGCACATTCACGATCGCAACCCGGTTCTGCTAACCCCAGAAACCCTGGATGCCTGGCTCGACCCCAACATTGTGGGTGACCAAGAGTTGTTAGACGCGGTTGCCGCCGAGAGCGATTTGGTGGCGGCCGAAGTTGAGTTCTATGCGGTCGATTCGGCGGTTGGCGCAGTTCGCAACAACTCGAGCGACCTGATTCGCCCGCTCTAGAGCGCTTTTTCCAAACCTTCAACCAACGGTTGAACTTGCCACGCCGTGACGATTTGCTTTGTCGGTGGGTGTGCATACATTCTTAACATTCGAACATTTGTTCGAATGTTTTTCTGTTTGTTCAGAGGTTTAGGAGGGGCTCGAAATGGTTCGAGTAGACGAAATGGTGACCGTATCGGTCAACCCAAAGGGTGAGCCGATCGGCTTTGGCTGGCGAGGTGGCGCCTATTTGGTGCTCAACAAGCCGGTGCGCTGGTATGCCAGGCGAGAGTGGTGGGTCGAGGCGGCGAGAGTTCAACGCGGCATCGGAGCCGGAGTTCTCGAGGTCGAAATGTGGCGCCTGGTGGCTAGTTGCAACGAAGAGAAGCAGCAGTTCGAACTGCTGCACTCATTGGTCGATAACAAGAACGTTTGGCGACTGAACCGCGTCTTTAGCAAGTAAGTATCCATGTCTGAATTCACTCACCTGCACGTTGCGTCTGCGTTCTCGTCGCACTACGGAGTGACCAGACCGGAGCTACTGGCAGAAGCGGCGGCAGCGCAGAAGATGACGGCGTTGGCAATCACAGATCGTGACGGGTTATACGGAGCGGTGAAACACATCGGTGCCTGCCTAACTCTCGGCATCTCCCCCATTGTCGGGGTCGAGCTTTCGATTGTCGACGACGAATACCAACCGCTAGCGAAGGCCACCATACTTGCGCACGGTCACAATCGCGGTGCCGGCTGGTCTGCGCTCTGTGCAATTGTTTCTGCAGCGCACGGATACAACATCGGCGAAGCGCTTAGCGAGAACTCCAAGAAACTGCAACGCGCCAGAAAAAGCGAAAGCATCGCAATCAGACGCGGCGAACTTGCAAAACTAATTGGCGAAAGCTTGGGAGCCTGCACGGTTTTGCTCGGCAACGACAGCGATGTTGGCAGATCGGTTTTGAGCGGTTCACGCGAAGAAGCCATCGAGATTCTCGAACCGTGGCGCGAACTTTTCTCAATTCCAAACTCACTCGCCATCGAGGTTTGCAGTTTGCTAACCGAACCGGGCACCGAGTCTTCAGTGCTACAGGCAAACCGCATGCTGCAACTTGCCGATGCCAGCAATCTGCCGGCGGTGCTGACCAATTCGGTTCGCTACCTAACCCCAGATGATGCACTGACAGCAGACGTGCTCGACGCTGCACGATTTCTAGAACCGCTCGGATTCTTTCAGGTGCAGCCGAACGCCCAGGCCTGGCTGAAGCCAACCACCTTGATGCGCTCGCTTGCCGAAGAGATTTGCGAAGACCAAGATCGGGCCGCCAAACTTTTGCAAGACACCGAGAAGTTGGCCAATCGCTGCCGACTCGACCCGGTTAGCGACTGCGGTTGGATGAAGCCCAAGACGCCCGAGAAATCGGCACTGGGAATCGACGGAAACCCATTCGAGGTGCTCTGGCAAAAGGCTGAAGCCGGCATGCACTGGCGCTATCCGGGAGCCAGCGAGGCCATGCTCGCCAAGGTGAAGCACCGACTCGGCCAAGAACTAATCACCATAAACAAACTCGAGTTCTCAACCTACTTTTTGACCGTAGCCGATGTGGCTCAGATGATTCGCGACATGAACATTCGAATCGCAGCCCGCGGCTCTGGAGCTGGATCGCTCGTGAACTACCTGCTGGGCATCAGCGGTGTTGACCCGATTGAGCACGAACTGCTCTTTGAGCGCTTTCTGAGCACCGAACGCTCGAGCCTGCCCGACATCGACATCGACGTCGAGTCGGCTAGACGCCACGATATCTACCGAAGCATTTTTAAGCGTTACGGCAGCAACCGCGTGACGCTGCTTTCGATGCAGAGCACCTACCGAGGTCGCGGTGCTGTGCGAGACAGCGGGCTCGCACTCGGAATAGAAGACGATGAAATCGACCAGATTGCCAAGAGCGTATGGCGACTTAGCGCCGGAAGTTTTCGCAACGCTGTCGGAAGCAAACCAGAACTCGGAGCGATTGCCGCCGCGCTCGAGAGCGATCGCAAGATGAACCTTTTGGTCGACATAACCGAACGTCTGAATCGATTGCCTCGTCATATCTCGATGCATCCGTGCGGTGTTATTCTCGGCGACTCTAACCTGCTGCGCATGACGCCGGTTGAACAGAGCGGCATGGGCTTGCCGATGAGTCAGTTCGACAAAGACGACATGGACCCGATGGGAATGCTGAAGCTCGATGTTCTCGGCGTGCGCATGCAGAGCGCAATGGCCTATGCCGTGCGCGAAATTTCTAGGGTCAGCGGCAAGAAACTCGAGCTCGACGACATCGACCGCGCCGACGACGAGACCTTCAAAACCATTCGAACAACAAACACCCTTGGCATCTTTCAAATCGAAAGCCCGGGGCAGCGCGAACTCACCGGCAAACATCAACCGACCGAATTCAACGATCTGACAATTCAGATTTCGCTGTTTCGCCCAGGACCAATGAAGGGCAACATGATTGCGCCCTACCTAGATGGCCGACACGGATTCGCCAACCCAGACTTCATTCACAAAGACCTTGAGCCGATTCTGCGCGAGAGCTTCGGTGTCGTAATCTTTCACGAGCACGTGCTGCGCATCTTGAACGTGATGACCGGCTGCACGCTTGCCAAGGCAGACGAACTGCGCAGGTCGCTAGAAGACCCGCGGGCAAAGCCGGCCATCGAAACCTTCTTTCGCACCAAGTCAAAAGAGCGCGGCTACTCGCACGCTGTTGTTGAGCGAGTCTGGGGCATTCTCGAGGGCTTCAGCAGTTTCGGCTTCTGCAAGGCCCACGGCGCCGCCTTCGCCCTGCCCACCTACCAAAGCGCCTGGCTGAAGACGCACTATCCGGTCGAATTTATGGCCGGCCTGTTCACGCACGATCCAGGCATGTATCCGAAACGCCTGCTTATGGCAGAGGCTAGGCGGCTCGGGGTTCGCGTCTTGCCGATCGACGTCAACAAGTCTTCAGACGAATACCTGGTCGAGAAGACCCCCGAAGGCCTGGCCGTTCGGCTCGCTATTCACGAGATTGCCGGAATCAGCGAGGCCGAGGTCTCCCGCATCCTCAGCGGCCGGCCATACAGCGACATTGGCGACTTCTACATGCGCGCCAAGCCCAGCCGCAGAACCTTCGAGCGCATCGCTCAGGTTGGCGGGCTCGATGAACTCAGGCTCGGCGACTTTGGTCCGATGCACACCCGCGGCGATGTGCTGGCCCGCGTGCGACAACTCAACGCCAGCAAGAATCGCAAGTATCTCGACCCAAATCAGCCGACCTTCGACTTCGATTTCAAAGACCTACCCACCGGGTTGCCAGAACCGAGCAACGCCGAGAAGGTCGAGGCCGAACTTCAGATTCTCAATCTCGACTTCACCGAGCACGCGCTCGAGCAATATCGACCGATGCTCGACGAGATGGGTGTTATGCGAAGCGATGAGTTGGTTGGCCTGCGCAGCAAGACCGATGTCTTGGTCGCTGGCATCCGTGTGGCAACTCAGACTCCCCCGATGCGCTCGGGCAAGCGCGTGGTTTTCGTGAGTCTCGACGACGGCAGTGGTTGCAGTGACAGCACCTTCTTTGATGAAGCGCAGAAACGCTGCAGCCACATTTTGTTTAACACCAGACTGCTTTTGATATCAGGAAAAACCAGGCGCACCGGAGTGCGCGGAGTCTCGATTATGGCCGAGAACGCCTGGGATCTTCGCGAACTTTGGCAGCAGTGGCTGCAAAAGAAAGAAGCCAGCTAAGGCAAAGACTCGCTAAGACGCGAGCGAGTTGAACTCGAGCAGAATCGCTTCGGCGTTCGAGGTGCCGCAACGGCTAACGCCGGCCTCGATGAAGTCGATTACCTGGTCAACAGAGCGAACGCCGCCAGATGCCTTCACCCTGAGTCGATCGCCAACAGTTGCTTTCATGAGGCGAATGTTCTCAAGTGTTGCTCCCGCCGTTGAAAAGCCAGTCGAGGTCTTCACAAAATCTGCGCCCGCCTGCTCAGACAACTGACAACCGCGAACAATTTGGTCTGCGGTAAGCAGTGCTGTCTCAAGAATCACCTTCAGGTGTGCTCCGCCAGTATGTGCCGCATCTGCAACTGCACGGATGTCTGCCAGCACGAGCTCGTCGTTGCCGCTGATGAGCGCTCCGATGTTGACAACCATGTCAACCTCGGTGGCGCCGTTTCGCGTTGCCTCGGTGGCTTCGAAGGCTTTGGCAGCAGAGGTTATAGCGCCGTGTGGAAAACCAACCGTTGCGCAAACCGGAACGTTCGAGCCGGTCAGCAACTCGGCAGCTTGCGCGATGTTAACGCCCTGAACGCAGTAGCTCGCGGTGTCGTATTTGAGAGCAATCGCGGCACCGGCTGCGATGTCTGCAGCGGTTACCTCCGGCTTGAGAACCGAATGATCTAGGGTCTTGGCGATTTGCTCGAAGGTGTAGCCGCGGTAGGTTGCTGTCATGGTTTCAGTCTAAGTTGCCACTCGAGCCAGGTGCCGTGGGCAAAAGAAAAGCCCCCGAAAAATCGGGGGCTTTTGTGGACCTAAGGGGATTTGAACCCCTGACCCCCTGCATGCCATGCAGGTGCGCTACCAGCTGCGCCATAGGCCCGTTGTTGTTGCTCGCTCAGTTTACAACAAAACTAAGCAGCCGAAACCTCGAGTTTCACCACGGGTGAGTCTTTCCAGAGTCGCTCGAGCGAGTAATACATGCGGTCTTCTTCGTGCATGACGTGGCAAACGACGTCTCCGAAGTCGAGCAGAATCCAACGACCAAGTTCTTTGCCCTCGCGTCTAAGAGTCTTGAAGCCAGACTCGAGCATCTTGTCTTCGATCTCGTCAGCGATAGACGCAACCTGGCGCTCATTTCGCCCAGACGCCAGCAAGAAAATATCGGTTAGCGGCATGAGCTCTGAAACATCAAGAGCCACGATGTTCTCTGCGATTTTGTCTGCCGCTGCGTTGCCGGCGATGTTTGCTTGCTTAATTGCGTTTGGGGTTGCGGTCACATTTTCCTAAATTAGTTGAAGCATCATGGCCGCGATAACAAGACTGCCGAGTGCCGCCATGCCTACTGCTGCCGCCAACACCATGTATGGGTGACTGCTGCCGCGTCTGAGATTTGTTGGAATCACTTTGAACTTTGATGCCGAATTAACGACTCCCGTGACTCTCATTGGTGCGATCGTGTTGATGAATCCGGTGGCATTGTCAACCTGAATGGCCGAGTCGAGAGCAGCGGCCTCCTGAATGATTTGAATTTCTCCGGTGCTGTTATCGGTTAGCTCGATTGGCAACTGAATCGCACCTGTCGTGAGAATCTCACCGGTTTCGCTAACGGTGGCCGTGTAGTTAGTTAGGTCTTGGACCTGGTCGATGATGATTGAATTGGTGGTTGGCTCGATTACGAGACCCGGTGAGACATCAAATAGTGGCTCGGCCTGGTTGTTCAGATATGAGAAGTCATTGGCAGTGGCGGGCTTGACGTCATAATTCGTCGGCGCTGCGTCGAGCACTTCGATTTGTTCGGCGAGATCTGGCTGAAGGGCAAACTCAGACTCAAGCTCGACGCTTTCGTCAACCGAGTCGTTCACGATATCGCTACCGGTAAGTCGCTGCAATTCGCGAAGCTGACGCCTTGTGCGCGGCTGGTCACTGCCAATGCCGAGGTCGCTCAGGTCAACATGCAGACCCTCTGGCGCTTCAAACTGCGGAAAGTCGCTCGGCAGTTCAAGTGGTTCTGGCATGCGAATCGGTTCAACCGGAGCCACCGGAGCCACCGGAGCTGCTGAAGATACAGGCGTGCCAGCCACAACGGGCTTGAGCTCAAAAAACTTCGGCTTTTCTTCGGCTGTCGTGAGAACCGGTTCTAGCACCGGCGGAGCGGGAATCGGAGAAGGGGTCTGTGCGCTAGCAACTGGCGCACGCGGAGTTGGCGCAGGAGTATTGGTGTCGAAATCGTCTGGATCGAAAAATGCGCTAGACATGGCCACCTCGATAGAGGCTGTGCTTGTTTATGTATTGAACAACACCGTCTGGCACCAAATACCAAACGGGGTCGCCATTCGCTGCTCGCTCGCGCACATCGGTCGACGAAATCGCCAGAGCCGGAACTTCGAGAACTTCAATTGCACCTGTCGGCGCACTCTCAGGCAAACGCATGGCATGACCAGGTCGGGTAACGGCCACAAACTTTGCCGCATCCCAGAGTTCGTCAACATCTTTCCATTCCAGAATCTGCATGATTGCATCGGCTCCGGTTATGAAAAAGAGTTCGGCATCTGGGTGCTCGGCCTGCAAATCTCTGAGGGTATCTACGGTGTAGGTAGGTCCGTCGCGATCGATATCGACGCGGCTCACATTAAATCTCGGATTCGATGCCGTTGCGATAACGGTCATGAGGTAACGATCCTCAGAGTTGGTTACATCTGGTTTCTGCGGGGGTTCGCCAGTTGGAACAAAAATGACCTGGTCTAGATTCAACGCGGCCGCCACCTCGCTAGCCGCAACCAAGTGCCCGTGGTGAATTGGGTCAAAAGTGCCACCCATTACACCGAGTCGAAGTTTGGTCATAAAAACCTTTATCGCCGAAAGGGCTTAGTGATGAGCCTTTGAGTTGTTGCTCTTGTGGTCGTGGCGGTTTGCTACATCGCGGTAGCTCCAGGTAACCCAGCCCAAGAGCAGAAACACGGCCATGGCAATTACGCCAAAGAAGAAGGCCGGAAACGGAAGCTCAACTGCGTGCTCCGTAGCCTTAGCGAGGAATGTGGTCATTTTTCTCCTTATTACCTGCCTTCAAGACTACCCTAGGCTCGGGTTTGACCCGCTCCGCGAACCAGCCATTTGGTGCTGGTTAGCTCAAGGATGCCCATTGGGCCGCGGGCGTGGAGCTTTTGGGTGGATATTCCGACTTCTGCACCAAAACCGAATTCGCCACCGTCGGTGAACCTAGTCGAAGCGTTGACCATAACCGTAGAGGCGTCAACCTCGGCAAGAAAGCGCTCGGCGTTCTCGATGTTCTCGGTGATTATCGACTCGGTGTGCTTGGTTGAGTACTTGGCAATGTGGGCCAGTGCCTCATCGATATTTGCAACTACTCGCACGGCCAGATCGAGGTCGTGATATTCGGCATACCAGTCATCCTCTGTTGCCACTTCGGCCGCCGCATAGAGCTCTCGGGTTTTTTCATCACCGTGAATGACAACTCCGTCTGCCGTCAAACGCTGAAGAACTGCGGGCAAGATTCTGTCAACCGCCTTCTCGTGAATCAAAAGCGTCTCGACGGCATTGCAAACACTAGGTCGCTGAACCTTGGCATTGTGCAGAATCTCAACTGACCAGTCGAGTCGAGCCGTTTCGTCGATAAAAATGTGCACAACGCCATCGCCGGTTTGAATAACCGGAACCGTAGATTCTTGAACGACGGTTTGAATCAGCGAAGCACCACCGGGGAATCAAGACGTCAATCAGGCCCACTGCCTTCATCATCGCTTGTGCGCCATCGCGCCCGAACTCGTCGAGAGTGTGAATCGCGTCGGCGTTGAGGTCGGCAAGCCTTAGCGCGTCTTGCAAGAGTTTCACCAAAACCTCGTTGCTGCTTTGCGCATCGCGACCGCCACGCAAAACCACGGCGTTGCCGCTCTTGATCGCCAAGACTGCGATGTCTATCGTTACGTTTGGTCTTGCTTCATAGATGACGCCAATTACACCGAGTGGAACTCGAACCTGGCTGATCTGAAGTGCGTTGGGCAGAGTCATGCCGCGAATCACATTGCCGAGCACATCAGGCAGCGCGCTAACCTTTAGCACCGAATCTGAAATCGCCGCAATGCGCTTGGCATCGAGACGAATGCGATCCATGGTGCTCTTGGTCATGTCGGCGGCCGCACCGCGCTCGAGATCAAGTTGGTTCGCCGCGATTATGTCAGCCGTGCGATCGAGCAAGAGCTTCGCGATGGCCTCAAGTGCACGCGTTCTCTTTGCTGGGGTCGCGTTTGCGAGTGAAAAAGATGCGCCCTTTACCAACGCCATTTTCTCTTGAGCCGTAAGCATCGCTACCCTTTCGCCTCGAACCAGGTGCCAACCGATGCGCCACTTAGCGCGTCGGAAACCAAGTCTGCCGAGGTTAGCAGAACAGAAACTCCGGCCGCCGTGGCGATCTCTGCGGCGGCAACCTTGGTGATTGCTCCCCCGGTGCCAACGCTGCTGCCCGAGCCCGCAATTTCGAATTGCGAAAGATCTTGGCCGAATTGCACCTCTTCGAGCCGAACGGCCCCTGGCTCGCTCGGCGGCTTGTTGTATAGAGCATCGACATCGCTGAGCAAAATCAGGGCATCTGCTTCGACCAGAACCGCAACCAAGGCAGCCAGCCTGTCGTTGTCTCCGAACCTAATCTCGGCGGTCGCCACGGTGTCGTTCTCGTTGACGATTGGAATCGCTCGCAATTCGAGCAGTCGCTGCATGGCACTCTTGGCATTCATGCTGGTCTCTTCGCCCTCGAGGTCTTGCGCGGTGAGCAAAACTTGACCCGCGATGATGTCATAGCGCTCAAGGCTTTCTTGGTAGCGAGCGATGAGCCTGCCCTGACCGATAGAGGCCAGCGCTTGAGAAGTGGCCAGATCGTCTGGCCGCGTCTCGAGACCGAAGAGCGGAATCGCCGTTGCAATAGCGCCGGAAGTTACCAGAATCACTTCTTGCCCAGACTTGTGGGCTGTAGCAAGCGCCGCGACCAGATTCGAAATCTTCGCAGCGTTCTTGCCGCTGATCGAAGACGAGCCAACCTTTACAACCACTCGCTTGGCGGTTGCGATTTGAGAACGACTTTGCAGAACCATTAACCCTCGCGCTCGCTTTCGCCCAGACTCTCTTCGAGTTGTGGTGCCGCATCTTTTGAAGTCGGCTTAAAGTCTTCTGGCTTTGACCAAACGCCGGCTTTGCGCTCTCGATCCATTTCTGCACGGATTTCAGCCTTGAGGTCCATGCGTTCTTTGTAGCTGGCGCGTCGATCGTTTGTGGTTCTGCGCGGGTTCTGATCGATGCGAATGTCTTCGCCTCGACGACCACCGATGAGCTCACCGGCGCTTGCAATCGAAGGTTCCCAGTCGAAGAGAACGCCCTGGCCGGGGCCGATTACAACTGTTGAGCCAGCAGATGCGCCGGCCTTGAACAACGCCTCTTCGACGCCGATCTTAAACAAGCGGTCGCCGAGGTAACCAACGGCTTCATCGTTGCCAAACTGAGTTTGCGCAACCCAACGCTCTGGCTTGACACCAAGAATTCTGAAGAATTCACCATCGTGCGAGTTCTCTTTGGTAACAGTGAATTTGCTCTCGTCGCGACGCTGCTGCATGAGGGTGATGCGAGGCAAGACAGGAGCGATTCTTGCCTTGGTCTTGCGCTCTTGCTCAACCAGTTGCGCAAGCGCAAAGTTAAGTTCTCGCAAACCCTCGCGACTTGCGGCCGACACGATGAACACGCGATAGCCACGGGCTTCGAGTTCTGGCTTTACAAACTCCGCCAATTCGCGCGCATCGGGAACATCGGCTTTGTTCAAAGCGATTAGCTGCGGGCGCTCGGTTAGCGGCAACTCACCTTCTGGAACCTGATAGGCCTTGAGCTCAATCAAAATCTTCTCTAGATCGGTAATTGGGTCGCGCATTGGTTCGATGGTTGCGCAATCGATAACGTGAAGCAGTGCCGAACAACGCTCAACGTGTCGCAAAAACTGCAGCCCGAGTCCCTTGCCTTCGCTTGCTCCTTCGATAAGGCCAGGCACATCGGCAATAACGTAACGAGTCTGTTCGGCCTGAACTACGCCTAGGTTCGGGTGCAAGGTTGTGAACGGGTAATCTGCAATCTTTGGTCGCGCGGCCGACATGGCAGCAATCAGGCTAGATTTTCCGGCACTCGGATACCCGACGAGTGCAACGTCGGCCACCGTCTTGAGCTCAAGAATGACATCGCCCTGCCAGCCCGGAACACCGAGTAGTGCAAAGCCGGGCGCCTTTCGCTTCGAGTTTGCGAGTGCCGCATTTCCCTTGCCACCCATGCCACCTTCGGCAACAACGAGCTCCATGCCTGGTTCTAGAAGGTCGGCGATGAACTCACCCTTAGCCGACTTCACAACTGTGCCAATCGGCACCGGAAGCTTTATGTCTGCGCCAGTCGCTCCGTTTCTGAAGTCACCTGCGCCATCACCACCATCGCCACCGCTGCGGTGCGGATGAAAGTGATACTCGAGAAGAGTGGTCGTATTCGGGTCAGCAATCAGTGAGATGCTTCCGCCGTTGCCTCCGTCGGCTCCGTCCGGGCCGGCGAGTGGTTTGAATTTTTCGCGATGAACTGAAACGCAACCGTCGCCGCCGTTTCCGGCGCGCAGGTGAAGGGTTACTTGATCTACAAATGAAACCATGAGTCCCTCCCTAAATTCTTTGCTTGAGAAACAGCAAAGGCGAGCCAAAGGCTCGCCTCGCTGAAAGTTTTGCTAGTTAAGCAGCAGCAACAATGTTTACTACTCGGCGGCCACCCTTGGTGCCGAACTGAACTGCACCTGCAGCTAGTGCGAACAGAGTGTCGTCTTTGCCACGACCAACATTCACACCAGGGTGAAAGTGGGTTCCGCGCTGACGCACGATGATTTCGCCTGCGTTTACTTCTTGACCCGCGTAACGCTTTACGCCAAGACGCTGTGCGTTTGAATCGCGACCGTTTCGGGTCGAGCTAACACCTTTTTTGGAAGCCATTTTTGGTCAGTCCTTTACTTGATCTCAGTGACCTGAACACGGGTCAACTCTGCGCGGAAACCCATGCGGCGCTTAAAGCCGGTCTTGTTCTTGTAGTGCTGAATGATGATCTTTGGACCACGTAGGTCACCGATTACCTCTGCGGTTACCTTTACCTTGGCTAGCGCTGCGGCGTCTGAAGTGACTTTGTCGCCGTCAACAAGCAATAGTGCAGGAAGTTCGATCTTGCCGCCGGCAACTGCCTTGATGCGGTCAAGCGTAACGATGGTGCCGACTGACACCTTCTCTTGACGTCCGCCTGCGCGGACTACTGCGTAAACCACAGATCTACCCTTTGTTCAAAAGTTGAATTTGTTGCATTTGCGAAACTCAGCAGGCAACGAGGTTCAAGTTTAGCCACCAAAAGCGGCTTGGTCAAACCTATTTGCCTACAAATCGGCTACTTAGACGACCCTCTGCGACTTCTCGGCCTTCTGCGCCCCTGGCCGTGAGCCTTCGGCTCTGGCAGGGCCTCTAGAACCGACTCGAGCAGTTCGTTTGGCTCGGCCACAGCAGGCTTTTCGGTCTCTGCCACCGTTGCCACAATCGGGCTGGTCTCACCAGCGGCTTCGCTGGCTGCCAGGGTTGAGGCGGCGATCTTGGTCAAGGCATTACCAAGCTCAGCCGCACGCTCTCCGGTGACAACCTTAGGAACTTCTTGCTTCTTGTCGCGGTTCTTTGACTTTGCGTTTTGCTTCGGCGGGCGGGCATCTTCGCCAACGTGCTTCGAGCGCATGATTGGCTCGTGGTGCACGATCACGCCACGCGAAGCACAGGCTTCACAGGGTTCGCTGAAAGCCTCGAGAAGACCGATGCCGAGTTTCTTTCTCGTCATCTGCACAAGACCGAGAGAAGTTACCTCGGCGACCTGGTGTTTGGTTCTGTCACGGCTCAAGCACTCCATGAGTCGCCTCAGCACCAAGTCGCGGTTTGATTCGAGCACCATGTCGATGAAGTCGACGACCACGATTCCACCAATGTCACGCAGCCTTAGTTGGCGAACGAGCTCTTCGGCAGCCTCGAGGTTGTTTTTGGTAACGGTTTCTTCGAGGTTTCCGCCTGAGCCAACGAACTTTCCGGTGTTAACATCGACAACCGTCATGGCTTCGGTTCTGTCGATAACTAACGAACCGCCACTCGGCAGATAGACCTTGCGCTCGAGCGCTTTGGCAATCTGTTCGCCGATTCGGTATTCGTCGAAGATGTCTTTCTCACCGGTGTAGATTTCGATGCGCTCTAGCAGATCAGGGGCAACCCCCTGAAGGTACTCTGTGATGACCTGGTGCGAGTCGGCACCTGAGATGACCATCTTTTGAAAGTCTTCGTTGAAAACGTCGCGAACAATTTTGACGAGCAAGTCTGGTTCGCTGTGCAGCAAGACCGGAGCATTGCCCTTCTTAACCTTCTTTTCGATATCGGCCCACTGCTCTTGCAGACGCTGAACATCGAGAGTCAGTTGCTCTTCGGTGGCACCCTCAGAAGCTGTGCGAACAATAACGCCTGCTTCTTCTGGCAGAACTTCCTTGAGAATCTTCTTGAGTCGTGCGCGCTCAGACTCTGGCAGCTTTCTTGAGATGCCATTCATCGAACCGTTTGGCACGTAAACCAGGTAGCGACCCGGCAGAGAGATTTGCGAGGTTAGACGCGCACCCTTTTGACCAACCGGATCTTTGGTTACCTGAACCAATACGGTGTCGCCACTCTTGAGTGCGAGCTCAATTCTTCGAGGCTGATTGCCCGTTTCTGCCAGTTCCCAGTCGACTTCACCCGAGTAAAGCACTGCGTTGCGGCCGCGGCCGATGTCAACGAATGCCGCTTCCATAGACGGCAAAACGTTCTGAACTTTGCCCAGATAGACGTTGCCGATTAGCGAGGCCTCAGAGGCCTTGGCAACGTAGTGCTCGACCAAAACCTTGTCTTCGAGAACGCCAAGTTGAATCTTTTGATCTTTCGAACGAACAATCATGGTGCGCTCGACAGCCTCGCGACGAGCCAAAAACTCTGACTCGGTAATTGTTGTGCGTCTGCGCCCGGCATCGCGGCCGTCACGACGACGTTGCTTCTTTGCCTCAAGACGGGTTGAACCTTTTACGCGTGTGGGTTCGTTGCTGAACTCTTTAGGCTCGCGAGGAGTGCGTACCTTTACAACCGTGTTTGGCGGTAGCTGTTCGCCTTCGGCAATTTCACCCTCGCGCCGGCGCGAACGTCTGCGCACGCTGCTCTCTGGCTGATCACTGCTCTTCTTATCTTCAACCGGTCTGCCGCGCTTCTTGTCGATAATCGGTGTCGGCAAATCTGGCGCCATGAAAATCATCGAGGTTGCGGTTACCGCAATTGGAGCAGCGTCAATCTTGGCTGCGGCCTTAGTGTCGGACTTGGTGTCGGCCTTAGGCTCTTTTGCCTTCGCTTTTGCCTTCGGCTCGGCGGTCTCGTCTGAAGATACTTTCTTTTTGGTGGCAGCCTTTGGCTTCGCCTCGGCGCTGGCTGGCTTCTTTACAGATTTAGTCGCTGGCTTCTTTTCAGTTGCCTTGACCTCTGGCTTTGCAGCAGCGGGCTTCTTAGCCGCGGCCTTTTTTGCCGTCGGTTCTTTTGCTGTCGGCTCTTTTGTTGCCGATTCTGATGATTCTTTCTTCACCATTTCTGGTGCACTCCAAGCTGTTTGCCTATCGGGCCACACTCACCGATTGCAAACCTAAAAACTTTGCCAGGCACTTTTGTGACTGACCAAACCTTTTCGAGTCATTTGTTGTGGCGCCAGCTGCCCGATGGGTCTTATACGGCTATCTCACGGATGCTCGAGAAATCTTCGTCGCCTCGGGTGTGGCCTCAGCAACTGCTCCTAGTATGACACCCGCAACCCCAAATGTCAGTAGGCACGGGGCTAGACTTGAGCCCATGAGCGACGAAAAAGCAGTGAAAACGCCCACAACAGAGGCATCTAGGGGCTTTGCCCTGCTGCTGATCGCTGCAGGCTTCACGGGCTGGTTGGCTTCGTTTTTGCTGACCCTCGACCGTTTTAGGGTCGCTTCGAGCCCAGACGACAAACTGGCCTGCGACGTGGCCACCTTTATCTCTTGCAAGTCGGTGATGCTCAGCGAGCAAGCGGCGCTCTTTGGCTTTCCAAACCCACTAATCGGAATCGCGACTTTTATGGCTCCAATCGTGGTTGGTTTTGCAATTTTGGCTGGCGCGAGATTCGCCAACTGGTTCTGGCAGCTGTTTTTTGTTGGGCACGCACTCGCACTCGCTTTTGTGCTCTGGCTTTTCAACGCAGCGGTTTTCCAAATCGGGTCACTCTGCCCATACTGCATGGTTGCTTGGGCGGCAGTCATCCCGCTGTTTTGGCAGCTGCTAACCCACGGTGCGCGCGAGGGTTATCTGCCGGTGCCGGCAAAAACAATCAACTTCTTTTTCAAGGCCTACGATTGGGCCTGGCTTGTATCGCTTGTCACCGCATTGGTTATGGCAACGATTATCGCGATTGAGTTTTGGAATCTCTGGCTAGATTTCTTCAACCTGATTTAGGTCTAGAACCAGAGGGCAAGCTCACGCGAAGCAGACTCTTCAGAATCTGATCCGTGCACGAGGTTTTGCTGAACCTTGGTTGCCCAATCGCGACCCAAATCTCCACGGATGGTGCCTGGCGCCGCAACTGTCGGATCGGTTGCGCCGGCAAGCGCGCGGAAACCCTCGATGACGCGGTTGCCCTCAACGCAGAGAGCAACTACATCGCCGCTCATCATGAACTCAACAAGCGGTTCGTAGAACGCCTTGCCCTCGTGCTCGGCGTAGTGTTCGGCGAGCAGTTCGCGAGTTGGTGTGAACTTCTTCATTGCGACAACGACGTATCCCTTGGCTTCGATTCGGCCGATGATCTCACCGATGAGGTTGCGCTTTACGCCGTCTGGCTTGATTAGCACCAATGTCTGCTGAGTCATTCTGAGCTCCTACTTCTTGTCGACTTCGATTTCAAAAACTTCAATGTTCTCAGTCTGCCCGAACGAAGCCTTCTCTCGCTCGTAGGCGATTTTTGCCTTGTCGATTGTTGAACCAGCAATCATGGCCCAGGCCCACATGCAAGCAAACAGACCGCCGATGTAGAACATCGGGGTTAGCCAGAAGCCGATAGAGATGATTGCGACCTGCAAGACCCAGCCGAATGCATAACTGCCCTTGCGGCCGAGAATCGCTGGGGTTGCTATCAGTAAAAACGAGAGGCTAAGCCCAACAGCCCAGACCACAGGGCCATCGGCAACCTTAAGCCCGAATCCGGCGAGCGTTGCAAAGAAAACTATGAATGATTCGAATGCCAACAAAATTGACGCCAACAGTCTCTTGATCGATTTACTCTTCATTGCCTTCGCTATCTGTTTCGTTTTGTTGAATGTTTTTCAAGACGTCACCGACGAGTGTTATTGAACCGGTAACCAATATCGCACCGTTTTCGGAAACAATTTGGCGAGCAAGTGTCATGGCCGTAAGAGCGTTGCTCGCGGTCTTTACCCTCGCCTCACCGAAAATGCCTTCAGCTAGCGCTGCAAGTTCGTCGAGGGCTATCGCTCGAGGCGATGATGACTGGGTGATGACAAAAGTTTTTGCTGTGCCGTCTAACGCAGAGAGCAGAGCGCTTGCATCTTTGTCGGCGAGAATCGAAACAATCGCAACGGTTTCGGGTGAGCCGAAAGACTTTTGCATCGCGCGAGCGAGAACCTCTGCCCCGCCCGGATTGTGTGCTGCATCGAGAATGGTAAGCGGTTTGCGCGAGACTACATGCAAACGGCCGGGTGACGTTGAATCGGCGAGAGCAACTCGCAGCACATCGTCGAATAAACGATTGCTGGCTCCGAAGAAAGCTTCGACTGCACTGATTGCCAACGCCGCGTTTTCGGCTTGATAGTCACCGTGCAGCGGCAGAAACAAATCTTGATATTCGCTGGTTAGTGTTTTCACCGAGAAACGTTGACCCGCCATGTCGGCAACAACATCGAGCACTTCAAAGTCGCGCCCATAAATTGCGATGCGCTCAGCGATTGCGCTCGACTTTGCTTCGATAACCGAAAGCGCTTCGGCAGGCTGAGCGCTCGAAACAACAATCGCTCCTTGCTTGATGATGCCCGATTTGGTTTTCGCAATCTCGGCCACGGTGTTGCCAAGTCGCTCTGCGTGATCAATCGAAATCGGAGTAAAGACGGCAACATCGCCGTCTGCGACGTTGGTGGAATCCCACTCGCCACCCATGCCAACCTCGAGCACCAAAACATCTACCGGCGCGTCGGCAAACACGGCGAAACCAAGCACGGCTAAGGCTTCGAAGAACGTAAGTTTGGTGTCTCCGGCCGCCTCAAGCTCGGCATCGACCATAGCCAAGATCGGCTCGATATCGGCCCACACCTCAGCCAGTTGTTGGTCTCCCACAGGCTCGCCGTCGATCGCCATGCGCTCATTCAAGCGAACCAGATGCGGGCTGGTGAAGCGCCCGGTGCGAAGCCCGAGCTCA
>JACCEB011277425.1_pt1 | contig 24908 bp, 30 predicted proteins | sample 7454761 | NCBI WGS metagenome assembly JACCEB01 (sample SAMN15323454, study PRJNA562643) | freshwater metagenome | isolation source: river surface water | place: USA:Blue River Watershed | collected 2017-08-18
TCGCACTGTATTGAGCCTTCCTCTTATTCATCATAGTATTAGCAAGACGATCAAACTTTGTAGTCATTTTATATATGATTATATATTTATATAGTTATGTAATATAATTAAAAATTTCAATTTTTTTCGTTTTATAAGGAATAAAAAAGAATACGAATAAAAGTGAGTTCAATTTTTTTATTCATTATAAAATGAAAAATATTGAATTAAAATTTATCTAATAAAATATATAAATAAACCTTATAAGAAAGAATGTCAAAAGTAAATATACCAAAATCTGTGAACGACCCAAGTTATAGATATAAGAGAGACACTATTAAAGTTGAGATACAAAATAATAATGGAGGTATGACAAAATTAATTAATATTGAAGCCATTTCAACACAGATCGGAACCGATGTAGATATTTTATTAAAGTTTATAAAGAAATCATTAAATGTAAATATAATAAAAAAAGATAGTATATGTATTAGAAAGATAGAAACACAACAAAACATCGAAAATATATTGGAAGAATATATTGAAAAAGAAATTCTTTGCAAGAAATGTAATAATCCAGAATTTACATTAAATAAAGAAAAGAAAAACACTACAAAAACATGTAAGGCTTGTGGACATTCTATTATACTTTAAGATTGTATCGATTATTTACTCTTCCTTGTCTAAGATAAGATGTATCAAGATTATCAACATATTCTGGATTGATATTTGATGTCATCAAAATAATTAGATTTGGATAAAGACCACGATCAATCCGATCAAATAATGTGTTCCACGATGTCTTATCTTTTACCTGGATTGGGATGTGCTTATGAAATTGAATCAGATTATGATGAATCTTATTGATAAGAATATCAAATTCCTCTAATACCAGAATGAGTGGTTTTTCTTCTGTTGGCATAATAGTTGAATAAATCAATCCAATATCATCTCCTGGATCAGTTGGATTAAAAGAATCACACAAATATCCTCCCATTTCTTTTGCAAGAAGAATTGAAATCATTGATTTTCCAGAACCCGGTTCACCATAAATAATACTCACATTATTCTTAGTTTTCTTATACTCATCCTTAATCATTTCAATAATTTTTTTTTGATTTTCTTTAGCAACAAAATGTTCAGAATTAATCTCTCTTGATTTATATTCAAGCCAAAAATAGTTTCCTTGTCTTTCATAGAATTTAATCTTACCACTTGAGGTGTTTACATCTGTATCAATCTCTTCATATTTCTTCATAATCTTTGAATCAGGATTGATTAATTCTTTGAAAAATTTATTCGAACAAAGGAGGAAGATATTATATGATTTTGACGAGGCATTCTTATTTGAATCAGAATTTTCAATAATGTATCCAATATAATATTTTCCCCAGATCCATCCTCGTGGATTCGAATCCTCTACATAAGAGGAATTTTTTCCAATTCTTGTAAATACCATCGGAATCTGTCTTTTGTTTGTGATCTTATACAGCCTAATTCCAAACATTATGAACAGAATGAATGGGATTGTCCATATAATACTGAGACAAGAGCCTAGAGCCATTGAAATACCCAAAGTTGATAGATTCATTACAATTTATAATGAAATTTATAATGATAAAATATAGATAAATAAAATTTTCAATTTTTTTCCTTTCATTGTAGAATGAAAGGAAAAAAGAATCCGATATAAAGAGAGGTCAATTTTTTTATAATATCCTTATAAATTGAATCCAAATTTTAAATAAAATCAAGATATTCAGAAAAATGATTTCTAACTACTGATTTAATATACTTTGGATTTACGATCTTAAAATTAATCTTAAAATATTCATTATTATCGGACTCATCGGTATATGATGCATCTATCACAACATAATTATTATTATGATAAGGGAAATCTTCCAATGCATCGATAATTGTTTTGACACATCCGTTAAGTTTTCTGTATCCACTTACACATCCATATGACTGATTTTGGTACTTTGGAAGTTCTACACTTTTTTCAATAATATCATCATGATTGATTATATCAGAAGAAATATTTTTCAAAATAATTTCAATATTATCTTCCAAATTTTTTTCAAGAGACTTAATTACTGGATCATATTCATAGTCATCATATTTAAATTCGTGGGAATTATATTTCTTGATACTACTAAAACCAAGTTTTGAAACAAGAGAAGAAAAGCTAAAAAGAGCAGACATTTTAATTTATATTGATTATAATAAATAAAATCAATATAAATTAAATTTCAATTTTTTTCTTTCCTTATAAAACGAAAGAATCCGAATCAATATAATTTAATTTCTGTAATGTGACCAAATAGATAATTTATTTCTATTATTATATTTCCATTATTATCAAAATGTTTTTCAGTCCATACTAATCCTTGTGGATCATATTGAAGACATTCCCCTATAATATTATCATCAATATAAAAACATTCTAAAGATATAGAACCATCTCTGTAATATTTCTTATAAATCCCATTTTTTTTATTATTAATATAATTACACTCCTCAGATATAGTTCCATCTTTATAATATTCCTTATATATACCCTCCTTTAATCCATTATTTATAAAAACTTCTGACAATAATAATCCATAATTATTGTATTCTTTATGTAAATAACTCATTCAAATATTATAAGTTATGAATTTCAATTCAATTTAATATAAACAAAATTTTTCAATTTTTTTATTAAATCTTGGATTTCCTTATAAATTGAATCCGAATTCTAAATGAGTTCAATTTTTTCATTTTATTCTTCTCTATAATGATACGCTCTTCGTTGCTTTGTTATCTCATATAATACAATTCCAACCGACACCGACAAATTGAATGATTCGATAATACCTGCCATTGGAATCTGAATTAAACTATCACATCTGTTAATTGCATATTCCGACATACCATGAACTTCATTACCGAACCAAACTGCTAGCTTTTTTTGTGTAAATGTTCCAACATCAAGTGAAATATTATTTTTTCCTTTGATATGTGGAGATGTTCCAAACGATACAAAATTATTCGATTCAAGATGATTAAAACATTCTTCACTTGACTTAAAGACACGAACATATGTCCACTTTATAGCCGAAGCAGATGTCTCATTAAGTGTATTATTTGTTCTCATATCTTTCCATGTTTCTTCCTTAAAAATATTTTTTTCATCAACAATATATAGTTTTGACACCCCCAATGCATTAATATTGCGGATAGCAGTACCAATATTTTGTTTATTGGTTGGATTCTCAAGAACACATATTAATGTATTACAACGAATATCTTTAATCTTATCAGCTTTCTTTCTTATTCTATTTTTTTCTATTGATTTGTCAGTTGAATCATCTGAATCATAAACAAGAAATTCATTAAGATCTAGGAATTCTTCAGACATCATTTTTATTGTTATTGTTATTTAGTATACTAAATAATTTAGATAATAATGAATTCAATTTTTTATAAAATTCTAAATGCTATTTATCTTATATGAAAACAGAAAAATTGAATTTAATATTATCTATTATATATGTTATTAATTATACTAAAAATATAATGAAAGACTGTATTTATATAAGGGATGTGATTGTAATTACTTTTTACAGCATCTTACTATTAATTGAATTATTTTGTACAGGATTTATAATGAATAGAATCGATTTAATTACGAATGTTATAAAATATAATGAAACATTTATTTCTGAATGTAATTCTGATAAAATTACTACATTCAATCATGGATCATTATATGATAATACAATTGGATTATTATCTATCATATCTATTCTATTAACAATGATAGTAATAAATAAATTTACCAAATTTAGTAATAAAAATTATTCTGAACATATTCCATTAATAAATATAAATAATGAAAACAATCATAGAGATAATATTATTTCAATTTATAAAATAAGATTAGCAATTGATATTATTTTTATAATGTCATTATTTGCAACATACATATTAAATATAACTCAAGTAATATTTCAATTTTTAGACGTAGAATCATCATGTGTTGAATTAATTGATAATAATGTAACAGGATTTTTTACAGTATATAATATTTTACAATGTGCTAGTATATTTATGATTATTTCAGTTATTTTTATATATCCATTATATAAATAATATAATGAATAAGAGTTTATATTTAGATAAACATCCTAAAACATCTACAAAGGGGGTTGGCTTTGCAAATGAACAAAAAGCAAAAGATACAATAAAAATAGTATCTAAATTTAAAAAAGTAAAACAAATGCAAATAATATTAACTATGTATTATAGAGCATATCATCATCCACATAGAACAAAAGATATGGAAAAGGCTATGAAAATTTTAAAAAAATGGCTAATAAATAATGGTTACAAAAATAGTATAATTAAAAATAAAAAAATAAATTAAATTTCTTTATATAATATATAATGTTGTGCGATTTAAATAGATCAATAACTGTTGGCTTTTTAACAAGTCTTGTAATATTGGCAATATCATATTTTATTATACCAAATATAAAAACTCTTGATACTACAAAATTAATGTTTTTGTTTGTTGTGTTTTTTGTAATAGCAACATCTATGGATTATTTTAATTATTGTAAAACTAAATGTGCTGATGTAAAATCTTCTATTACATATGGTGTTTTTACAGTAGCAATAGTATATGCATTTTATGGATTATTTGTTAGAGACTTAAAACTTAATAATACTTTAGTTGTGTCTATGGGAGGAAATGTAATATTATTAACAATCTTACATTATTTATTATGTGATATTCGCCAAATTTCCGAATAAATTTAATTGATATGTATTATTTTTTATCATATGTTAAAATTATTATAAATATAACCATAATTAAAGTTCCACAACCAAAGTATCTAGTTACTTTGATAGTTTTTTCAGGATTTTTATCTAATTTAACTATTTTTGAAAATAAACTTAATGTTGGTGATTCATTTGAATCATATATTGCTTCTTGATATCCAAGATGTATCATACATAATAAAAATAATATGTATATTATATATTTAACCTTATCATATTTTTCTTCATTAACTTTATATAATGCGTACAAAATAATTAGAATTTTAAATATATCTCCAAAATGATCATAATAGTCTCCAAACTTGGTAGTCATATTATATTTTCTTGCTAATTTACCATCAACACAGTCAAAATAATAAGCCAATAAAAATAAAAATGAAGCTAGTGTAAAATTATTATTAAATATATTATATGCACTAAGAATACCAACCAATATACCAATTGTCGTGATCATATTTGGTGTTAAATTTAAATCCTTATAAAATGATAGATGTGTATCGATAAAATTTAATAAAACTATATCAAATGGACATTCATACTTACTTGAGATTTTATTAACCATTATTATTATATTTATATATTATATTTATATATTATATAATGGTTAATAAAATACCAGAACATTTAGATAATCCAATTGATAATATACTATATAAAATTGTTGACTTACAACTTCCATTTTATAAGGATTTAAATTTAACACCAAATATGTTAACAACAATAAGTTTAATTTTTGGTTTAAGTTCTGTATATTTTTTAAAATCAGATAAATATATATTGAGTTCAATATGTTATTTTTTAGCATATTTTTATGATTGTGCAGATGGTAAAATGGCAAGAAAATATAATATGACTTCTAAATATGGTGATTTATATGATCATGTTTCTGATTTAATAAAACATATATTATTATTTTATGTATTATATTATAAATTAAAAGACGATAGACATTTTTATAAATTAATAATATTTTTTATAATTATATTAATATTATCTGCACCACAAGTAGGATGTCAAGAAAAAACATATAATACAAATGAATCACCTACATTAAAAATAACAGATTATTTTATTATTGATGATTGTAAAAAACAAATGAAATATACAAGATATTTTGGACCAGGTACTATTACATTATCTACTATATTAATTATATTGTATCCAAAATTTAGATAATCTAATATTTTTAATAATGTATCCAAAATTTAGATAATCTAATATTTTTAATAATGTATCCAAAATTTAGATAATAGAATCTCTACAATATGGACATTTTGTAAGTTTTTCAAAACATCCTATACAAACTTTATGAGATGAATGACAACCAAGACTCAAAACATGATTATCTGTGTAACAAATATCACAATTTTCAATATCATTAATATTTTCAAATATATTTTTTAATTTATAATATTCATGTATTTTATAATTATAATAATTAATATTATTTTTAGTAAGATGTTCTTTATATTTTAAATTTTGTTCATCATAAATATCAAAATAAGTAGTATTATATATATTTTTAATATACAAATACATATTTTTTATTTTTTCTTTATCATTATCATTTAATTCATTATAAATATTAAAAGCAATATGACAATATTTATTATTATCCGAAATTGTTGTGAATTTTAATAGATAATAACACAATAAAAATTTATTTAAATTATTACATAAATCAAAATTTTTTATAATAATATTTTTTAATAGAAATATATCATCAAATTTTATTAAATAATCTATTATAAAAAATAAATCAATTTCATCATTGACTGTAAAATAATTTATTATTGAAAAATCATAATTTTCTTTATTACTTTTTTTTAAAATAGTCTTAATAAAATTATTTCTTTGATCTAAATCAGTGATAGAATTTAATTTATTTAGTAATTCAATACGGTCATTTTTTAAAATACATAAATCTATAAATTTATTATTATCATTTATTTTTGTATAATAATCTAATATAATTTTCCTAGATTTTGGATAATATTTTTCTAATATATCAATATTTTTACTTAAAATAAAATTATCAAAATATTTCTTTACAAGTAAAATTATATCATATTTAATATATACTTCAACTATTAAAAAATTAGTTAAAAGTAATAAATCTTCAACTGTAATATCTTTATTTAAAACAGTATCATATAAAAGTATTTTCTTATCAATATGATTCATTTTTAAATTTTTTAATAAAATATAATATTTTATAGAATTATTAGATTTTAAAAAATTATTTATAAAAGCATTATTGAAATAATACTCTATTCTATTATATTCATTTGTTTCTTTATCAATATTATTTATAACATAATTAGAATATTTTACCGCAGTGTAAAAATTATTATTTTTAAAAGCATTAATGCATAATAAGTTTATATCTCGAACAGAAATATCAACTTCAGATAATTTGAGTTGATTCATATTATAAATTTATATAATTATTTTATTTAGCAAGAATTTTTACTTATACCTATAATCGCACAACATAATCTTTTACCACTATTACCTGTTGTTTTAGAATCCTTGTGATTTGTTAATCCAAGATCATCTTCATTTTCATGAATTATAAGACTTCTTCCTATAATTTCATCTATTGTAAATTTTGTACAATATAATGTTTGAATACATTTATTATTTACTACTTTAATATTTCCTAAATCTCCAGAATGTCCACCATCTAATCCTCCATGAATTGTATTTGTTGGATTATAATGATCACACGCAGATGCACACCCTTCTCTTAAATCACCAGATTTATGAATATGTATTCCATGTAATCCGTCCTTTATTCCGCTTATATTTATATCTATTTTTACCTTATTAAATAATTGAGTAAAAACAACAACGCCAGAAACATCACTCAATCTATTATCAAACACAACAACTCCTTCATTATGAATTGAAATTTTATTGCCCATTATATATAATATAAATAAAAAAATATAATATAAATATTATAATGGAAGAGATAAAAAATGTACAAAAAATGCATTTTTCAGTTGAAGATCCAACTACACCAAATTATGGTTATGTGCCATTTAAATATTTTCAATTTGTTATTTTAATATTTATTGTAATGACATTCATATTTAAAGATAAAATTATAGTACAATTAAATAAACATGTATATAGTAAATTACGTAAATATATTAAAAATGAAAAAATATTTACATTAATAAGAGGATTTATAGCAATTTTACCAACTATAATTATTTTACATTATGATGTAAAATATCGTAGTTTTTCGATGACCAATCTTGGTGTCACAAAATATATTTCTGATAAATATATTAATGAAATATTAAGATTTATGGGTGCATATGTAATTATTCAAGTTGCTGCACAAGATTTAGGTATAAAGACTGGTGATGGACAAAGTGATACAACTAAAATACCAATATTACAATATTTATTATATGCCGGTGGTGCATATGCAATTACACAAGACAGAAGTTTAGCTTTAATTGCTGCTATTATGTATTTTCAACTTAAGTATTTTGCATCAGACAAGACTAAAGATGTATGTTTTGATTAATAAAAATAAAATTTTTAATATAAAATATCAGGCCTGATTAATTATAATATAAAAAATTTTTTTACCAACAATTAATATAATATGGAAGAAATTGACAAGATTATAAGTAGAAATGACAGATTGAAATTATTAAAAGAATTATATCAATCAAAAGATTTTGGCAAAGGTCATTTATACTTACTTGGTTGTGGAGCAGTAGGACCAGCTTTACTATATATGATTCTAAAAATATATAAAATTGAACAAGAACAGATAACAGTAATCGATTTAAAACCAAAAGAAGAATTAGAAGCAAATTTAAAATATATAGTTAAGGCTGCACTTGGAACAGAAGATTTAAAAATAAATATGGTTAATCTTAGAGTTGAAGAAAATAACTATAAACAAATATTTACAGTAGATCATAAATTAACAAAACATGATATTATAATTGATTGTGCTATTGAAATATGTTCTATTGATATTATGAGATTATGTCAAGAATATGGTTGTGGCTATGTTAATTCATCAACTGAATTATGGGATTATAGAAATATTAATGACCCAATTAGTTATACATTATATCCTATTATTGAAGAAATGAGAGGATTCTCTGATGAACTTAAAAAGAGTGGCAAAATAAATTTTAATGCAGTAATAGATATGGGTTGTAATCCAGGTAATGTTAATATGTGGGCTAAACTTGGTTTAGATATGATTAATAAACATTATGGAACAAAGAAAACACCGGAAGAATTAGATATTCGTACAATTCATATTAGTGAATATGATACACAACGCTCGTCAATTCCTAAACGTGTTAATGAATATTGTAATACATGGGCATCAACCGGTGAACCATATTATGAAGAAGCATTAGCGCCAGTTGAGATGTCATTTGGTAATCATGAAGAAATGCCAGATGAAAAATATATTGAAAACTTACAAGATAATGATAAATATATAGCTTTTAATAGATTATGCTTAGAAACATCGGCACATTCATATACTCCAGGATATAAAAATTATATAGGTTTATTAATTAGACATGGTGAAAATATTACAATTGGTGAAACAATGAGTACATATAAAACAGTAAAAGGTGAAAAAGTTAGAACATGGTCTCCATCAGTATATTATGTTTATCATCCTACAAATGATACAATGGCATCTACATATGAATTAAAAGAAAAAAATTATAAATATCAAGATAATACACGTCTTTTTACAAAAGAAATTATAGATGGTAGAGATGAACTTGGTTTAACATTCTTTTTAGGAAATGGAGATATATTTTGGATAGGTTCTTTATTAGATATTGATGAAGCACGTGATATTTATGAAAATAAATTTGATGAAAAAATTAATGCAACAATGGTTCAAGTAGTTGGTGGATATCTTTCTGGAATAATGCATATATTAGATTTAAATAAGGAAGGAAAATATAATGGTGTAATGGTACCAGAAGATCTTCCATATAAAGAAATGTATAAAAAAATGAAACCATTTTTTGGAGAATTTGTATTTAAAAAGGTTGAAGATTGGGATTATAATATGAAAACAAGAAGTATTACATTTAGAGATTATAAAGAAAATGCATTTAATAAAAGTCCTGAATGGAAACTTAAAGATTTCTTAATTAATCCAGAAGGCTTAGGATTTGATGTACCTAAAACTGTAAGCAAACGTAAACAAAAAGAAGTTTTGCCAGATTATGAAAATAAAAATAAAGGAAACTTCCAACATGGTGGTTCACTCCAAAAAGGTAGTTTATTCAGATTTGATGCTTATACAAATAGAGAACTTAATAGATTAATTGGAAATAGAACTTAATTATTTTTTATAGTAATAAATACAAAGACAACAATTGCAAACTATAAAATATAATACTCTTTAAAATTATTAAATAAAAATATATTTTTTTTTCATATTAAATTATTACTTAAATTGTTTAATAAAACTTAAATCCACAAGCAAAATGCTAAAAGGAATACCATTCCACATAACAGAAGCATATTTATATTCTCCAGTAAGTTTATTATAATCTTCTTGTATTTTTTCATTTGGATATTCATTTCGATGTAGTGTATACAGACTTTGTGGAGACACCCTGTAAATTTCTGTCAGGGCTTTATTGTTTCTTAGAACTTTAACATTATTAAGTAGTCCTTGTATTTTATTCATTTTAATTTATTTTAACAGGTAAATACTTAATATGATATATATTCAATTTTTATATAGCTTTATATGTAACTTTATATGTTAACATAAACAAAACACCTCCCCATATCATATCTGCTACGGCATAAGTTGTATCAAATTTATTTAATAAAGTTAGATTTGTCATATCATACACTCCAAATACACAAACTCCAAGAATAAAGTTTCTTATATCTGTTGTTCCAAATAAAAGTAATAATAAAGCCATTAAAATATAAACTATAATTGCTGGAACTATTTTTGGTTTCATTTCACTTCCTTGTATATCTCTTATCATAACTTTATATTTTGGTCCAGCAAAAAACTTAAGCCATACTAAATCTATTAAAATTAATATGACGAATATCTTAATAAAATTTTTTATATTCATTATAATTTAGAAGGATAAAAAAAATTTTTTATTTGAATACCAAAATTTAAAAGTAAATTTTTTATTGTATCACATATATTCTCATTCTGTTTATATGTAACAAATTGAATAGAATTATAATAAAATCCTTTTTCAATTAAAATATTATTTTTTTTAATATTATATCTTGCATTATTCCATTTTGCATAATTATCATCTTTATTGTTATAAATGTAGTAAAAATCAAGATTATTTTCTGTATAATATAATTCTTTCATATTATTTTCTTTATTAATATATGTTCTTCCTCCCATTACTATTTTTATTGATTTACCATCAATATATTCTTCTAAAATATAAGGCTCATTTAAATAGTCACTAAAAAACAATTTATAATATCCATTTATTTTTCCACAACTTTGATAATATTCAACTGTACTTGTATTGTCAATAATTTTTATATAGGAATCAAAATTAATTTTAACATCCAATTTATGACATATTATATGATTTACTAATCTATCAATAGCTTTACTTTTTACATCAAATACACAATGTGGGCGTTCAAAATATGGATCAGATTCTGTATATTTTTTAATATCTATTTCAATTAAAGGTAAAATATTAGAATTTACATCTTCAATACTTATAATTTTATCATTATTAATAGTTATTATTATAAGTTTATCATAATCTAAACAATAGTACATATTAATTAAGGTGATTTATTAAATAAAAAGTACAATATTAAATTAAATCAATTTTTATAAATTAAATTTAACTGATATTTGATTTAATATTTCATTTTGATAAGATTCGGAAGATTCGAAATCCTTGTCACAATCAATAACAAGCACATTGTTTTTGCCATTAAGCCACATTTCATGATATTTATGTAGTTTTTCTAAATATTCCAATGTAATATTTTTCTCTTCTTCTCTACCTCTCTTTTGAATTCTTTCAAATGCTGTTTTAGGATCACATTTTAAATATATAATACATTCATTTCCAGAATGAATGTTTTTTTGATAAAAATCACACCATAATTCATACATCTTATGTTCTAATTCAGATAAAACTTTATCATCATATAACATTTTTTCAAAAACATTTTTATCAGTTCCAAGAGAGCGATCTAGAAATATTAATTCATATTCTGAATTTATAGCTTCAGAAATTTTAATCATTCTTGTTACATATGCAAGATTTTGAAATGAATATGCCCAACGATTAATATCCTTATAAAATAATCCAAGTATATTATCACCCTTATCATCTTTCATATTCATCCACATATCAACAGGTTCAGATACTACTAAAGAATTATAAAAATTCTTTTTTAGGATATTAGTGAATGTTGATTTACCAACACCAATATTGCCCTCGATCGCTATTACTTTTTTATTCATATTTTAACATAATATATTGAATTAGTAAATAAATATAAATAAAATCAATTTTTTATACGAGTTGAAACTTATTGTAATATGCATCAATAAATTTCTTGGCCCTCTTACTAATAAGTCTAATAGTACCAGTAGTATCATATACATTATATTTTTCAAATTGTTCAAAATTATCATTCATATTGCTAAGATTGAACCATTTGTAATCAGTAATTTCAACAGTATTTTTGAATTCACTAATATCTTTGTTGGACTTTATCATATAAACACGATGAACATGATTGCGATCCCTCAATACAATATCAATATATTCATTTCCAATTAGTTCACATTCAACTTTTGTAAGACGCTTTAGTGCTTTCTCTGCACGTTCAACTGGAAATTCGGTCTTGTATCCATCATTCTTCAGCTTTTGTCCAAAATCACTGTATGACTTTTCCTTGATATTAAAACCAAAAAGAAAAGATACATCTTTGTCAGTTTCATTTACAAATACCGTACCTGTACTAGAAACACCATTAAAACACTCATCACAACCTGTACAAGTCGCGTATCTAGATTGACTATTTAGAGTTAGATGATTGATTTCTTCCTCTGTAATTGTTTCATCAGATGTATGTGAAGAAGCATCATCAAAATCGATCACACTTTCATTCTCAGATGAAATAACTGATTCGGGATAGGCGAAACTCGATACAATAGAAGCAGTAGAAGCAGATGACCTTGATGATCTTGATGATCTTGATGATCTCGATGACTTCTTTGTAGAAGCAACCGATGACGGTGAGGTGTATGATGAAACAGAACTTCTCTCAGAACGAGATGATTTGAGCTTCTTAAGTGCAATACTTTGCATAAGTCTGTTAAACTCATCAAGCTTTTCAGAAGTAAGCTTTGTCTTTTCCTTTTCTTCAGAGATCTTATCATTCTTTTCCTTCTCGAGCTTCTTCAAAAGTTCTTCATTCTTCTTTCTTTCACATTCAAGTTCAGATTGAAGCTTTTCACGAAGAATTTCGGCATCACTCTTTGAGTCGATTTTCTTAATAGGTGCATTGCGTTGATTTTTTTCCTGCTCTTGTCTGATGTAATCATCAATTGGCATAGTTCTCCTCTCATTACATGAATTGTATCTGGGAGTAAAAAAGTCATTAACATTAATAACAGGATTTGGAACAAACTTATAGGTTCCATCCGAAGTCATTCCTGCAATCATACCGTGATTGGTAAGAACGGGGGTCTCAAAAAGTCCATAAGAAAGAAATGACATATTGTAATATATTTAATATATTGATATATAATGATATTCAAGATAAATAAAATTTCAATTTTTTTTATCAGTAATGTTAATTATTGATAAATAAAAGGATCCGATTTCAAAGAGGTCAATTTTTTTTGTCAGTAATGTTAATTATTGATAAATAAAAGAAATAAATTAAATTATTTTAAATTATGCCTGATTCTTCTTCTGGATCTCTTGCATTTTCTCAAGCAAACTCTTTTCGGGAGCTCTGCGCTGGCCTCCGGTTGAATTACGCTTAAATCCAGAAGCGATAGGATTTGGTGCAACAGGAACTACCGAAACAGATGTTGTTGGAGGATTAGAAATCACATTTGACAGGGGTACTGTCTTCTGATTTCGTCTAGAACGAAGAGCTTCAAGAGCCTTCATCTCATCCTCTACTCTCTTCTTCTCCATTTCTTCCTCACGTCTCTTTTGTTCCTCAAGTCGTGCAAGTTCACCTTCTCTCTTAATCTTCTCCTCATACTCCTTAATTTTCTTCTCTGCAAGTTCAAAAATCAGCTTTGCGTCAAATTCGGTTGATGACTCGACAATCTCAGCGTGAATCTTTTCAAAATTGATGAACTCAATGTTTTCCTTCTCAAAATCTGCATTGAGGCTTGAAAGCATCTTCTGAGAGCAAGATTCATCTACAAATGCCTCTGCGTTCCAAGATCTGCCAACACGTCCGGCACGACTGATCAGCTGATAAACGGTGTTGATGCTGTGCTTGTCTGAGAATTCCTTTGTAACCAACACAATATTAATCGGAACGTTTGTACCATAAGCAATCGAATCGTTTGACACGATGTACGAAAGCTTTCCTTCATTCATCAAGACATTCACAATGTGTGCATACTTTCCACCGTAAACACCTGCAATACCAACACCACATGCAAGAAGAATGCGGATATCATCCGGTACTGACATTTCACATGTCATAATCTCTGTCACATCAAGTTCTTGACGCAGCATGTGTCGGTCAATCACATTCTTTGTGCTCTTTGCATACTTGCGAACATGCATTGCTGTGTTGATTTGAAACTCAGAAACCTTGATTGTTGGCTTTCCAAGCTGAAGTGATTCCTCGTTGCGGAGACGATCCTCCTTCGAATTGATCGCACTATCCTTTACCCCACGATCTGCACGATCAATTTGCTTCTGCCACATCGAGACATTATGTGTGTAGTCGTCGTTAATCTTCTTTACACTAGAATATTGCTTTAGAAAGTCGGTCACGATGTTTTGAAAATACTGCATCACAAAAGCAACAGGGTTCTCTGTTGCAATAAGTGTTGGCAGCATGAAACGATGGGCTGAAGTGGTACAGAGTGTTGCAAAATCAATGTCGTTTCCAATCATAAACTTCTGCTCTCTCTCCCACTGAATGTCACCGTCGTCTGTCTTTTCCTCACTGCATTGAATGGATGCGGGAGTAATTTCAGCATTACATGTCTTCTTAACAATCTCATCATCAGAATCTGAAACCTTTCTGAGCATCTCCATACAAACAGATCGGAGGCTGTCTGCATTAAGATTCTCAGCATTGTCAAAAATCTCAGCAATGTTTGGAAGTCCTTCAACAGAATTCTTTGTCGCGATGTTGTACAGACTATCTGTGAGATTTGCAGTGTATGTTCTTCCAAGGAAGGGATTTCCGATGATTCTGTTGATAATCTCCTTCAGCTTATCAGCTGTTCTCATATTAGAATGAGGAACCACAAGCTTTCCGTCAAATGTCTTAATCTCGCATGCGATATGAATCTTGTTTGAATAAATGTCAACATGTCTGGTGTTTCCATACTTTGACTTGTGATTCTCGAGAATCCAGCTTGGCAGTTCCTCAAAAAATGTTGCGGAAGAAAGAATGACCTGCTTTGAAAGTCCCTCTGTGATGAGTCGTACATTCTTCTGTGCAGCATCTGTCCCCTTGTCAAGTCCGATGTTTGGCTCATCGATAAAGATGACAGAATTAGGGTACTTCTTCACAAGCTCGATGCAAGCATCTGGGCCACAAACTGTCACGACACGCTTGTCGTTTGATGGACAATTGAAGTTGTTAATCTCCGTGAGTCCATTAAATCTGTCAATGTACGCGATGCCAAATGGAATCGTAGAGTTGTAGACGAGTTGAGAAACTTGGTCCATGACTTGGCGAATGTTGCAACAGAAGATGAACATCAGATCGGAATTTCCAGAATACTTGCGAGCACAATTCACAATCTCTGCGATACCGAGAGCACTCGTCGTTTTTCCGGTATTTGTCATCGTGCGGAGTGTAATGATGAGAGGCTCGTTATTCTTAATTGCAGTTCCAAGCTCTTCGATCAGTTGGTTTTGATGAGGATACAAACTCAGACTCTTTGTGGGAATGTACGAATCATACGACGTGTAGATCAGTAGCTGAGGTGTGTTCTTGCAAATGTTCATTCCATCAAAAGAATAGATTTCCTTAACCTCGATAAGGGTTTGTGTCATGATGTCAAGAAACTTGTCGGAAGTCTTGATTGATGCGAGAGGATTTTGAATGCTCTGCGAAACAAGATTTCGTGTGGCGTTGATAAACTTTTGCATACCAACAATGATGTTGTTCACAAAAAGAATCTTTGACTTCTTTCCAACAAACTTCCTACTATTTTTGATAAGGTATTGGGCACACATGAGAAACCCAACACCACGAATCTCAATGTACTTTGAGTTGAGTGCATTTGGCAGATGGAAGTCATCCTCAAACTTGAAAGACTTGAACAAGTTGTCAAGCTCCTTGTTGACAATGTCCCAAGAATTTTGCTTCTTGATGATGTCTGCCTTCTTCTCTACTTGCTTCTTTCCCTTTTCAGCTGGAAAAGTTTGAATGGGAATGAGCTTTTCCTTTTGAAGCCTGTCACACAAGAGCTTGATGAATGAATCACCGAGAGCCCTGTTGCTGAATTCACTCTTTGTGTCATCATTGATTCCAAACATGCTTCGTACCTTTTCGATCATCAAATTCTTCAAACTATTGTCGAATGGTGTGAGTGGACGCTCTGCATTTGTCCATGCCTCTTGAGTCCATCGTGAATTGGTTGCATCACTTCCGTCAGAAGTGGAATTACCCTTAGTCTTTGCAGACTGAACACGAAAATCGTTATCAAATGAAGTCATTTTAAATGTATTAACTATTGAAACAGTGTATATATATTAGATATATTTAAATTTCAATTTTTTTTACTTCCATAAGGAATAAAAAAAAGTAATAGATTTAAAAGGAAATCAATTTTTTTTACTTCCATAAGGAATAAAAAAATATAAGTTTTAATAGAAAAAGAAAGAAATAAATATTATATTTAATATAGTAAAAGTATGAATATATACTTAAAATTTCGATATTATATGAATGTGAACCAAAGATTGGAATAGCATTAAAGTTTATATTATTTACATATATTTTATTTTCTTGTAAATTATCAAGATTATTCATCATAATTATATTATAATTGTTTTTATGAGCATATATAATGCTTTTTTTATATCTATTTAAAATTGCTTTATTTTTATCAATAAAATCAATTGAGATATAATCGATAAACTCAAACTTATTCTTAATCTTATCCCATCTTTCTCTTTCAATAAAAGATTTTGATTTTTCCATTCTATCATTAAATTTGTCATAAATAATTTTATCAATAAATAGATTTTTTTTATCTAAAAAATAGTAGATATATTTATTAATAAAATTTGGAATAATATCGGATACAATAAATCCAAGAAATTCTTGTGTTAAAATAGTATTTTTTGTTTTTTTTATCTCAGGAATTTTATCAATTTTATTGTAAAAGATATTAATATTTTTATTAAAATCATATAATTTATTTGTCAAATTTTGTGATAATATTGTATTATTATTTGATGATATAAATAGTATAAAGTTTTTATCGATATTACCAAGAATATTGGAGTGATTTTTATGTTGAATTAAGATGGTTTCATGATTTTTATTATTTGTTTGATTTGAAATACCCTTAACTTCAATATAAATAGGAAATTTATTTTTTGTCATTAAAATATCAATATCTGAGTTTTTTCCATTAAAATCATCTATTTTCATATTTATTTTTTCAATTCTAACATCAAATTTTAATAAACTAAATATACATTTCATAACACATGGATCATATCCTGAAGAAAATCTATATCTAATAGTTTTTCTCAGATTATTTAACAGATTAAACAGATACATTATTTTTTATTCCTTCTGAAATAAAATTAACTGAAAAGATATTAAAATTTCATTTTTTTTTAACTACTAAATCAAGATTACCCTTATAAATACATATATTTTTAATAGAATTATTTAGTATATTTATCTGTTCATAAATATTATAATTATCAGGATATTTAATAAATTTAACAGCTTTTAATAATCTATTATTATTATTTTTATTATATAAATTTATCAATGCAAAATATTCATATTCTGCATCACCAATTGATATTATATTATTAATATTTTTTTGATGTGTTTTTTTATTTAATTCATTAATAAATGCTAATTTTTTCCAATTATTTATATCATCTGTTAAAGATGAATATTCTCCACGAGCAGATACAAATTTAATATTTTTATTATTTTTAAATAAATTATAAGATAATGGTAGTATTTTTGAAGATATATCTATCCAATTTAAAAGAGCATTAGTTATTATTAGAATGTCTCCAAGATTTACTAAATTACTAAATAATTTATTTAGAGATATGTCTATTTTTTCAAAAAATCTTTGATAACCTAATTTATTTATATTTATTATATTTATATTATTTTTATTTACCCAAGATGTTGGAAATAATGTATCATCCCAATCCAATATAATTAAAGTATTATTTTTATGTAATTCCATATTTACTAGAATATAATAAAATTTTTATATAAAAAACAAATAAAAATATAAAACTATATTATATATAAAAATGTATAGTGTTGTAACAGGCGAAGATAGATACTATAAAAATATGCCAGTTGTTGGAATGACAGGATTAAATCAATTTTATACTATTCCTGGATTAAACAATATGATGCAACCACGTGTAGATTATCAATTTTATAATCCATACACAGGATCTCTTGGACCAACCGTAACAAATGCAAATAATATTGGATTAAATAATTATGGATTAAATAATCTTAATATAAATACTGCAAATATCAAATCTGATATTTATGAAAGAAATGGAATATTGGTTGCATTAGTTGGTACACAAGGCGATATTGATAAAGCTGAAAATTGTCTTGATAAACATCTTTCTACCCCAGCTGTTCCTGTTGTTCCTGTTGTTCCTGTTGCCCCAACTGCTCCTGGCTTGATGATCGCAAAGACAGATATTGTAACTCAATTAGAAAATGGTTTAAAGAAAACTAAATTAGATGAAATTAAAGTAATAATTGATGATACTAAAAAAACGGATGATATTAAGGCCAAAGAAATCACAGCATTAATAGTAGGTTTACTCTAAATTTATTCTATTTGAAATAAAATAAAAAATGAAAATCAATTAATTAATTAATCAATTTAATTTATATATTATATTAAATATTATATAAATGGGTATTGATGGATTTCATAAATGGCTACAAACAGATTATAAAGATATTTATTATAATGTAAAAGATACAAAAAAAATATTTCATCATGTATATATAGATCTTAATTATTTGCTACATTTATGTCATTATAATGCAAATGATGAAACACACCTTATAAATAAAATGTCATTAGTTATATTGGAAATATGTAGTAAAGTAAGTCCGGCTATAAGTCTAAATTTATTTTGTGATGGTACTTCACCGTTTGCAAAAATGATACTACAAAGAGAACGTAGAAATAAACATAATAATAAAGACGAAGATATATTTAACATGGTATTAAATTTTACTCCTGGGACAAATTTTATTAAAGATATGTCAATAAAATTAGAAAAATGTATGGACATTATAAGAAAATACTTTAATATAAAAGTAAATATTGATAGTATAGCACCCGGAGAAGCAGAAATAAAAATTAAAAATAAAGTTATACAAAATTATAATAAAAATAATAATCATAATCATTTATTAGTTACAAATGATGCCGATGTAGTATTAATATTGGCAGCTGATGAAACATATAAAAAAACAAATATTTTATTAAATGATATGGTTTTACCAATATATGATCTTTTAGAGAAACATTTCAAAATATATAATCAAAATAAAGAAATAAACAATTTAGATTTTGTATTTTTAAATATATTTTTAGGTAATGATTATGTTCCAAAAATATCAGAATTAAGTCCTAAAAAAATTTGGTCAGCTTACTTACAAAATACATCAAATCATAAAAAATTAATAAATATTAATAAAAATAATAAAACATATGAATTAAATAAGGACTTTTTAATAGATATTCTTAATGATTGTATTGGAAAAATTGGTAGAAATAAAATATTAAAATATGATAAAATTTATAATAAAGAAATATATTCAAATTATATTGAAGGAGTTCTATGGACATTACTTATGTATAATTTAGGACGATGTTATAATTACGAATATCTATGCACATATAATATGCCAATAGATTTATTAAATCTGCTTATATATTTATATGAGTTTAATATTGATACAGATTTTAAATATGTAGAAAGTAATCCAATACCTTCAATATTATGTGGTATAATACTATTGCCGCAAAATGCTTCTATAGAGTTATTAGATAAAAAATATAAAAAATTTATAGAAAATGATAAAGTTAAAAAAATGTATGATAATAAATTTAAAATAAGTGTAGATTTTATAAAGAATATGCAAATTGAATTTGAAAAATTTAATAATACAATTTGAAAAATTTAATAATACAATTTAAGAATTTATTACTTTTATAAATTTATATGGAAGGTATATTAGAAAATCTTATTAAAGAATCAGAAATTATGTTTGATGAATTACATAAAAATTCAAATATTTTAAGTGAAATGTTACATATTGAATGTATTGATTATAATATAAAAGAAAATGATATTGAAATGATAAAAAATAATTTTATTGAAAATATTAAGATTTTTTCATACTTTTTAAATGATTTATCTTTTAGTGAAATTGACGAATATAGTTTTGAACAATTGGTAGATATTTTAAAAGATTTAAGATTAAATGTTTTTGATATAAAAAAATTATATCCCGCACAAATTCAAGACAGCTTAGAAAAGTCAGAACATGAAATGTATAAAACATGTATCGAATTATTTCAATTTAATAGAAAAAAAATAGAATTTTATGATGATTTTTATGAAAATATTTATATTAAGAAGTTTATAGAAAAATTAAATTATCATGAATCAGTTAAATTAGATGATATTAAAATAGATGAGATTAAAATAGATGAGATTAAAATAGATGAGATTAAAATAGATAGATTGGAACAGGTACGTAATGATATATTAAGTCATAATACTGATAAAATATCAATTATAGAATTATCAGATTTATATTATACATTATGGGATAAAAATGTATTATTGTATGAATTTAAAAATAATATAAATTTTAATTTTATTTATATATATTTTGATATATTTAATAGAGTTGATAAAAAAGAAACAGAAAGAATTATCAAAATGAATAATACAAAAACATTTGTTATATGTTTAAATTCATATGATAAAGATAAATTAAATAATTATATATCGGAACTTATAAATTTAATTTAATAAATACCAAATTCATAAGTATTATATCCATATCTTGGTCTTAAGTTTGCTAAAGCTGCATCTTGGGCAGCAATATCTGATTTAGAAACTAATTTTGTATTTAGATATAATAAAATTGCAAATATTATAGAAACAACCATAATACCTGAACCAATTAATATTTGTGTTGTATTACTTGATGTGCTTATAATACCTGGATTTCTTACATCATAATAAATTGTAATTTCAGAACCAACTAATGAAAAAACACTTACATTTACTATATTATTATATTCTTTATTATCAACATAATATGTTATGTTTGCTGAATAAGTATTTCTTGTTCTAGAATAACCTCTTGAATATCCAACTGTATAATGTGGTATAATAGATCTAATTATTGCTTTAGTTTGTTTTGTATAATTTCTTGCTTTTATTGCTTTAATGAACATATATAGTCCTATTAAAAAAAATACTAATAAAACTATAGAACCAATAAATGTCCCTATATATGTTTGTGTTCTACCATATGATTCAAGAGATTTATCAATTGGACTTTTAGTAATTTCTGTACTCATATATTATAAAATTATATAAAATTAAAAAATATAAAAAATATATTTTTATATAAACATATTATATAAAAATGTTTAATTTAACATATGAATGTTACCAACCTGTATTTTATTTAGGCTCATCTGTTATGTCATTAGCAGCCATCACAGTATTTTTATCAAAACTTCAACAAGTTAGAAAAGTATCAACTCTTCAAATGCTTATACTTTTAGTAATATATGCTTTAGTAATATATCTAGTATCTCGTTTAATTAATTGGTGCTGCAAGAAAGGATATGGTAATCTTGCATGGGTACTTGCAGTACTTCCAGTAGTTTCTATTTTATTAACTGCATTTGAATTTTAAATTTTATTTAGATTTCATTTATATTTTTTAATATTTTTTTTATCTTTATTTATTTTTTTCATAACTTTTACATCATTTGATTCTTCGGATTCAGATTCTGGTTCCGATTCAGATTCTGGTTCGGATTCTGATTTTTCTGATTCATCGGATACTGAAAAATTTTGTGGTCTAACTATCTCATTATTAAATAAATCAAAAATATAACTACCATGCCATATTGGTACGGCTATTATTATTTTATGAAATCGATGACCATACTTAAAAATACACGAGTTATATATTTTTACAATATCTTCTTGTGGAACATTATCTTCAGTATTACCAAATGGAGTTAAAACCAATACATTATGAAGCCCTGATATTGCGGTTTGAAAAATTGTCTCAATGGTGCATAACATTTTAATAAAATCACTTGATTTCATTTTATTTTCATTTAGTAGTTCTGGTTTATTAATTGGAGCACTTGAAATAATTGAAAATCTATATAAATTTGATAGATCAAGAATAGGCTTTAAATTATTATCTCTTATAACTGTAATATATCTATTATACGCGCATTCATTTTGTTTTAAAGGAAATGGATTATTATTTCTAGTTATACAATTATAGTTTGTCCGAATATTGAATGTGTCATCTCTTATACCTTCTGATTGTGAATAATTTGAACCTACAAAATCATCACTTATTGAGCATAATGCTACTGGATTGATCCATCCATCTTTAAATCCGGCATTTAAACCAAATTGACAATAATCTTTTAATACATCAACTGCATGAGAATTTATAACATCGACAATACAAATATTATTAGTTTCACCTATTAAAAAATTTGAATTAAAATTATTTTTAATACAATTGCCAGTTTGACAATTTTGATATATACCAAATTTACTTTGTGAAATATTTTGGTTTATTAATGTTTCTTTTGTTCTATTAACTGTTTTTTTACCAGACATTATTATAATATATATTAAAGAATATTTAAATATCTTTTTAATCGCATTAAATATAAATTTATAAATCCATTATAAATATATCATTTGATAATAATCTTGAAATATGTTTATTTAGTATTTTTTTATCCCCATTTAATTTATTATTTAATTTATTATATAATTTATTTAATCTAATATTATTATTAATCATATCATATAATAAATTATAATATTTATCATTTTCATCTATATCATAAAAGATCTGGTTTAATTCAGTATTATTATAATTTTTTTTTAAATAAAATTGTATAAAAATTAAACTGATATTTTTAATAAATTTTTCTTCTTTTTGAATTTTTAAATCTTGAATTATATTTGGTGGACTAAATAATGGACTTCCATATAATATTTTTTTATTTGGTTTTGTTTCAATAAATTTTGGTGAAATCTTCAAAACCAGTTCAGAATTCAGATAAATATCTTCTATTTTTAGTTCAAGTATATCAATATTATTATCTAATAAATATTTTATAACATCAATCAAATCAATAATATATGAAATATTAAATTCAACATCTAATAATTTTATTTCATAATAATTTTTAATAATATATATATTTGAATTATCAATAATTATATCTAAAATATTTACTATATTATTATGTTTTAATTGAATAATATTATTAATTACTCTTTTTGCAAAACATAATATATCATGTGTATACACATCTATTAATATTTTTTCTTTAGTTTGAATATTTTTACCTTCATATGTTTTAATCTCATCTGTTTTAATTTGTTTATTTAAAAATATATCATATTTATTTTTTAAATTTTTAATATTAATCTCAACAATATCATTATTCTCACTATCCATAATTATAATAATGAAAAAAAATGAAAAAAAATAAACCTACCTTATATTTTATAGGACAAAGGGTAAAATGTTAGAATGTACAAATTGTAAATTAAAATATTATTCTTTTCAGAACAAATTATGTGAATTTTGTGATATCATAATAAATTTAAATAAATCACATACTTATAAATATGTAATATGTTATTCAAAAATATCACAAGAAGATATAATTAAAAAAACTTATGAATATTTTATTAAAAATAATACAATACCTTTACCGAAAGAAATAGATCCAGATTCAGTTATAATAAATGTAAATCCCTATCTATTTAAAACAAATATAAAAAATTCTAATTATAAAATATTTTTTACGAATTGTATAGATAAAAACAATATAAAAGCTCGAAAAATTGGCGAAAAATTTAAACAAAATGAAAAATTTAACTGCGATTTATATAATGGAGAAGATTTAAAAAAAATAGATGAAAATACATATAACGAATATTTAAATATATTAAATATATAAAAATGTCTAATTTAAATGATAATGATTTAAGTGAATTGAGCGAATTGAGTGAATTGAGTGATCTTAGTGATTCTGAATTTGATAATGTATCAGATATGACTGATTATACAAAATTTTATCAATTACAACATGTATCAGAAGAAACATATAAATTTTCATGTGTAGGTTTTTTTAAAAAAGATACTAATATCAATATTGAACTAACTAAATTTGATCATGACGATTTTTATTGTCAAATTTCAAATAATATTATAAAATTTGATAAATCTGACATTGTCACTCAAAAAGATAATCTTTATTTATTTGATATGATTACAATGGATGTATTAAAAAAGGATGGTAAACATTTTAAAATAATATTATCTGTTGAAATTAA
>JACCEB010359847.1_pt1 | contig 24894 bp, 16 predicted proteins | sample 7454761 | NCBI WGS metagenome assembly JACCEB01 (sample SAMN15323454, study PRJNA562643) | freshwater metagenome | isolation source: river surface water | place: USA:Blue River Watershed | collected 2017-08-18
ACTAATGGCAGATAGAAAACCATATCAACTCGTAAGCAGAGAATGGAAATCTGAAGACACAACGTTCAATGTAAATGGAACAATCATTGGAAAAGATTTATTGATGATTGCTGGTCCTTGTGCAGTTGAAAACAAAGAGCAAATCTGCACAATTTCTGAATTTCTTTCTAAGAACAATATTAAATTTTTAAGGGGCGGTGCTTATAAACCCAGAACCAGTCCATATTCTTTCCAAGGTTTAAAAACAGAAGGATTAATTTTAATGAGGGATGCAGCAGACAAATACAATATGTCGGTGGTTTCTGAAATCATGGAAATTGACAAAATTGATGAATTTTGCGACTACGTTGATATTCTACAAGTTGGAACAAGAAATATGCAAAATTACCCATTGCTAAGGGCATTGGGAAAGGTTAATAAACCCATATTACTAAAAAGAGGTATGAGCAGTACCATTGAAGAATGGTTATTGGCTGCAGAATATATTGTTTCTAGCGGAAATGAAAAGGTAATATTGTGTGAAAGAGGCATTCGTACGTTCGAAAAAGCCACAAGAAACACAATCGATATTTCAGCAATTCCGATGGTAAAGATGTTGAGTCATTTGCCTATCATTTTAGATCCTAGCCAAGGAACTGGTCATAGAGAGTTGGTTGCACCAATGTCGGCAGCTGGAATTGCAGCAGGTGCAGATGGATTAATCATTGAAGTGCATAATCAACCAGAACAGGCATTGAGTGATGGTGATCAAAGTTTGTTTTTAGATCAATTTAAGAACTTATTACCTACCCTTTCAGGTCAAGCCAAGCTTAGAAATAAGCATTTTGATTTCGAAAAAAGCAGTTTCGAAAAAAGCCTTAACTAACAGCTTTCTTTTTCCGATTGAATAAATAGTAGATTGGGTACCCCAAAGCTACAATGATGAGTCCGTTTACGGCAATATCCCATTGACTCCATAAGATTCCAACAGCCACTAAGCCTGCTAAAACAATGTAGGCTATTGGCACAAATGGATAACCCCAAACTTTGTATGGGCGTTCCGCATTAGGCTCCTTCTTGCGTAAAATTATGAGTCCAACTACGGTAATAATATAAAACAACAACGAAGCAAAGGTGCAATAATTCAGTAAATCGCCGTAAGAGCCGGTTAAACATAAAATACTCGCCCAAGCACATTGCATCCACAGTGCATTTTGAGGGACATTTTTCTGATTCACAGCTGAAGCCTTGCTAAAGAACAAACCTTGGTCGGCCATTGCTTTATACAATCTACTTCCAGCCAGTATTAAACCATTGTTACAACCAAATGTACTGACCATAATTAGGGCCGCCATAAAGTACATGCCTAATGCGCCTGCATCCTGATTCTCGGCTACACCCATAAACGCAGATGCAGCTGCCGCACCAACACGCTCGTTAGATGCATGCGAAATGCCATTTACAAACACTTCTGAGCCATATTTTCCAACTTGAGCCAGCTTACCACCTTGCAAGGGTAATAATGCCATATAGGCCAAATTTGCTAGTACATAAACTATTGTAACCAGCGATGTTCCCAAAAACAGCGCTTTGGGAATATTTTTAGATGGCTTTTCAATTTCATTCGACATGAAAGTAATGCCTTGCCATGCATCAGAACTAAAAAGGCTACCAACCATTGCCGCGCTAAATGCCAACATCAAACCAATTCCTCCAATTGCTGTCCAATGTCCCTCAGAAACAAGATGACTATCTTTTGAATTGAAAACAAAATTTTCCGTTGAAAAACCGTGTCCAAAATTATCTGAAAAATAGTTTTTTACATTCCCAAAATCACCAAAGAAAATGAGATAAAGTCCACCAAGTATTAGAGAAAACAATGCCACAAGTTTGGCTAAAGTAAAAATTCTTTGAATCCATTTTCCTTCTTGAATACCTAAAGTATTGATAAAAGTGAGCACTACAATCATGAGCACCGCAATAAGTTGCGCTTTACTCAATAAAAAAGTATAAGTACTAGTGATTTGAATTTTTAACAAGTAAGCTTCGGGACCAAAACTAGGAGCAAAAACACCAAGGTATTTGGCAAATGCCATTGCAACCGCAGCAATGACCCCGGTTTGAATGACAGAAAAGACAGACCATCCGTAAACGAATCCTGTTACTTTCCCATAAATTCTGGTGATAAAATTATATTGGCCACCGGCTGTAGGCATCATACTTGCCAATTCCCCAAAAGAAAGTGCTGCCATTAAAGTGATAACGCCTGTAAGTAACCAAGCAAATATCACGAGGTAAGCATTGCCCAATAGGCGGCTCATGTCTGCGGTGACAATAAAAATTCCGCTACCGATCATACTGCCAGAAACGAGTAACGTAGCGTCGAAAAGTCCTATTTTTTTTGAATTTATTTCCATAAATGGTGGTATGAATAAAAAAACCCTTTTGAAATCAAAAGGGTTTTTCAAGTATACTAAAATATTTTGAATTAATCTTTTTTATGAAGGTGGGAATTCTTTCTACTATATGTAAAATAGATAATCAAACCAAGCAGCATCCATACAAAAGCCGCTTTTAATGTAAATGCATCTAGAGCAATAATCATTAAAGAGCAAACAATAATTCCAAGAATTGGAACATAAGGAACTAAAGGTGTTTTGAAAGGACGAGACAATTCGGGATTGCTCTTTCTCATAATTAAAATACCTACGCATACGAGCACGAATGCAAACAAAGTACCAAATGACGTTAAATCACCGGCAATACTGCCTGGCACAAAGGCTGCAAAAGCACCAACGAAAACAAAAAGAATCCAATTGGCTTTAAAAGGTGTTTGATATTTCGGGTGTAACTCACCGAATGCTTTAGGAATTAAACCATCTTGGCTCATAGAATAAAACACTCTACTTTGTCCCATCAACATTACTAATATTACCGAAGAAAAACCGGCCAAAATAGCTAGAGTGACAGAAGTTCCTAACCACTCATAACCTTTCATATAATTTTGAATCACGTATGAAACTGAAGCCTCTTTACCTGCGGTTGCAAATTCGCTATGATGTGCAACACCAGTTAAAACGTGACCAAATAAGATATAGAGAATAGTACAAACGGCTAAAGAACCGAGAATACCAATAGGCATGTCGCGTTTAGGATTTTTAGCTTCTTGAGCAGTTGTACTTACAGCGTCAAAACCGATAAAGGCAAAGAATACAATACCAGCTCCACCAAGAACGCCACCCCATCCCCATTTGAAGAATCCTTCATGACCCACAGTGCCTTCAGGAATCAGGTAAGGAGTATGATTTACTGGATTGATAAATTTCCAACCTATTGCAATGAACAAAAGAACAATCGCCACTTTTATAAATACAATAATTGCATTCACTGTAGCAGATTCTTTAGTACCTTTTATTAATAACAATGTTAAAGCTAACAAAATAACAAGTGCAGGAGCATTGATAATACCACTGGTAATATTCACATTACTTACCATGGCTTGGTAATTCTTCGATAAGAATTCGAATTGATCGGCACTTAAAATTCCTTTTTCAATTCCTTTCCAATCGCCAGGTAAAGCCTGAATTTGGGTAACAACACTTGCAGAAACTTGATATAGTTTTTCGAAAGGAGAATGGCACCATTCATAAGGTATTGCACCTCCCAGCAAATTATTCAGATATTCACTCCAAGCAATTGAAACCGTAGCGGCACCTAACGCATATTCCATGACTAACGACCAACCAATGATCCAAGCAACCAATTCACCCATCGTTACAAATGAATAGGCGTATGCACTTCCAGAAATTGGAATCATGGCAGCGAATTCTGCATAACACAAACCAGCGAAAGCACAACCAATAGCGGCAACAATAAATGATAGCGTAACACCAGATCCGGCAGCTTCAGTAGCTGCAGCAGCCGTTCTCACGAATAAACCAGCCCCGATAATTGCACCAATTCCAAGTGCTATTAAACTACCTGCACCTAAAGTGCGTTTCAAATTACTCCCTTGAGCCTGCAACAGCAAATCATCAAGTGATTTTTTTCTCCAAAGTGACATTTTCTAAATATAGGTAAAAGGCAAATATAGGATGTTTGCACAATAATGTGCAAACATCACTGAAAATGAACTGTTATAATGATTGAATTACTTAATAACGCCCAATTCTCTTCCAACCTTTGTAAAGGCTTCAACAGCTTTATCGATATGTTCAAAATCATGCCCAGCGCTCAATTGAACACGAATTCTTGCTTGATCTTTAGGAACAACTGGATAGAAGAAACCAATGACATAGATTCCTTCATTCAGCAATTTATCGGCCATGACTTGACTCAGCTTCGCATCATAAAGCATTACAGGAACAATTGCACTATCGCCATCTTTAAAATCAAAACCAGCAGCTTTCATACCGGCTTTAAAACGTTTTACATTTGATTCAAGTTTATCTCTTAAAGCAGTAGATTCACCTAACATATTTAAGACTTCGATACTTGCACCAACAATGCTTGGAGCCAACGAATTACTAAACAAATAAGGTCTACTTCTTTGACGTAATAGTTCAATAATTTCTTTTCTACCGGTCGTATAACCGCCCATAGCACCGCCCAAAGCTTTACCAAGTGTACCAGTTATAATATCGACTCTACCCATTACATTGCAATATTCTGGCGTACCTTTACCGGTTGCACCAATAAAACCAGCAGCGTGACACTCGTCTGTCATGACCATTGCATCATATTTATCCGCTAAATCGCAAATTTTATCTAATTGTGCAACATAACCATCCATAGAGAAAACACCGTCGGTCACAATTAATTTAAATCTAACGCCCGCATTATTGGCATCAATGAGTTGCTTCTCTAAATCGGCCATATCATTATTACTGTAACGGTATCTCTTTGCTTTACAAAGCCTTACGCCATCAATAATAGATGCATGATTTAACGAATCACTAATAATAGCATCTTCTTCACCCAATAAAGGTTCAAAAACACCACCATTCGCATCAAAGGCAGCAGCATATAAAATGGTATCTTCTGTACCATAAAATTCCGCAATTTTTGCTTCAAGATCTTTATGAATATCTTGTGTTCCACAAATAAAACGAACACTACTCATTCCATATCCGTGAGTATCAATTGCGCGTTTAGCCGCATCAACCACACGTGGGTGACTGCTTAATCCTAAATAATTATTTGCACAGAAATTAATCACTTCTTGACCAGTATTCAATTTAATTACTGCATCTTGAGGTGAGGTAATGATTCTTTCTCTTTTAAACAAACCATTGTCTTCGATGGTTTGTAGTTCATTGGTTAAATGTTGTTTGATAGCTCCGTACATAGGATATTGATTATTTAGCAAAAATATGAAAGTGTAAACTTAAAAGCGTCATTTAAGATAGAAGATTTAAAATTTCTTCTATCACAATCCTATTGTTTGATAACCTAGGAACCTTATTTTGACCACCAAGTTTGCCTTTTAACTGCAACCAAGAGTGAAAAGTACCACAAGGAACGGCTTTCACTTTGGGTAATTTCATCACTAAATCTCCTTTTCTTTTACCTTCATAATCACTATTCGAAAGCTTGAGAAAATGATCTAATGATTTCACAAATTCTTCCAAATTATCGGGATTCTTCTCAAATTCAATGAGCCACTCATGTCCCTCATGATAAGGAGTGAAAATTGGAGCAGCGGTATAATCTACAATTTGAACACCAAATTCTTTTGAGGCACTGGCAATTGCGCTTTCAGCATTTTCAATCACGAGTTCTTCACCAAAAGCATTGATAAACAATTTGGTACGACCCGTAATTTTAAAGGTGTAAGGATTTTTGTTGGTAAATTCAATGGTATCACCAATTATGTAACGCCATAACCCACTGTTATTTGTGATAACCACGGCATAATTAACGCCGAGTTCAACATCCCAAAGTGGAACAATATATTCAGGTCCTTTGCTAATTGGAAAGAATTCATAAAACGTACCATGGTGAGTCATTAAAAGCAAATCAGATTTATCTTGATAGGCTTGAACGCCAAAAAAACCTTCACTTGCATTATAGGTTTCCACATAATTCATTTGATCACCAGGAATCAACTTTTTAAATTGCGCTTTGTAAGGTGCAAAATTCATTCCTCCATGAATAAAAAGTTCAAGATTTGGCCAAATTTCATGGATGTTTTGTTTTCCCGTAATTTCTAAGATTCTGTTGAGTAAAACCATGGTCCAAGTAGGAACACCACTGATACTAGTTACATTTTCTGGGATGGTGGCAAGGGCCATTTTCTCTAACTTTTCTTCCCAGTTTTCCAACATGGCAATTTCGATATCGGGTGTACTTTTCCAGTTTGCCCACATTGGCATGTGATTCATCAAAACCGCACTGAGATCGCCAAAATATGCTTTTTGATTGAGCTGATTTACTTTATGACTACCACCAATGAGCAGACCTTTTCCTTCAAAAATTTTTGCATTTGGATTAAAGGCAAAATACTGTGTAAGTGATTCCCGGCTACCCATATAATGGGTATATTCTAGGCATTCATAACTAATTGGAATAAACTTAGCTTCATTACTTGTGGTTCCACTACTTTTTGCAAACCAAGTAATATCGGCGGGCCAAATGAGCTGTTGCTCTCCATTCATCGTTCTTTGGATGAAAGGTTTAAGTTCTTCATAAGTAATTACTGGAATTAGTCGTACAAATTCATCGTATTTTAACTTGCCTTTGATCCCATAATATCTACCATATTCGGTTCGAGATAGTTTATCTGTAAAAACTTCTAAAAGTTCTAATTGGTGTTTTTCTGCCTCAGAAATCAACTGCCACAATTCATCGTGACGTTGTCGAAAATACCAAGTAATAGCAGAAGCAATCATGATTGTGGTTGCAAGTTGACAAAAACAATCAATTATAACAAGTTAAATTTAACTTTTTTCAATTTCGCCATCTCTCATGCGCACAATATTTTTGGCATGTTTGGCAATATCTTCTTCATGGGTTACAAGAACTATAGTATTTCCAGATTGATGAATTTCATCAAACAGTGCCATAATTTCATAGCTTGTTTTGGTATCGAGGTTACCTGTAGGTTCATCGGCCAATAGCAAAGATGGATTATTGATGAGCGCTCTAGCCACGGCAACACGTTGACGCTGACCACCTGACAATTCATTTGGCTTGTGATTCATACGATCTTTAAGTCCAACTTTTTCAAGCACTTGTTTTGCTCTTTGGGTTCTTTCGGTAACTGAAATTCCAGCATAAACCAAAGGAAGGGCCACATTGTCGATGGCAGTTAAACGATTTAATAAATTAAAAGTTTGAAAGACAAATCCAATTTCCGTATTTCTAACTTCACTCAAACTAGCGTCAGACATTTTGCTTACCTCTTTGTTATTGAGCCAATATTGTCCTGAAGTAGGAGTATCTAAACAGCCAATAATATTCATTAAAGTACTTTTTCCAGATCCCGAGGGACCCATTAAAGCGATATATTCACCACGAACGATTTGCAAATCAACACCTTTAAGTGCATTGACAACTTGATCACCTAAAACATAGGTTTTGGTAATATTTTCGAGGGAAATTAATGCGTTACTCATGTCCACCAATTACCTTAGGAACCCTAAAAAAGTCGCTATCTTTTTTGGGTGCATTTTTCAATGCTTCCTCATGGGTAATTTCTTGAACTACGGCATCTTCACGAAGAATAGTATGACTATTGGTCATGTAAATTAGAGGTTCAACACCATCGGTATTGACTTGTTTCAATTTTTCGCACATCTCTAAAATATTTTCTAAATCTACACGCATAGATTCTTTAGCGTCGCCTTCAAATGATAATCTCGACAACTTTGCCAAATTATCTACAGTTTCATGTGATATTTTCATATTATTTTAGATTCCACAAGTTTTGTATGGATAATCGAATATACTTTATCTTGGAGAGTTTGAACATCGTCAATCGACAAATTTGCTGTTTCAATCGGTGCATGAACATGAATTCTCATTTTACCCGGTGTACATGTCCAATCTACAATATTCAAACGGTTAATATTATCTAAAAACGTAACAGGAACAATTGGAATTTTCTTTTCAATTGCCAACTTGAAAGCACCTGGTTTAAATTTATGCAAATTAGGGGCATCGTCTGGAATTCTGCCTTCTGGAAAAATAATTAACGTGGCACCTTCATCTAACTTTTTGGCTGCATCAACAAAAGCGCCATGCGCACTTCTCAAACTTTCACGTTTCACAGGAACATCAATGGTTTTAAACCAAATGTTAAACAATGGCAATTTTTTCAATTCCATTTTTGCCATAAAAAAATTAAACGTAGGGAAAAATCCTCCAGCGCTTATGATATCAATATAGGAAATATGATTAGGACAAATAATATACTGGCTCTTGGGGTCTAAAGGCTGTTCATAGGTAATTTTAGGAATCATCAATCCCAAATAACTTGAAGATTTACCCCAAATTTTCCTTAATTTATCAGCTTGACGATATGTTTTAGGCGATTGAAGTAAGATGAATAAAAAAGGGTATAAAACGAGGAAAATTGAGATGAACCAAAATCCAAACCATACCAACCAGATCTTTCCAAAAACTTTTTTCATTGCTTTTTTTGATTCGCAATATAAACCAATAAGGTGACAACCAATGCAATAGATAAAAACATTTGCATTTCTACCATTGCGTAAGAAGACCAATTCAAATTTTCTTCAAAGTTATTGCGATACTCGGCAATTTTGGCATTTTGATCTTTCTGAGACAAATTGGCAAAGTCAATTCTAACCCTAGTTTCAATACTTTTGAGTTGGTTGTTTTTATAGTCGTTGAATACAGCTTTTTCATTAAATTGAACATGTTGGTAAGCAGCAATGTTACAACCAGCTGCAATTACCGCCATAATTAAACTCATAAAAAGTGCTTTCCCTAAAGTAAGTGGTTTTTCTAACTCAAGAGACATTAAACTCTTTACCAACAAATATACTCCAACACCAAAAATGATTAAATTTCCTAAAACAGGAATTGCACTTAACATGTTATGATGCAAGTATAATTTATTCAAATACATGATTAAAACCATTGAAGCACTTAATGAGCCAAATGCCAAACCATAGATGAATACCTTTTTTATCATAGCGCAAAAATAACCTCCTTCGATTAGATTCCATTCGAAAACAATGAAATAAAAATTAATTTATTGATTTCGACGACACCAATTATATCTTCGCGTTTAAATTGAATTCATTTCAATTTCACAACCTCAATAAATTCATGAACCGAAAAACCCTTGGAATTCCAGATTCTATAAACTTGTTGATTATCTTAGTTTTAGGTCTTGCTTTAAAATTAATTTTCGGCATACAGAAAGATTTAAGCAATGATGAAATTTTCTCAATTTATCACGCTCAATTTAATCTTCAGGAATTGTTTAGAGAATTATCAACTGGTAATAATCCGCCATTTTTTGAGGGACTTTTACATTTTTGGATAAAATTATTTGGTATAGGCTCCTTTTCCGCAAGATTTCCTTCGCTCATTTTCTCTGTTTTTAGCTCATTATTAGTTTATCAAATTGCAAACTTCATTTCAGACAAAAATCAAAAAATTGGTTTGTTGGCGTGTTTATTATTTACTCTCTCTTCATTTTATGTCGATTTACAAATAGAATCAAGAGCATACTCGTTAATGACGTGTTTGATACTGTTTAATTCATATGCTTTTATCAATCTTATTCAAAGAAACAATGAAAAATGGTGGGCAACTTGTTGGATATTCGCATCTGCAATTGGTTATTACACACATTTCTTTACATTTTGGATATCGATTGTTCAAATGATATTCCTGATTATCCATTTTCGCAAAATCAACCTTAAAATCTTTGTTATCGGGGCGGTTATTTCCGGAATTTTATTCTCTCCTTATTTATCAATTCTTTGGAATAGGTTTACCGACACAGAGGAAAGTGGCACATGGGTTCAAGCAGCTTCCCTTAACTCATTTTACTTCATCATTTGGCAATTTTGTAACTCACCATTGAATGCAATATTGTTTCTTTCTGGATTTATTGGATTTTCAATTGTTTCTGTTAAAAGCAAGAATATCTTACACCAATATATTTCTTTATGGTTTTGGATCCCTTTTGGAGTTATGTTCTTCATATCCTTGCCTCATAAATTATCAATTCCAATGTTTACTGAGAGGTATGTAAGTTTTGTATTTCCAGCCTTTTTTATAGGTATATCCATCATATCAATTCAATTGAAAAGTATTCTTCAAAAGAAATTTTTAAATTATCTACCAATGATTTGTATTCTATTGATGATTGTTTCTTTAAAACCCAAACCAAGTAAAAATGTATTTTTAGAAACCACCAAAGAATCACTTAAAAATTGGAAAACAAATTCGGTTATTTTACAACCCTATTATGGTGCATTTAGTTATTTATACTACAATGAACCTGAAACTTTCAAAAAATTCGCAACTTCGAATATTTATGATCACATGGAAAATCAATTAAAAGAAAAAAATATTTTTACAACTCGCATGAGAAGTTTAAAATATTTGAAACCGTCGTCGTCTATTGTTTTCATAAAAGGGGAAGTCTCTAGAAACGATGAAATTCACCTAGTTGATAGCTTCTTAAAGTCGAATGAGTATATACTATCAAAACAAAAACTATTAGAGGGGAAAAACTTTCAGGTTGACGTTTATACAAAATAAAAAAAGGCGGGATATCCCGCCTTTTTCCTCACATTTAGAAAAACTTAATCTTCCATTTGGCTGTCATCTCTTTGATACTCATCGAAGTTATACTCCGGCAGTAGGTTAGATTTAACATGTCCAATGGTTTCATTTAAAGCATCGGCAAATTTGTTAAAATCTTCTTTGTAAAGGTGGATTTTAGTTTTTACGAATGAACCATCATCGTAGCGACTGCGTTTACTTTCAGTTATGGTGATATAATAATCACTATTTCTGGTAGCTTTCACGTCAAAAAAATAGGTTCTTTTGCCGGCCCTAATGCGTTTAGAAAAAATCTCTTCCTGCGATTGGTCTCTGTAGTTGTCTTCCTGCATAGGCATTTTTAAATTAGGTGAATGAAAATTATCAAAGCAAATATGCGAAAATATTTGAGGTAAACAAGAAGAATGATGGGTTTTTTTAAAATTAATTGTGCACTAAACAAAATTGATGTGCTGTTAATTTGACACTTTGAAAATATTATGAAAATTAATTTTTTTTGGCAAAGCGCTTGAATTCAAGGGTTAAGATGTTTGATTCTCAAACAACCATTGATAATATCCATTTTGATGAATAAGTAATTCGTGGTTACCGGACTCAACAATTTCACCTTTTTCAAAAACCAAAATATTTTTAGTGTTTTGTAAAGGAGCAACCCTATGACTCACCATAATCACTGTTTTATTCACAAAAACATGCCTTAAATTCTCGATTATTTGATGCTCAGTATCGGCATCTACTGCACTCAAGCAATCATCGAGCAACAATATTTCTGAAGATTTCATTAAGGCTCTTGCCAAGGAAACTCTCTGTTTTTGTCCGCCAGAAAGCGAAACGCCACGTTCCCCGAGAATGGTTTTTCTACCGTTGTCAAAAAGCGCAATATCTTTATCTAAGCATGTAATTCTTGTTACTTCATTCAGCTGCTCTTGGGTATAATTTTCTACGCCAAATGCAATATTTGCCTCAATGGTATCGCTAAACAAAAATACATCTTGTGGCACATAAGAAATGAGTTTCCGGTAGCTATTTAAGTTCATTTTTTTGAGGGACATTTGATCTATGAGCACATCACCCTGTTGTAATGAAATTTGCTTTGCTAAAACTTGCAGCAGCGTACTTTTGCCGCATCCTGTTTTACCCGTGATTCCGATGAAATCTCCCTTTTGTATGGTAAATGAAACATTAGACAATGCAGGGAAATTTTTATCCGCATATTGATGCGTTAATGAATTTACAGACAATTTATTACCAAAAATAATGACTGTTTCTTCTGGGTTGATTTCCGCCTCCGGTGTATTTAAAAAATCGTTGATTCGTTTTTGACTTGCGGATGCTTTTTGGACCAAAGCGGTTGTCCAACCCAAGCTAGCAACAGGCCAAACAAGCATGTTTAAATAAATCACAAATTCGGCTAAATTTCCTGGGGTGAATTGACCATTCTCAACCTCACGTCCCCCAACATAAAGAATAATGATGGTAGATAAACCCACCAAAAGCATCATTAAAGGAAAGAAAAGTGAATTTACAAAAGCGAGTTTAAGATTACGTTTTTGAAATTCGAGCCCTTGATCATTAAAATCTTTTGAGAAATAGCTTTCGGCACCAAAAGATTTCAAAATACGAATTCCTGCAAACGTTTCTTGAGCATGTGTGGTAATTATAGAGAGCTGCTCTTGAATTTTTTTATTTCCATGATTGATTTTTGTACTCACATAATAAATTGACAATGAAAGAATTGGCAATGGAACCATCACCCAAAAAGTCAAGTTTTTATTCACCATAAGCATTTGAGTAATGATCATAATAAATGAAAAAATGACATTGGCAAAATACATAATTGACGGACCAATGTACATTCTCACATTTGAAATATCTTCAGTAATTCGCGACATAAGGTCGCCGGTATAATTTTTTCTAAAGAAATCTTCACCCAGCCTTTCATATTTTTGGAAGAGTTCATTTTTTTGATCATATTCAATTTTGCGAGAGGCCACAATGAGGGTTTGTCGCATGATAAACATAAAAACACCTTTTAGGAGAGAAGCCATAAAAATAGCGACACCAAATCCTAGTGCATTGAAAAGTATAACATTAAAGAGGAGGTTAGACTGGTTATTTCCAAATAGTTGGGAGGTAAAATAGGCATCATCGAGACCTTGACGCACAAAAACTGGAACATAAATAGCGAAGAAGTTAGAGAAGATAACACAAGCAATCCCGGAGAGCACGAGGTACTTGTATTTGAATAAATATTTATTGAGGGATAAAAGTTCTTTCACGGCAAACGGAGCAACAAAGTTAGTTGATTTAAAGGGGGTAAAGAAGAAAAACAGGATAAATGAAAACAAAAAAAGTACTGACTTGTTTCTTGGTTGGGGTAGATTTAAGTTTTCATAACTTGACAGAGCCGAGGCGAAAGTTTCGGCTTTGTTTTTTTAGATGATTGGGGGTGAATGAAAAAACTTCAATTATTTTTCACAAACATTTCCACAATCTGTAAATAATCGTTATATTTGCAGCCCAATTGTTAGAATTATGCATTTAACAACAGAAAGAAAAAAAGAAATATTTACTCAGTTTGGTGGAAGTTCAACCAACACAGGTAGTACAGAAGCGCAAATTGCAATGTTTACGGAAAGAATCAATTTCATCAGTGGTCATTTAAAGACTGCGAAGAAAGATAAGAGCGCTGAATTGTCATTGATTAAATTAGTAGGAAAACGTCGTAGTTTGTTAAACTATTTGGCGAAGAAAGATATTTTTAAATATCGTGCACTTATTAAAGAATTAGGTTTACGTAAGTAATCCTAAATTCTTATTATGATAGAAAAGCCCCGTTCGCAAAAGCGAATCGGGGCTTTTTATTTAAAATTTTAAATTTAGATGAACATACAAAAAAGAACTTTTGATACTGGAGATGGCCGTATCATTGAAATTGAAACAGGCAAATTAGCCCGCCAAGCACACGGAAGTTGTGTTGTTAAAGTTGGCAAAACAATGATACTTGCATCTGTTGTAAGTAGTTATGATGCAAAAGAAGGTATAGATTTCTTGCCTTTAAGCGTTGATTACCAAGAAAAATTTGCTGCCGTAGGAAGAATCCCTGGTAGCTTTTTACGTCGTGAAGCTCGTTTATCAGACTATGAAATTCTTATTTCACGTTTGGTAGACCGTTGCTTACGTCCTTTATTCCCAGAAACATATCACGCCGATACTCAAGTAATGTTACAGTTAATTTCTTCGGATGAAGATATTATTCCTGATACATATGTAGGTTTGGCAGCTTCTACAGCATTGATGCTATCTGATATTCCTTTCTTAGGTCCTATTTCAGAAGTACGTGTTGGAAGAATTGATGGCAAATGGGTGATTAACCCTTCAAAAAGCGAATTAGAGAAATCTGATTTAGACTTATTGGTAGGTGGAACTGCCGACGACCTTAACATGGTTGAAGGTGAAATGAAAGAATTATCTGAAGAAGAGTTCTTAGAAGCATTAAAGTTTGGACACGATGCCATTAAAAAGCAATGTGCTGAGCAGTTGGCTTTCTTAGAGCAAATGGGTGGTCGTAAACCAGTTAGAGAATTCAATCATGAAGATAATGATGAAGCTTTAAGAGAAAAAGTAATTGCTGAAACATCACCTGCAATTCGTGAGGTTGCTGAAAGCGGCAAACCTAAAAACGAAAGAAGTGAATCGTTCAAAGCAATTATTTCTGAATATGTGAAACAATTTGCAGGACATGAAGAGGAATCAAGAATGGTTCGTTTGGCTAAAAAATACTTCCACGAAGCAGAATACAACCAAATGAGAGCAATGATTCTTGAGTCTGGTCGTCGTTTAGATGGTCGTTCAACGGTTCAAGTTCGTCCTATTTACACTGAAGTTGACTATTTGCCAGCAGCGCATGGATCGGCAGTGTTCACACGTGGTGAAACACAATCATTAACATCTGTAACTTTAGGTGGAAAATTAGATGAGCAACTTTTAGATGCACCATTTTTCCATGGTACAAGCAGATTGATGTTGCATTACAATTTCCCTGGTTTTTCAACAGGTGAAGTAAGACCAAATAGAGGTCCTGGACGTCGTGAAATTGGTCACGGTAACTTGGCTTTGCGTGGTTTAAAAGCAATGATTCCTTCTGATGTTCCTTATGTTATTCGTATTGTGAGCGATATTTTAGAATCAAATGGTTCTTCTAGTATGGCTACAGTTTGTGCGGGTTCTATGGCATTGATGGACGCTGGTATCAAATTAAACAAACCAGTGAGTGGTATTGCAATGGGTTTAATTACCGACGAAAGCGGCAAGTATCAAGTATTGACCGACATTTTAGGTGATGAAGATCATTTAGGAGATATGGATTTTAAAGTTGTAGGTACAAAAGATGGTATCACAGCTTGCCAAATGGATATTAAAATCAATGGTTTGAAGTGGGACATGGTTTCACAAGCCTTGAAACAAGCAAAAGATGGTCGTATTCATATTCTTGGTGAAATGGAGAAAACCATTCAAGCTGCAGCTACTGAATTGAAGCCACATACTCCAAGAGTTGAAATCGTGATTATCGATAAAGAATTCATTGGTGCGGTGATTGGTCCAGGTGGTAAAATCATCCAAGAATTACAAGCAAGAACTGGAACCACAATTTCTATTGAAGAAAGAGATGGCAAAGGTTTTGTTGAAATTTTGAGCAGCAATGGTGAAGGAATGAATATGGCATTAGAAGCAATTAAAGGCATCGTTGCAATTCCTGAAATTGGAGCTACTTATACTGGTAAAGTGAAAACAATCACCGACTTTGGTGCATTTGTTGAGTTCATGCCTAATAAAGATGGTTTGTTACACATTAGTGAAATTGCTTGGGAAAAAATCCCTACAATGGAAGGTATTTTCACTGAAGGACAAATCATTGATGTAAAATTGGTTGAAGTAGACAAGAAAACTGGAAAATTCAGACTAAGCAGAAAAGCTTTATTGGAAAAACCAGAAGGTTATGTTGAAAGAGAACCAAGGGAACGCCCTGAAAGAAATGACAGGGACCGCGGTGGCGACAGAGGTCGTAACGACAGAAGAAAATAAGCATTTTAAGGCCCTAAGCAATTAGGGCCTTTTTTAAACACACAAATTAAAACTTGTTTTAGGTTGATTTGAGGAACTTTCCGAATGAGGAATACACAATCATTGTAATCCACAATACAATACAAGGAAATGCCTTTAATTGAGCGGTATCAACAATCCAAATACGTAAATCTTTTGGGTAAATATCGGAGGGACCTAATTCTGTGGTTAAAAACATAAAAATGAGTAATGCCCACAAAATCCGAGGGATTTTCTCAAATGTTGATACAGCAATCAATATTGCACCTACAGCAATGATATACGTTGCGGATTCAGCCATATGATTAAAAATGACCATCCAAATTAAGATAGACATAGCATACAATATTTTAGAATGGTTGTTCCAAACTCTTACAATCATTATTGGCAATAATTGTAATAGCAATCCTATTAATAGTACAATATTCTTTGAGGGACAAAGGTGAAACCATGCTTTTAACCAACCCATTACAGAATATTTCATAAACTGATGACCATCATTTTTCAACAATGAAAAAAATGAAACATATTGCTGGAATAATGAATCGACATCAATCAAAACACAAGGTATAAAGAAAAGAAAAATGAAAATGGGTAAAGAAACTAAAACTGCTTTTTTAATTTGATTTGGGAATAAAAGGAATAAAGCGAAGAAAAGTCCCCCAAAAAGCTTGATAAAAACAGTTAACAAAATATACAATACAGCCTTCGTAGTTTGGGCTTTTTGCATGGCAGAAAAGGATAGTAATAAAAGTCCAAGAATAATACCATTGCTTTGACTATTTAAGACGGAAGTTAAAACTTCTGGAATAAAAAGGAGAATAAAAATAGCTTTATTCTGAGATAATCCAAAAATCCTATTCATTCCTATTAAAGGAAGGATTACATTGAGTGTATTCCATAATAATAGACCTAAATAATTAGGCAAAAATGCGAAAAAAGCAAAAAGCAAAGAAAATGTAGGAGTGTATTTGAACAAATCATATTGTTCATATGGAAAGGATTTATATAAATCTATGTCATGCAATAAATGGAAGAACGAATTTTTGAAAATGATGTAATTGTTGAATTGAGTGACCTCACAAAACACACCTGAAATTTGAGAAACTGGTAAAAAATAATTACGGTTGGTAGCGAAAAGAATGACAAAAAAATACAACAAAGGCACTATCCAATATTGCGATTTGTTAAAATTAAGTTTGTTTACCATGACTAAAAAAGGGGGCTTAAAGCCCCCTTCAAAATATATTCATTTTATTTATTTAATTCTTCGACCGTTTTGGAATGTCACAACAAATGCGTCAGCATAGCCAAGAGATCTAATTTTATCTTTTTGCACTTGTGCTTGTTCTTCAGTTGAATAACCATTTGCGGTGGTGTATTTGTAATAGCCACCGTCACGATATTCGAAAACATTTGACAAGCCCTTATCTGCAAATGTTTTAGCGCTTATTTTGTTTTTTGACATTACGAATTGAACTCGATACTCAATTGCGCCTGAATTAGTTGGCTCATTTGAAACTTCAGGAGTTTCAATAACTTCTTCAACTGCCACTGGAGCTTTCTTTTTTACAGAAGGTTTATTCGCAGGATTGATATATTGCGATGATTTACCTTCGTTACTTAAACAAACTGGCGCTTCAACTTTATCTGAAATTCCATCTTCATCACTATCTGTATCTAAATAATCTGGTTTACCATCGTTGTCGGTATCTTTAATACCTTCAACACTATCTGGAATATCATCGTTATCAGAATCTTTATCTAAGAAATTAGGTTTACCATCTTTATCAGTGTCTTTATTACCTTCTTGTTTATCAGAAATACCATCGTTATCAGCATCCTGATCTAAGAAATTTGGAGAACCATCTTTATCGGTATCGTTATTTTTTTCAATTTTATCAGCAATTCCATCATCATCAGAATCAAAATCTAAGTAATTAGGATTGCCATCTTTATCAAAATCTTTAACACCTTCATCTTCATCATTGATACCGTCATTATCTGAATCTTTATCAATCATATTTGATTTACCGTCTTTATCAAAATCAACAGATTTTTCAATAGCATCAGCTATACCGTCATTATCAGAATCTTTATCAATACAATTGGGCAATCCATCTTTATCAGCGTCACCATGTCCTTCAGCTGCATCTGGAATACCGTCATTGTCTGAATCTTGATCTAAATAATCAGGAATTTTATCTCCATCAGCATCACCACAAGTAATGGGTCCAGCATTTAGGTTTCCATTATCAACTTCAGTTTCGTTATTGTTGAAAGATTCATTCTTCTCAGAAGTCTCATTATTCGCTGAATTGTTCTTGTTATTACCCTTAGAATCAGAATTATCAGCAACTTGTTCTTCTGCATCGGTGGTTAAAACCGGATTATCTTCAACTTTAATTTCACCGCAAGGAATAATTGAACTTACAAGATATTCAGTTCTTCTATTTTTTTGATGTTCTGCATCAGAGCAATTGACACCATTTTTACAACGATTTTTTATTTTCTTTTCACCATAACCTTGATACGTTAAACGTGATTTAGAAACACCTCTCATAACCAAATAGTCATAAACTGCTTGAGCTCTGTTTTTTGATAAAGCTAAATTTGTTTCATCACTACCTTTTGAATCGGTATGAGAACCTAATTCAACAGATAAGCCTTTATTATCTTGTAATACAATAGCAACTCTGTCTAAATCTCTTTTACTCTCCTGAGAGAGGGTAAATTTATTAGATTCATAATAAATAGGTTTTACATCAAACAATTCACCTAATTCATCACCAACTTTATATTTTTCAATAAACAAGTCCAAAGTTTTTTGTCCTTTTTCATTTACAGAATATTTTGAAGAAGAAGCATAACGATAACCACAAGGGTGAGAAGCTAATTGAACTTTAGCATTTTTAGAAATTCCTGCAAACAAGAATTTACCCTCAGCATCTGTAGTAGCTTGAATTGCTTTATCTTGATCATCTAAATTATCTAATGCAATGCTTGCTTGAGGAATTGGCAATTTTGAATCTTTGTCAAAAACTGAAACCAAAACTTCATTTACCGATGGTTCGGTAGAATCTTTGTCTTCAGTCCATCTAAAGAAATAGAGATTATCATTATACTTAGGAGCATTGGAACCATTATTCGTTCTATTTGAAGAAATAGTACCCCATTTATCATGAAATAACGCAGCGAAATCATCTAAATTTGAGTTTACTGGTTTACCTAAGTTAATAACCATACCTGAGTTTTTATCAAGTGTAAAAACATCTAATCCTCCGAAGCCTAAATGTCCCTCAGAAGAAAAATACAAATCACCTGAATCTGAGAATCTAGGAAAGTTATCTCTAAGGACAGTGTTGATTTTAGGACCCATGTTCACAGCTTCGCCAATTTTCAATCCATTCTCATCATTTGAAATCACAGGTGCTTCATATAAGTCGGATTTACCATAACCACCAGCCATATCAGAAACAAAAATTGCCTTTGTACCATCAGGCGACAGAACCAAATCAGCAACAGAAAAATCAGAATTATTTAATTGAAATGGAACTTCCTTCCATTTTTTAGTAAAAATATTCTGTTTCATTGCAAAAACCTGCAATACTTTTTCTTTGTTTTTATTTGCTTTTTCCGCATTTCTTGTCACATAAATAAATCCAGTTTTTGCATCATAAAAACTAATATGTTGGTGTAAACTTCTTTTAGTATTTGAAAGTTCTACAGCATTGTTGTAGGTGCTATCGTTATATTTTGCTTTATAAATTGAATAGTAAGGTTGTTCAAACCAAGCAGAAAGAACTTTTCTTAAGCCTTTTTCTTCATGAGTGGTATAATAGCAGTTTTCCTTATCATCAATTACAATTCCATATTCAGCAGCAGCTGAGGCAGCTGGAAATTGTTTTAGGCTATAATTTGAGTTAAAATCGTACTCTTGCCAATAATCAGAACGCTTATCCTTGTTTTCTGTATAAAATTGCTCATTTAATTCCTCAAATAATGGTTTTCCAACATACTCAGAATTCGATTTAAGGGATAAAATTAAACTATCCGATAACCCATATAATTCTAACTTACGAGCAACTAAGGCAAAGTTCAATCTGTCAACCGCATCAACTTGTGCACTATATTTATCCAGCAATTCGGTATACGCATCAAAGGCTTTGTCATTTAATTCAGATTGAGCAAATGAATACGCTAAAGCTCTCTGATTGATATAATCTTTCTTAATAGCAACCGTTTTATTGCCATTTTCCTTTATGATGTTATAATAGCGTTGTTGTTTAACTTTTTCAACCGGTTTCGATTGTGCAATTAAACTACCAGCACAAAAAATGCTCGCCACCAACAATGTGCCTCTCAGGCTATAATTTGCAAATTTCATGTAATTTCTCATTATTATCTTAGAAATATCTTGGTACTCTAATTCTATTATTTGAAACATAAGGTAACATATACTGTATACCAAATTCGTGAGAACCTTGAACATAAGTATTCAAAGGACTTAATTTACTATCGTATGAATAAACGATTGAAAAAGAAGGACTCACTTGGGCCATAGCCATTACACCTATATCACCCTCGGTTCTATAAAACGCACCTATTGAGTAATTATCTTTATAGATAGCGTGTAGATTGATATCTGCTTGAATTGGCATTCCACCATTTGCCACTTTAATCTGTGTGGTTGGTTTTAACTTAATATTATCAGAAACATCAACAACCATACCAGCAGTTAAGTAATATTGAGTTATTGCTGCATATTGAATACTTGTATTATTTTTCTGTTCTTCTTTCACAAAGACCATTCTTGGCGCAGAAACTCCAATAAAATACTTTTCTGAATATAAATAAGCACCAAAACCAGCCATGGGAGCATTAAAATTATAATCATTGTTATTAAACACAGCATCAGTTGGAGTACCTAGTTGTAGTTTTGATAAAGTAAAATTATAATTATACATTCCCAGTCTTAAACCAACAGCCAATCTAAAATCTTTAGAAATTTTCTTGTTGTAAGCAATACTTGCTGCAATTTGAGTTTCTGAAATTGCGCTCGCTTTTACAAATTTTCCAATTTCACCAGTTTGAATATTCAAACCAGCTGCAAAATCACCAATCACTGGGGCGTGAACACCCAAGTTATAATAAGTTGGCGCACCAGGTAAACTCACCCATTGTTTTCGATACAATGAATTGGCAACTAAAGTTCTCTTCGATCCCGCATATGCCGGATTAATAGCTAACGAATTATAATCGTAATGCGAATACATTTGTTCTTGTTGAGCATTCAAGTTATTTGCAAAGGCAGCTAAACAAGAAGCAATTAAGAAACTATATTTTATTAATGTTTTCATCTTTTTTATATCATTAAAATTAAGGTTTGATGTAAATATTTCCTGTAATTGGTTGGTTATTTTGTCCGTTAAATTTAAATACATAGAAATAAATTCCCTCAGGTAGTGTTGTACCAATACTAGGATTTACTCCTTTATTTGTGCCATCCCAATTATTTGCATAACCCTGTCCAGATTCATAAACTATTTGTCCGTTTCTGTTAAAAACAGTAATCTCAGCTTTTGTGAAAACTTTTAAACCTTTAATCACAAACAAATCGTTATCACCATCGCTGTTAGGAGAAAATCCTTCAGGAATGGTTACATCTGCATCTAAATAGTTTGGTTTACCATCGCCATCATTATCGGCAGTTCCTTCATCTGTATCTAGAAGTTCATCATTGTCAGAGTCAGTATCGATATAGTTTGCTTTACCATCGCCATCGAGGTCTGCACTAGTTTCAATATTATCTGAAATTCCATCGGCATCTGAATCTAAATCTCTGTAATCTGGCATTAAATCATTGTCGGTATCTACAGGATTTGCAGGATCAGAACCTACTTCAACACTATCTAAAATACCATCATTATCACTATCTGTTTCTCTGAAATCATAAATTCCATCATTATCAGTGTCATTAGGATTACTTGCATCTGTTCCGGCTTCAATTGCGTCTAAAATTGTATCTCCATCAGAATCAGTATCAATGTAATCTGGTTTGGTATCTGAATCAGTATCAACTGGAGATTTTGGATTCGCACCAGCTTCTAAATTATCTAAAATTTTATCACCATCTGAATCGGTATCGAGGTAATTAGGATCAACATCTGAATCAGAATTTAATGGATTATTTGGATCGATACCTGCTTCAATTGCATCAGGAATTGAATCATTATCAGAATCTCTATCCAAATAATTTGGCATTCCATCGGAATCTTTATCAGCAGACAATTCTACCGCATCTGGAATTTTATCACCATCTGAATCTTTATCTCTCCAATCACCAATTAAATCTCCATCGGAATCAACTGGAGCAACATCAAATGCGTCTTTATATACGCCAGAACCGTCAGCAAATTCTAAAATACCATCACCATCGGTGTCAACACCGTCAATAATACCATCTTTATTTGAATCGGTATAGTTTTGTTTACTTTCAAAAGCATCAAATAATCCATCATCATCCGCATCCAAATCTAAATAATCTGGATTACCTGTTAAATCTTGATTGTTTGGATTAGAGATCAAGACCGTTAAATTATCTTTAACACCATCTCCATTTGCATCTACAACATCGGCTTCAATAACATCATTGATACCATCATTATCAGAATCAAGATCCAAACAATTAGGTCTACCATCAGTATCAAAATCTTGATATGTTTTATTGCTGTCATTTTCAACAATATCTAAAATTCCATCATTATCAGAATCTACATCGGCATAATTTAATGTACCATCAGAATCTGTATCAAAATTCTTTTCGATATAATCCGGAATTGAATCATTATCAGTATCTCCAATTAAAACGGTCACTTTTACAGTTTTTACAACTGTGTTTCCAGAGGGATCTATAATTGTTACATTAACATTATTAATACCATAATCAGCTACTCCAAAAACATTTTTACTCAAGGTAATTGTATCTTTAGAACAATTGTCGCTGTAAGACACCACAACCATGTTTTCCAGCAAATAAGCATTTGAAGAGGTATCTACAATAATTGTGGTATTTTGAACGGAAATAATTGGAGAAATAGTATCCAAAACCGTTACTGTAGCCGTTTTAGTTTTAATATTTCCATTGATATCTTCAGCAGTTAGTGTTACAGTATTTGCGCCTGTATTTGAACAATTGAATGTGTATTTATCTAAATAAACTGTGTCAATATTACAATTATCAAATGTACCATTATTGATATCTGATGTTAAAATTGAAACACTTCCTGAATTATCGAGATAAACAGTAATATCTTTTGTGACAACGGTAGGTAAAATTCCGTCGTTATGCACTAAATTAACTAAAACCGAGTCACGGCAGTTGTTCAAATCTGTAGTGTAAACCTCATATACTTTATCCGGCAAATTCGTCACTGGGCTTGTTGCACTTACCCTGTCAACCATATAAGTGTAAGTTGGTGTGCCACCATAGGCATTGAATGTAAGTATACCTTGACCATCGCAAACCGAAACTGTTGCAATATTCAAACCGAGTAATGCTGGTTCTGAAATATTGATTGTATCGGATAATACACAACCGTTATCGTCGGTTATTGTGTATGTATATTCATCGGCTGCCAAACCAGTAATATCAGCAGATGCGCTAGTATATCCATTCAATGATGACCAATCATAAGTATAATCAGTTGCAATGGTTCCACCTACAACAGTTAAATCAATTGCACCATTACTTTCATTGTTACATTTAACCTCAGTTCTAACGTATCCTAATGCCATTGCAGTAGGTTCAGTAACAGTAATTTTATCAGAAATTTGACAATTATTTAAATCGGTTACTGTAATATCATAATCACCTGCTAATAATGCAGAAATATCTTCTGTATTCGCTGTAAAAGTATTTGGACCTGTCCATGCATAAGTGTATGTTGAAGTACCACCTGTGATTGTTAGATTAATTGCGCCATCTGCATTTCCATTACACAATACTTTTGTAATTGTTTTTGCAATTGCAAGCACAGCAGGTTCAGTTACAGTATAGGTTTGATTGAAGGTACAACCATTATCATCAGTAATTGTTACAACATAATTACCAGCTAATAAACCTGTTATATCCTCAGTAGTTGCAGAATTATCCCAAGAAAAAGAGTAATTTGAAGCAACGGTTCCACCAGAAACAGTTAAATTGACACCTCCATCGCTCAAACCATTACAACTAACTTTTGTAATTACATCTGAAGCTGTAATTGCAGTTGGTTCAGAAATTGTTACTGAAGTTGTTTCAGTGCATGAATTTGCGTCGGTTACTGTTACAGAATAACTGCCAGCCGCTAAACCATTGATATCTTCTGTATTGTTTGAATATGAACTTGGTCCTGTCCATGACTTACTATAAGCAGTCACGCCACCGGCAATAGTTAAATCAATTGAACCAGTTGATTTTCCATTACACAATACATCCACTTTCGATGTTGTTAATGTTAACTTGGTTGGTTCGGTAATCGTCACTGAAGATGTTGAGGTACATAAATTATTATCTGTAATCGTTACATTATATGTACCAGCCGCAAGTGAAGATAAATCTTCTGTTGTTGCCGTAAAGGTTCCAGGACCTGTCCATGCTGCAGTATAATTTGGAGTACCACCGCTTACAGTTAAATCAATTGAAGCAGTTGAAGCTCCATTACAAAGCACATTTACTTTTGTAGAAGATATCGAAATTGCAGTAGGTTCAGAAATAATGATTGTGGAAGATTTAACACAAGAGTTTGCATCTGTTACAGTAACTGTATATGAACCGGCAACTAAATTTGTTATATCTTCTGAAGTACTCGAAAATGTACCTGGCCCTGTCCAAGCATACGAATAAGGACCTACCCCACCAGTTGTAGTAATATCTATAGAACCTGTTGTTTGAGCATTACAAGCAACATCTACTTTAGTATTTGATATAGCAATTGCATTAAATTCAGAGATCAAAACTGAATCTGTAGCAGTACAAGAATTTGCATCGGTGATTGTTAC
>JACCEB010361040.1_pt1 | contig 24879 bp, 51 predicted proteins | sample 7454761 | NCBI WGS metagenome assembly JACCEB01 (sample SAMN15323454, study PRJNA562643) | freshwater metagenome | isolation source: river surface water | place: USA:Blue River Watershed | collected 2017-08-18
CTAAGTTGCGTCCAGCACATTCAATGTATCGTCACCAACAAACTCTTAGCTATTTTAAGACAGTTATTGGTGATAGAAAAGACGAAAACATTGTGGTTGTAGGACACCATGCTCCTTGCTTGGAATCAATCCATGAAAGGTATCGTAATCCTTCTCAATCCTTGATGAACGGTGGTTACGCAAGCGACCTATCTGAGTTCATTTTGGATCATCCTCAAATCAAATTGTGGACACACGGACACATGCACGACCCATTTGACTACAATATCGGTACTACCCGTATCGTATGTAATCCTCGTGGGTATGGTGGCCATGATCCTCAGGCTGATGTGTTTGAATTAAAGTTTTTGGATATCTAAAATGAAACAAGGTGTCCAATATGTATTGCACAAACATAGAATGTGTCGTATAATCTATGTACATTGTGACAACAATGAAACATTAAGGAAATTTAAAATGACAACATTGACTAAAAGCGAACGCCTAGTAGAGGCATTGAAGACAGGTGAAAAATTGACAGCGGCTCAAATCAAGGCACGTTTCGGTATTGCTAACCCAACAGCAACCGTTTCTGACTTGCGTTTGAACGGTGGTTATAGCATTTATGCTAACCCTACAAAAGACTCTAAAGGTCGTGCTGTTACCAAGTACCGTTTGGGTACACCAAGCCGCGCAGTTATTGCCGCAGGCTATCGTGCATTGGCACAAAAGGCTTAATCAGTCTTTATTTAAAACAAATGGGCAATTCGTTGCCCATTTCCTATTGCAAAATATTCAAAACGGTGTTATAATAACTCTATTAACAAGGAGTATCTGATGGGTTTCTTTCACGACATGATGGTAAAGTTAGGTCGCTATCGCTTGGTTCCAGATAGGACAACAGGTGAAGATTATTTGCATCGTTATTACCTCTTCTTAAAAGATAGAAAAAACTTCCCCTTCAACATTACACTTCATAAGATTGTGAAATCCGATGAACCTGTGTTACACGACCATCCCTGGCCCTACATGACTATTGTACTCAAGGGCGGCTACTGGGAACATACCCCGGTGTTTGACAATGATGGTAAAAAGTTTGCAGAATACACTACATGGCGTGGTCCTGGTTCAATTATCAAACGTGGTGCAAATGAATATCACTGGCTCGAACTTGATGAATCTGTTGGTCCCGCTACTACATTGTTCTTCATGGGACCTCAACAACGTGATTGGGGTTTCTTGAAAGGTGATACGTGGTTTCAATGGCAAGATTACTTGAAGGGTAAAAAGAATGACTGACCGTTTCGATTTAGAACAGCAGATTATGAAGTGCTGGAACATTGTTGAAGAAATTCAATTACTCAATGAAAATGTTTTAGAACGTGATGAAATGTCCAAAGATGAGATTTCTAATTTCTTACTAGGGTTATCAACCATCTATGATATGAAGTTTAACAAGTTATTTGACCAGTTTGGTACAATGGTACAGGAGAAAAAGATTACATGATTGATTTTATTAAAAAGATTTGGGCAGGACCCTTTACAGTAAAAACTAGTTTTTTGTTTTTACTATTCGTAGTTATTGTTATGACATTGGCAAACCCCGGTAAGATGATATTTGCTTTCGGGTTGTTGTTTGCTGTTTTTAATATTGTTGAATGGTTGGACAAAGAAGATGAATGAAGAACTACGTGAGATTCTAATTATTCTCCAAGAAGAATGTAATGAAGTTGCAAAAGAAATTTGCAAGATTATGCGTTATGGTCCCGACCAAATCAAACCCGGCACTGAACTAACTAATATTCAACACTTGGAAAGTGAGTTGGGTGACTTGGGAGCAATGATTGAATTGTTACAAGACCAGAATGTGGGTGTTACACGTCAGGGTATGTTAGATGCAAAACAAAAGAAGTTTGAAAAACTCAAACAATGGTCCAATCTAACTATTAATAAATAAAAACATGGAACTGTTACTTTTATTTTTTATTGTATACGTTGCTTTTCAAGCAGGTAAACACTATGGCTATTACAAACTTGCAAAGATTATGAGAGAAGTAGCCGAAGAACAAGGAATTGACCTTGAGCGTGAGCTTGGTCTTATCCAAGAACAAGAAGAAACTAAAAGTAAAGTTGATACAGTTCTTAAACTAGAAGTAGAACAACATGGCGAACTATTATACTTGTTTGATATTGAAACTGACAAGTTTATTTGCCAAGGTTCAAGTGTCCAGGAATTAGCAAAACTAGCAAAAGACTTGAAGCAAGTAAACTATGCCGCAGTTAAGCATGGTGACAAAATCTTTGCATTTAAAAATGGTGAATCAACAGAAGTCACAGCATGAAAGTAAACATCGGAAAATATCCCAGAGGACCAAAGCCTCAACGAGTTGACATTCAGATTGAGCGCCATGACACATGGAACATGGCAGAAACTCTTGCATTGATTATCTATCCAATGCTACTTAAACTCAAGGCTGAAAAGCACGGGGTACCCCATGACTTTTCAGAAGTAGGTGGCGAAAGTTACACTGACCAAGATAGTTTCGACTTCTATAAAGATTCCCAAGATTGGGCATTCGAAGAAAAGTGTAAACAGTGGGATGTAACACTTGATAAAATGATTTGGTCGTTTGAACAACTACTTGATGAAGAATGGGAATCAAAATATCATCACGGTAAGCACGAAACTGAATGGGTTGAATGTGATAAACCCATGATGAATCCATTGACTGGTAAAATGGAAAAAATGTATCAAATGAAAGATAAGAACCCCGGTGGTCATTGGTACGATGCCGAGGGTCATCAACTGCATATGGCTCGTATACAAGAAGGTTTTGAATTGTTCGGTAAGTATTATCAAAACTTGTGGGACTGACATGAACGAATTTCACGCTCAAGTAATGAATGCTATGGCTGGTATGTTATCAAAAGCAAAGAAGACAGTCACACCCGAACAATACGAAGAATTCAAGCATGAATTAGTGTTTGAAAAACTAAAGGGTAAGACATTAGGTCAAGCCTTTTGTGAAAAATTTGACATTAGTGATTACATGCTAAGTAATATTAAAGACGATAAAGAAGCAACATTCCTTATTGAGAATCTAGGTTATATAAAGTGAAACAGAAATACATAGACTACTACATGGACGTTGCAGAACGTACAGGTAAACTCAGTCACGCAATTCGCAGACAAGTTGGAGCTGTGATTGTCAAAGACAATCGTATTCTCAGCTATGGCTACAACGGTATGCCAAGTGGTTGGGATAACGAATGTGAATACAAAGAGTACATGAGCCGTGATGCAGGTGGATGGCTCAACCCAGACGAGATTAATGAGAATTGGCCATTACAAGAATGGTTAGAAAAAGAAACAACTGAAGGTGAAAAGTGGGGATACAATGCCCGTTATAAACTTGTCACTAAAGATGAAGTGTTACATGCAGAAAGTAACGCCATAGCGAAGGTGTCGGGAAGTACAGAATCTAGCGAAAATGCTACATTGTTTGTAACAACTGCACCTTGTATACACTGTGCGAAAATGATTTTTCAATCAGGTATAAAGAATGTCTACTATCGTGATTCCTACCGCGATGACAAAGGCATCGAATTCCTCGAAAAGGGTGGGATTAACGTTGTTAAACACGGGACTTGATTATCATACTGATTTAGAAATTAAGTTTGGTGAACTTGAATCTATCATGGACTGGTGCAGAGACCATGTAAAAGCAGAATGGGATTTGATTATAATGCGTGAAGCAGGTCAACTTCCAGGAATCTATAGATTTGGGTTCAAAGATGAAAAAGATTTTGTAACATTCATTATGTGGAAAAAATGAAACACTATACATTCTACCGAGAAAATGATAAGTTTGATGACATACTGAAAGATCCAGTTATCAAAAAACATATCTATACAAAAATAACATGGCGAGGATATCTACGAATTGCGTTGAATGATGATGACGATAAACTCACTAGTTACATCACATTAAAGTATGGTGATGAAATGAAGCCAAACAGTTTAGTGACAGATAGAACCCCAGTCCCCTTTGTAGACTACCAACCCAAGGAACCAAAATGGTTGAAGCCCTAATCTTAACCCTCGTACTATTACAAATCAAACACTGGTATATTGACTTTGTAAATCAAAACAATGTAGAAGTTGCCAGCAAAGGTATCTACGGTGATTTTCATGGTATCATGCATAGCTTAAAGCATGGTATAGGAACTATGCTATGTGTGTTGACGGTAGTCAGTCCTACATACTTGTTTTTTGCAATTATTTGCGGTCTGTTTGACTTTGTGATTCATTATCATATTGACTGGGCTAAAATGAATTACGGGAATCGTGATATCACAACCCCCGCATTTTGGAATCATCTTGGTCTAGACCAAATGGCTCACCAGCTTACATATTTGTTCATTGTTTATATGATGAGTTAAATCATCTTTTTCTTAGAGTAGTCGATTACTTTAAGTTTCTGCCCTACTCCAATGATGCAACTGTAATCTTTGTTGGTAGCAACGATTGTCCAAGTTTCTTCAACTGGGTTCATCCATATAGTCATTATACTTTGAGCTTCGTCATCAACTTTACCAGTAACTACTGGAATCTCGTTGTATTTTTCACGCAAGTCTTTTACAATTAGTTTTGTATCAGCACAAAACATTTCCCTAGTTACTACCTCATTTGCATAAGATATATTTATTGCAAGTAGTAATGGGATTAGTCGTTTCATTAACTTATTTAGTGGATATTCAAAAAGGTTGTAATTTTATAATGATCCGCTACGTTAATTAGTATAGACCCTAGTACTAGGACCAATATCGTCAGGCCCCTAACCAACGCCCAAACTTCTACTAACCATTCTAGTACGGTCTGCAACTTAGTAGATGATATCTTGTTTAGCATTTCTATAACTCTCATATAATATATATCTCCGAGATTTAGAATATGTCTCAGTAGTTATTTGTCTTTTTTGAGTTTCTTTAGTTTAGGACCATTTTTCTTAGATTCTTCTAACATCTTTTCAGTAAACGGACTAGTGTGATGCGGTGCTTGTTTAGGTTGCTCTTTTACTCTAGGTCTTCTTTTGAACCAACTCATAATTTACCTCCATTAAAAAGCCCCTTTCGGGGCTATATTATTGATGTTGTGCTATGAACTCATCTACTTTAGAATTTGCCTCTTCTTGTGAGGCTGCAATGATTTTAAAAATGCCAACAGTTCCTGATATTTTAATGTCAAATGGTATGACACCTCTGAACATAAACTCGTCTGGCATTTCACGTTCTACGGTGAATTCTTTTAGACTTTTCAATCTACCCATTACTTCTTCAATAGTCTGTGACATGTATACTCCTTAGAACCAGAGCCAAATGCCTTGGCTTAGTAAAAACATACCGATTACAGCAACACCCAAACTTGCTTTGTACATGTTGTTATTAACTGCGATAATAGACGCTGATAATAGAACAATCGCTAGTTGGAATGCCATTGAAGCAAATGTTAGCCATGGACTGTGTCTAGCGGCGTCATGACGTGCTTTTTCAAATGCTTGTGCTTTTGCTAACAACTCTTTCTTACCTTCACCCTTGTCAGGCTCAGATTCGTAACGAGCAATTTTAGCTTCTAGTTTTTCTACACGAGCTTTGTCACCCATTTTCTTAGCTTCTTCAACTTGTCCTTCAGCAATAGATTGCTTGATAGACTTAGATTGGAAGAAAGCGTATGTATCAGTTGCCTTCAACATATTCTTCATAACAGCGCCTGAGTAACTGTTAGCAAAGTAAGTAGTGATTGCCATGAACAATGCCATGACAACGATTACTAATCCTGCTTTGTCTTTGATTTGTGCTTCACGTTCTGAACGTGATAATGGTTTTGGTTGTTGAACTTCTGTCATAAAATCTCCTTTGATGTATTTAGTGTCCCTTTAGCCAGCGCATTACAAAATAAAAAGCTGTCATTACAAAAACAAAAATAAAAAGCATGAACGTGTTTACCAGTATTGTTGATATGAATATTCCCTGACTGAGTAACCACCACCAAAGATAGGCATACTGCTCTTTTAATTCTTTTACTATCTTCATCTTATCTTCCTATGTACTTCTTGGGCAAAGCATCCAATCTACGTTGTTCTTCTGTTTTCGGTATCCAACCTTCACCCAAATGAGGATATTTTTTGATTCTATCTTCAACTACCAAAGCTAGACTTATTCCAATCGTTGCGGCTAATAGGATAGCTCCCACACCCCAAGCACCTTCTTGCCATAACATATCACGGTATTTTTTGTGCCTGCGCTGTCTTGCTGCTTCCGCTTTCATCTGTTTTTGTATTAGTTGGCGTTGAGTTTCACCCATATGCTGCATCATTGCTTCAACTTCTGTGTATAAAGCACCAAGCTCAGGGGGACTTTGATAGACCATTAGTTCACGTAAATCAACGGACATTTGTTCTAGTTGTTTGCGCATTAGAACACGTTGTAGGGCTCGTTTACCCAATGACGCATCACCGGTATAAACTTCATTTTCTGCCCTACGTTCTTCTTCTTCCATGATAGCCAAGCACTTGTAGAAGTTGTCGTAGTACTCTCCTAGCTTCTCACCAATCTCAGTGTAGATTCCGGTGTGTTCATCTGAATTGGCTTTTCGGTTAAGTTCTTTAACTCGTTCTTTTTCTTCTATGAACTGTCTCTTGGCTTCTGGGGAGGCAGGTTTATCTGGAGGGTGCAATTTCTTGAACTGCTCATCCATGTCTTTAAGGACTTCCTTCACCTCACCGGCGGCGCCCTTAATATCTTTGTACAGCTTACATCCAGCTTTTACTGCCGAAACCGCACCATTAGCTAAAGCGAACAGCGTTAACGGATCCACTTTGACTCCCCTATTTTGGTTATAATTATTCTTATTAGTATTTAGCTAAAAAATGGGTAAATAAATATGTGACCGAAAATATTGACTATATACTATGAAAGTTTTACAATAACACATGGCAAAATCGACTAAAAAAGCTGACGGAACTAGATACGAAGTCATCACCCAAGAGGATGAAAACGGGGACTTAATATTGCCCCTACCACCTGAACTTTTAACCAAGTTAGGGTGGAAAGAGGGTGACACACTTGATTTTCAAGTGGATAATCAAGGTCGATATGTCTTAACTAAAGTAAACTAATGGCATACTATGTAAATACTCCAACAATGGCTAGTAGCACTGTAACAACAAGTGTTTCAGGTGCATACTTAACTACAAACGGAACAGGATATAATTGGGTAGATCCTGTAGCTTCCGCTACAATTTCAGTATCGGCTGCAACTGACCTTAAACCTGCATCATTACAAGTCAACGGTGATGCTGAGTTCAAAGGTGATTTAAAACTTCAGGGCAAAAGTCTCAAGGATTCACTTGATAGAATCGAAGAACGATTAGCTATATTGCGCCCAAACGAAGAACTAGAAGAAAAATGGGAAAACTTGCGTGGATTGCGTAAGTTGTATATGGAACTTGAAGCCGAAATCATAGAAAAAGAGAAGATGTGGGATATACTGAAAAAGTAGTACTTGACAATATCTCTATAATCCACTATAATAAGCTATATTCAACTATGAACAAGTTCCTATGACCATGCACTTAGCACACCCCGCACTATCAATGGGCGGTAAGCGTAAAGGTAAAGTAAAGTTTCGCAATGCTGACGAGGCTCGCAAAGCCCGTGAACTCGATGCCTCTTGGAAAGAACTACAACAAAAGTGGGGTGTTGAGGCTGAGGAGAAAAAGCGCAAACGTGCGTTATCTGCCCCTTCATTATCATACAAGTTATCTGCCCCGCCAGGTCGTACTACATCAACTAATATTCCTAGTCGTGTGACTGAGGGTGGTTCTACTGCCCCTGTACACAAGGTCTATACAGGCGACAAGATTCTTGGCATTGCAACAATGCACAAGTCAAATGCTGTTCCTGTCTTTAGTGACGAGCAAGCCGTAGATATCTCTAGGATGCGCCGTGGCTAGAGAAACAATTTACTACTGCGAGATTGCAGGGAATTATACTCCTGAGTTCTCTAAAGGTGTCACCGCCATACCTTGGAAAAGAGAATACACCACTAAGATAAGACGATGTATTTCATACAGTGACAGAGTATGGGTACAGGGCCCTAAGGGCGGAATAAAGATAATCAAAGATAGACAATCCATAACAAATGTGTACGGGTATGTCACTAAGAACGAAGAATTAATGAAAAGATTCATGTGGATCAAACTACAGGCACAATCGTTGCCTAACTACAATTAAAGGAGAAGTGAAACCAAAATGGCAAAAGAAGAAGGTATAAAGATGGACGGTAAAGTAATGGAAGTACTACCCGATACCAAATTTAGAGTTAAATTAGACAACGGTGCTACTATCATGGGTTACCTATCAGGTAAGATGCGTCAGCATACTATTAAAATTCTATTGGGTGACACCGTAGAAGTTGAGTTCAGCCCTTATGATTTAACTAAAGGTCGCATCACACGCCGACGCTGACTAAATACTCTACATGTACGATATTGTAGAGAAATTAGAAGAATCCCGTAGAAAACATTTAGAGTTACACAAACTCAATTATTCCAACACCAGCTTGAATCCTAGCTTATCTAAAGAAGCTATGGAATTACATTACAATACCCTAGCGAAGGGTTATGTAGATAGATACAACAAGGGTGAGGGTGACAAAGATTTCAATGAAGCAGGTGCTTTTTTGCATAATCTTTATTTCGCACAATTCAGAGAGCCACAAGACAGTAACAAGCCGAATGGTCCCGTACTAACATTAATCAAACAAAAGTACGGCTGGTGGCAAGATTTCAAAGAAAAGTTCAAAGAAGAAGCAATGAAGATTCAGGGTTCAGGCTGGATCTATCTATCTTTTTCCGGGGAAATCAAGATTATACCCAACCACGAAATTCGTGACGATATTCTTATATTGATTGACTGGTGGGAACATGCTTGGATAGTTGATTATCAAACAGACAAAAAACAGTACTTAGAGAATCAATGGAAGATTATGAACTGGGTACATATCAATACCCGATGGGGCAAGAATCTCTGATAAATACATGATAAGGATGGTTTATCATGGCAATTTCAGGTCAAAAACACATTAGAATCGGTGCAGAAAACAACTCGGCAGAGAGTGATAGTTTACACACCGCATTCGTAAAAATCGAAGATAATTTTAATAATCTATTTACAAACAGTAGTCAGTATACTACATTCACATCAGGTGAGGGTGTAGGTGTACAAACCTTTCCTGGTCTCGGTAAAGTAACTGTAACAAACACCGGTGTTGTTAACTTAGTTGAAGGTACTGGTATTAGACTTTCAGGAAGTAACGGTGACGTAACTGTATCTGTATCAGGTTATGCTAACGGCACATTAGTAGCAGGTGTTACTAAGATTGGAGTTATATCTAGTACGTTAGATGTTATTAACTCCCCAATCATTAGTGAAGGTAACATAGCGGTTAACTTAACAGAAGTAGACACTATTCTACCGGGTGAGTATGTTGCACCTTCAGTTACAGTAGACCAATATGGAAGAATAACAAGTATCGCAAACACTGACGTTATTGGTTCAGTAACCAGCGTTGCAGTTACAGCAGGTCCTGGTCTAGCTGTTACAGGTAGCCCAGTAACTAATGACGGTGAAATTATCATCACTAATACAGGTGTATTGAAGTTGGCTGCAGGTCCCGGTATTCAATTAACTGACACTACCGGTAACATCACAATCTCAGCAACAACAACTCCTATATCAGGTACAGTTACTAGAGTAGGTGTTCTCAGTGATACATTAGTTGTTACTCAAAGTCCAGTAACGACTTCAGGTAATATTGTAGTTGAATTGCCAGACAATATTACATTAGCAGAAAACTTAGAAGCAAACAACATCACCACAACAAATGATGCTACTATCGGTGGCAATGTCGAAGTGTCCGGTACACTAATTATTGACGGTGCAACAACACTGACTACAATATCATCCGGTGCCATCACATCTACTGGCAATGTTTCAGGTGCTAACTTAGCAACCGCCGGTATCTTAGAAGTGACCGGCAATGCAACAGTAGGTAATATCATTGCAAATATTGCAAACGTAACAACTGCTAAGGTGTCCGGTAATGCGAACGTTGGTAATGTAATCGTTAGTGGTGTAGTTACTAGTACAGGCAACGTAACTGGCGGTAACTTGGTCACTGGTGGCAATCTATCTGTTACTAGCACAGGTAACATTGCTATATTGAATGTGTCAGGTACCGGTAATGTTGCGAATATGAATGCGAACATTGCAACTGCAAATTATTTTATAGTATCACGTGACACACTTCCAACAGGAACTATCCCTGATGGTACTATCGCAATCGATGCGGCTAATAGTAGAATAGGTGTAAGGATAAGTGGTGCGTGGAAGTACGCAACATTGACTAGCTAATAAAAAGCCCCTTTCGGGGCTTTTTATTTTGATAGTTTCTTTAGCATGTAGTTAGCATAGAACACTTGACACATTGAAATGATATCTTTATGAGGCCATTCTAGTAAGAATGGACATGATGTTTTCCAAGTTTTATGTTTTTGAAAGTACGCCAATTCTTTCAAGTCTGCTTTGTTAGCAGGGTCAAATCGTCGGCGCTCTCCAGTAAAATCACGTAGACGATTGTATTCTTGCATCAGGTATCAATCTCCATTGAGTTCCATTCTTTAACTACTGCAATCATTTCTTCTTCGGTGTTGCAAAGAATCTTAGAAGTCTTCCAATCGTTTTCAGAATCACGACCACCTACTTCGACCATCCAACCATTATCGTAGCGGTTAATAGAAATACTCTCGTTAACTTTTGCAAGTTTTTTTAGTTTAGCCATTTTACTTCCTTAGTGTATGAATGGCAATAGGGCGCAATGCCCTATCGCATTACGCTTCTTGTGTAGCGTCTTGTTTTGCTTTGGCGCGAGCCTTAATTGCTTCAACTGAGGGCTTAGTTGCCTTAACTTTGACTTCACCTTTGCTGGCGACTTTTTCTTTGTCAATGAGACAGTCAGCAATCAGTGCCTGATCCTCAGCACTCTTAAACATATCCAATGTTTGAATGTGTTTCAATGCCTCGACCTTAGTCATTTCGCTAGGCAATTCTACAAAGTCACAGCGAGTTGCGCCGCCCTTAGTAAATTGTTTGACACGGCGAACCATGTCATCAGTGAAACGAACTTTAGAATTACCATTGTGAGTAGTAATACCTGCGACTTTGAAAGTTTGATTTGCGTTAGCCATTTTGTTTCCTTTAAGCTAGTTAATAAAAAGTCATTCGACAGTTACTATTATAACACCGGGCATAATAACTGTCAAGAAAAAATTGCCCGAAATTATTTGAGACCTTGCAAGGTAAACTTGGAAAGGACACTTTGAGCCTCGTCCAAAGTACCGTTGAACAGGTCTTCCTCAATTTCACATTCAGCTTCCTCAATGAGGCATTCCATTTGTTCACGGAGTTGTTGATTTGCTATGCAAATAGTATGCGTTGCACGTTCAATCTCTTCCAAACTCATGTGTTCAGCCCATTGATTGAATTCTGCATCAGTAAAAGACATAATCATGTTGGCAAATTCTTGCTCAGGGGTAAATCCATAATCGTTCATATTAAGCCTCCAAAGTGTAAGGTTTGTTCCAAGAGCCGATGTTCACATCAACGTACCAACCCACATCAAAGTAGTCAGTTTGGATGTCCGAGTTGTCGTGATTACCTTTGTTCATTTCAGTAAGAACTTCGGACAAGAATTCTTTTGCTTTACCCGAAAAGTGATCCTGATACCAATATACATTCACATCCAAAGACTTGTTCTTACGGACGTACTCAATTTGGTCTTGAGACATTACGTTGTAATGTTTAGATCCGTTTGTACCGATATAATTTTCAATAAAGTCAATTTTACCAGACTTGATATTCAAAACGAAAGTACTGTGATTGCGAACAGCAAGAGAACCCTTGACACCATACTTTTTCAAAATTGCTTTGATAGCTGGAGCACGTTCTTGCTTGCGTTGTTGATTGAAGTAAGCCATTTCTGAGTCCTTTTCTTAACTGTTTATGAGATATATTATATACCCAAAATGATTTATTGTCAACCTTTTTAGACAGAAAGAAATGAGTACTTTTGTATTACTTTTTAGAAGCACCCGCACTAAACATGATGCCAAACAGGATGTTCAAACCCCATGCTTGTAACCAAGTAACTTCATTGACACCGTTGACTGCGCCAACAAAGCAACCATTCCAAAGCATATAGACCGGCCAACTTAGCAAGAAACTAAGAAACAATAGACCAGCGAGACTGAGAACGATAGCACCTACGATTGTAAAAACTTTATCCATACATAACTCCTTAGAAAAAATGATCCATGAAAACTGCGCCGTTAAGGGCACTTGCAACAAGATTTAACCAACCTGCTTTGGGGTGTTCATCAATAAAACAGCTAATAGCTAGCCAGCCAGAGAAAAACATAAACGCAAGGTTAATGAAAAATAGATAGTCAATCCAAGTCATAATTAATCCTTATCAATCGGAAGCGCAATGATTTTACAATGTTGGTCACGTGGTAGTGACTTTTCACATTCTTTCAGCGCGGTGTTTACTACATTATAGTAGCTAGTTGGACTAATGTCAACAGCCGCCGCCATACCAAAAATACCAAACAAAAGTCCAAAAATGAATTGATACATTAAGCGGCCTCCAACATGTGAGCCGGGACACGCCAAATGCCGCTAGTCAAACGACCTGATGTATTCTCACGCACATGTACGAATTTGCGCTTGACCTCGTCAACTGTACCAACGATGTATTGACCTGATTGAGAACTAACGAATTTAACCTGAGTACCCTTGACAAAGGTAAACTTGTTTTTGTTTGCAAGTTGACTACGGGCAAACTTAATTGATTGGATAATACCATTCAATTGGTCGTTAGTAAAAGAACCACCGATAATTGCAGAATTGATGTCCTGAATTGTAATCATGTCAAACTCCTTGTTGTTCAATAGAAGAATTATACACGTTTTGGGAATTATTGTCAACCAAAATTTCTTGTGTCACAATAACACCACCGTAAGCCTGTTGAAAGGTTTCAGCACATGCCTTGACATTGAAAATGAATACTTTACCGTTACCGGTGATTAGAGTATATTTCATGCTTCCCTTTCGATTCAATACATGAATTATACTCCCTGCCCGATTATTTGTCAACCTTTTTAGCCAAAAAAAGTAGTACTAAAAAGTACTACTTTTGTTTTTACTTGCTTACATTAACAAAGGGTACATTGTTACCAAGAACTGTGTTCGGAAGTTTACCATCCCATTTTTCAATTGCTTGTAATTGAACGTATGCCGCACCACCTTGGTGTTGAATAGCACTTGCTTGAATTGCGATAGCTTCCGCTTCACCTTTAGCTTGTGCGATACGAGACTTGGCTTCAACTTGGATACGCTCATAGTCTTGGTCAGCACGTAGTTTAGCTTGTGTAGCGATAACCTTTTGTTCAATCGCATCCTGATATGCTTTACTGAATCCAAAGTTGACCAAGCTGACGTTGCTTACAATGATATTGAACGGTGCTAACTTTTCTTTCATACGAGAAACAATATCTGCGTTAACAGCATCACGCTTAGTAATCAATTCTTCACTTGTATAGTGACCAACTGCTGACTTGAATGATTCGTTGATAGCTGGGCCAAGAACTTTTGAATCTACATCAAGACCAAACTCTTTGTAGATGTATGGTACCTTATCACCACTCAAACGATAGTTGACGACAATATCAGTGTGAACTTGCTGAATGTCTTTTGTTCCAGCACTTGCGTTATTCAAGTTTGCCTTTTGTAATCGAACATCAACTTGTTTAACATCACTAATTGGATTGACAAAGTGAGTGCCTTCAGCGAGTACTACTGGATTCACTGAACCTAGTGTAACTTGGACACCCACATGACCTGCTCGTACAATCGTAAATGATTCGAAAGCAATTACTGCTACTACGAATAAGAAAGGAACTAGTGAGTAATTACGAAATGGATATGTAGTTTCGTATCCAGTGGTAGTACGCTTATCTACGGACACAAAATATAATGCACCTGCGGCAACAAGTGAAATGAGGAAAGACAAACCAATTAAAAACATTTTATTTCCTTAAAAGAAAGTTAGAAAAGACCCCCGAAGGGGTCGTGATTAAAAAGCGTCCCAGTATTGGGGTTGCTTCTCAACTTTGCGTGTCAATACGACACGGGTGCCTTTATCTTCAAAGATAAAGTTGCCATCTTTTACTGTTACCAAAGTGTTAGCAGTAAAAGTTCTGTGGATGTAATCACAGTCAACGTTCTCTGGATCAGGATCGAAACCAACATTGACACCATCAGCGTTCAATGGATTACCTCGGAAGATTTCTTCGTAATCAATTTCTTTGCCGTCATGTGTGACTTTGATTTCATAAGTAGAAGCACCGTCGAACTCTGGCTTTGCGTTCAACATCTTCAATGCTTCAACTGGAGATTCACCGTAACGATTCATTTCTTCAACCAATGCCTTCAACATGTCAAAGTTGAATTCAGAGAACAATGTAGAGATAGAAACGATGCGTTCAATCTGATCCTTAGCTTCCAAGTTGTCATTGCAGTATTCACGAATGAATTTAGCATCAACACCTTTAAAGTCAATCATGTAGAAGATACGACCTGGGCGGTTACGCATGTGACGATCCACACGCCACTTATCGTTAGTTGTCAACATGAACAACTTCTTAGAAGGGAACACGCCATCCAACAATGTCAAAATCATTTCTTGTTGGTCAGAATCATACACTTTTTCAAATTCATCAAACAAGATAGCGCAAGGTTGTTCAATAGATTGAATGAAAGAATTGAACTTGTCACCACACCATGGAGCGTTAATAACGATTGTTGGAATATCTTGTTTTGCCATTTCGTAGCAAACATTCTTAGTCAACAATGTTTTACCTGAACCCTTTTCACCAGTCAACATAACGCCCGTAGCGTTATCACGTGACAAGAATGTACGGATGATTCGGTCGGTGTGACGCAAACAATCACCATAAATCTTAGATGGGATGTTGAAAGTATCAATTTTTTCAAGGAAGAATTGACCTGTCATTTCATCTTTACCTACCGTGTAATTACCACCGGGCAAGTGTTCAGTCAAGTCTAATGCTTCTTTGCGGGCAATACGGTACGTATTTCCGGATTTCATAAAATATGCCATATGTTTCTCTGTTGTTTAAGTGTGTGTATTATACTATGATTTTTCGTTTTTTGTCAATCTTTACTTGTTCCAAAAACATATCAGGGTTAGTGTTAATGTTTTGAAACATGCCTTGATTATCTACTGAAAAGGGAAGATATTGTTTTTTGACTTTTCGGATAGTATCATATGGGTAGTTAATGATACGTTCAGCGACAAAATTTTCTAAATCGGGCACTTCAATATTCCATTGAGGGTCCAACCATTCAAGTTTCTTGTCACTGAATTCATCCAAACGATACTTGTTCCATTGTGTTTTAACATAGCGTTCCAAATCTTTAATCTGTGACACTTTACCGTAATAGAGATTGCAGAATTGTTGCTTTGCGGCGCACGAACGTGAGTATTCCATAAGACGATCCCATGGATCCTCACGAGTAGTAATCCCATAGCCAAGCACAAGTGTTTGTGCTTGAACAATGTTATAGAACCATGCGTAATCAGAGAGTATGATTGCTGACATCTTGGCGAACGCTCAGTGGGAGAGAATCATAAATGTCAATCTTCACATTAGAAGATGGCGAATACACAAACATATTCACATCGCTTGGGACAGGGTGCTTGCCACCAAGACGCACATACATTTTCAACACAAGAGCCAACGCACAGTTGAACGGTGGAGTTGTTCCTGTTTTGTTTTGCTTTTGTTGGAAGTCTTTGTATGCGGCACTTGTTGAAGATTTCAACTCTGCCATGCTAGTGAAGAACGTTTTGATGATTGAGTGCAACTCATCCAAGAAAGCATTAAACTGTTTGCCGCTGGTTGGTTGATTCACATTGTGGAAGCCTTGATACAAGTTTCCATAGAATCCAAACATGCTTGCATCATTAGTACCTTTCCAGTACTTGTTGTTTGTTCGCACAATGAATTCCAACTCTTGCATATCGTTGGCTTTGTAGTCGGACATAGCTTCGATATGACCGAATGTACCAATCATACCCAAGTCAGTGTGACCTTTTGGCAGTGGCACAGAGTTTTCTGCGACCATGAGTTTTTGCTTCTTAGAAGCCAACTCATACAAACCATCGGGGCCTGGGTTGTTGTAGAAGTCAAAGCTACGAACATACACACGGTGATAGTCGTATGGACCCCATGCTTTAGAACCTTCGCCGTTACGATACAAAGCCGCAACCATTGGGAAAGATTCATCATCGGTATCAATTACCCAGCATGGGTATTCAAAGTCAAGACCGGTAGAAATAACTTCCTGCTTGCCTGTTTTTGGATTCTTTTGTGTCAACAAACCCTCTTGCACTAAGACTGCGATAGTGGTCAATGTGTGCATACTGTCGAACACATACAATTCTACTTTGCCGTTCAAACGGACAACATAGATTGGACTCAACAATCGTGGATCGAACTTGGTAAGAATACCAGTCATGTGTGCATGGTCGAGCAAACGTTGAACTTCTTCAGGAGTCAACAAGTCTTTGAGTTTATGTGGCTCAAACTTTGGAATCAAACTAGCATCAAATGTGATTTTGTTTGTTTTGTAAAAGTCTACTTGGTTCTTAAACTTTTTGTCTGCCATAATCTCGGCAGTGAGTTGTGTGACTTTTTTGTTTACAAGTTTATTCTTGGGCTTTGCCAACGGGTCATCAATCAATGACAAATCAACTTTTTGACGGTTGGGCGTCCATTTCAATTTTGTCTTTTGGGTCACTGCTGTTCCTTTAGCAAGTTTAGAAGATTGAGGCTTTTTCGCTGGCATTAAATGCTCCGTTAGTTAAGAATGTGATTAGTATACAACCAAACGGATTATTTGTCAACAATTATATTTGTACTACTTTTAGTTTACAATTATCATGGTGGTGTCGAACATAGTTTACTTTTCCACCCACTAGCTTCCCGCAATGCTCACATGTATATTTTGGAGCAGGAACACCTTTGTTATAGGGAATTCTTCCGCCTGTAGCATATTGTGCTTTTACTATATCACTAAGTTTCTTTCGTGCTTCAGGGGTGCGTTTATCAGTACCATTGGCTTTTCTACCTGCAGCCGCTTTTGCACCAATGGCAGCCCAGTCTCTATTTAACCAGCCTTCACTCGTTAACTTGGCATCGGCTTGCTTTTGCTGATATTCTGGATCTTTCCATCTGTCAACCATCATGTCTGATAATTGTTCTTTTAACTCAGGAGTAAATGCTTCTTTTACTTTTTCTGAAATAATTTTTCTCACATCTTCCGTGTGTGTCTTTCCATACATCCCGTTGTTTGCACCCGACAACTTAGCGGAACGAATGTCTTTAGTTCTAGCGTTTGCTTGCTTAATCTTCTCAATAGTCTCGGGCGTGTGTTTCTTACCATAGAAACTATTGCCTTCACCTTTTCGTTCTTCTGATAAAAGTTTACTGTATGCTTTCCTAGAAGATTCATAGATTCTACTAGGTACTAAGTAGCTTCTATTTTGTTTAACGTTGCCAGAACCATTGACCATGACATGTAGTGCCATTGTCATTTTATTGTGCATTTTGGGTGTCATCTTCATCTTCCACAAAAGAAGATGTGCGATATAGTGTTCTCTAGGATAAAGTCTAACTACGTTAGTGCTCTCGTTGTTTCCACCTAAGGAACGAGGAATGATATGGTGAACTTCGCTGTAAACGTTTTCAGGGAAGGTACGAGTAGTTGCCTTCTCAACTAACTTCTCATACCAATTGCGATACTTACATTTTTCTACTTCAACTGGCCATTCTATCATCAACTAACCTCAGTTCTACCATTACCTATATCACGTTGTACTACGTTTCTGTATTCTCTTTTCGAAGGATCAGCAATCTCTTGTTCATACATTTCTAATGCTACATTGCGACATACATCTTGGAACCAGCGGTCGATTATGTCTCTATCTGTATCTTCTTTCTTTTTCATATAACCTGCCTTAACAAGTCTAGCAATGAAGATTTCATTCCAGTCAAGTTCAAACGCACCTGCATGTATGTTGTTTGGATCCAACTCCATGTTAAGTATGTTTACATATGGCTCGCCTGCTTGAGTTGCTTTTTCTTTAGCTGACAGTTCAGGTTGCTTCTTTTCTTTTGGCTTCTTAGGAGCTTCTGGTTGTTTGGCTTCAGGCTCAGATTTCTTTTTACCTAACCCAAACATTCCTAATGCGTCATTAAATAATCCCATTTTGTTTTGCACTTTCGTATAATTTTACACTGGCAAGATTCTTGCCTTTGCTTTCGCACATGATATCGAATTTATCAAGAAAACTCAATGCCCAATTATTTACTGCTTCATTCCAGAAATAGTCACTATGGGCTCTAAGTTTTTGTTTATTGAATCCAGACTCCAAGAGTGTGTCACGGTTTGGTAGAGTTCGTGTGTCATGCCCAATGAGAACATCTTCACGACTAACAGAGTAATGGCAAGTAGGGCGAATACCACGCCACGAATCAATAACCCGTTGTACCCGAGTATCGTCTTTTTGTATGTATTCCGACTCTCTAACCCAATTGTGATGAATATCCATGACAATAGGGAGAAGGTCAGCAAGTTCAAGGCAGTCTGTAAGTCCATGTGTGTATTCTTCGTTCTCGATTGTTATTGCGTTACGTGCCTCAGGCGATAAACGCTGGTATACATCTCTAATGCCTTGGGCACCTTTGCGTCCTGAGATATGTACGTTGATTTTAATATCTTGGAATGACTTTCCAAAACCCATAAAGCGGGCCATGTCTGCATGATATTCAAACTCCCTTATCGAATTGTTTACAATTCCCTCTGATTCGCTTGCGAGTACGACAAACTGGTCAGGATGAAAAGACACACGAATATCGTTATTACGGATTGTTTCACCCAAGGGGGCAAACCATCGTGCAAGAGCATCTTGCGTGTTAGTCGATAGCCAAAAGTCTTTATAATCTTCATGTGTGTAGAAACTTAGCATGTCTGAGGTAATACGCAACATGCGTAATTCAGGAGGAAGTGTTGCGACCTTCTTCAATAGATTGTGGGTATTGACAATGTTTGTTTTTGCAACATCAATAATCTTTTCTTCCACAATGTTACGCTTGTTACGTCTTGCCCAGGCAAGTGTAGTACCACCGGTATTTAAACCAGGGGCACTAGCAATCTCGCCTTTTTTGTTAACCTCTGCCCATTTGCAAGCAAAGCCGATGCGTTTGATGTTGGAGTTGAATGTAGTCATAGCGATACTATAACACATTATTTAATTTTTAGCAAGTCTTCCATGCTATAAAGGGTTTTCATATATGGGCTAACATCTTCTAGTACGCTAGACGGAAGGTCTCCCTTCCTACGAGGTCCAGACTTAATACAAAAGTCTACATCGTTCACTTTACAGAAAAGATTAGCCATTTCTTTGACTGTGTATCCTACACCATGACCCAAACATTCAATCTTGTTGCTAGGTCGTTCAATCGCTGTTTTTAGTGCATCACATATTTCCATGACATGGACATAATCTCTAACGCAGGTACCATCTTCACTCACATCATAGTCAGTACCGTAGATAGTAAATTCACCACGTTCTTCTGCTTTGAGTAAGTTGTACATCAATCCATCAGGATTAGTTGGTTCGAACCCGTCACTACCAATTACATTATAAAATCTGAATGTAGTATAGGGTACTTTCTTATAAGTACACCATTCACGCACACAATCTTCGGCTGCTTTCTTACTAGTACCATATGCGCTTTCACATTTCTCGGCAGCACCTGTACTAGCAAATACAAAGTTCTTAAACTTCACAGTGTTCATTACATTCAATGTACCACAAAAGTTTGTCATGTAATAATCAGTAGGCATGATTTCACTCTCACCCACATTAACTAATGCCGCTAAATGCACAACTGTATCGAATTCGATACTTGACGCAGGGATATTCTGACGAATATCATGCTTGAAATGTTTTGTCACTGGAAATTGTGGGTTCTTCAAATCTAAGCCGTACAATTCGTATTCACCATCTAACAACTTAGACAAGTGACTACCAATGTATCCTGAATTGCCCGTGATTAAAATCTTCTTCATTTAAAATTGAAACAGGCTTGCACCCGTAGCTTCCTCTTTTGGTCTAAATGTAGGGTCTTTGCTCAAGTAAGAGTTTTCATCGGTATATATTACATTACAAAACTTATACCTATTACTCAACACACTCTCAAAGTCTTCCCTTGCTAAGTGTTTGCGATTCAAATCCTTAATGTAATCACTATACTTAACAGTCTCGTATGTATTTACCTTAGCCTGGTTGTTATTGCTTCTTTTACCTATAAAATCATCTAAGAATTTGACCCATTCTTTTGCTACATTTTCATCTAGTTTCTTTACATACTCTAAAGCATCACTAGTTCTATCAATTAGATACAAATTGTTGATTGTTTCAGCCGCTTTAGAGATATGGACTTTGTGAAAGAAAACATTATCAAAATTGTCAGACCAATCTTGATTATCTAATACTACACATTGCATATGACCTAAGCATTCTAAGAATGCAAAGGGATAGTTCTCTCTTAGACTTGGCATAAAGAATACTTTACATCCCTTAATGAAGTCAACTTTTTCTTGTCCAGTTATACCAGCTTTGATTTCATAGTCAGTTATACCTGCTTCTTCAAATGCTTTCTCAAATTTCTTTTGACCATTTGAGTTAGTCATTACTTTGCATGGAAGTTTTGCTTCCTTCATTACTTTAATGTATGCTTCTGGGTTCTTGCCTTCTTCCCATCTTCCAATGAACAATACACCTTGCTGTGCTAATGAATTCGGTTCAAGCAATCCTCGCTCACTCATTGGCATTGGTAACAACTGACAGTTTGTTGCACCATACTTAGTTAATTCATCAATGTTCTTTTGACTTTGTGTGCCGATAATGATATCAGTAAACTCCATATGCTTGTTATAGAAGTTGTGATAACTATCCAAGAATACATCACTACCTTGACTTTCACGGAAAATCATACTATGCAAATGAGTATAGAATACCACTGGAATGTACTTATTGACTGTCATAGCGTAAGCCGCAGTCATTGCTTCCTGTGTGTTGCAAACAATCATATCATAGATGTTTTCTTCAAACGCTTCTAATAATGCTTTACGGAAGTTGATAATCTTTTCAAAGTTGATTGTATCACTAAACGCAAATGTAGAAACATGGTCAGTATACTTCAATGGTTCTAACGGCCAGATAATGTTGCCACCGGCACCTTCGATAACTTTATCAAATGTACCAGTGGGTGCTTTGTCTAAGATAATGTCTACCTTCCAATCAATACGACCGCACATTTCAGTGAAACTTTTACAGAATGAACCGATACCACCATGGGGGATAAAGTGTTGGTCACTAATCATAAAAGCAATACGCTTACTATATGTTTTCATTTAAACTTTCTTTCTATTGCTTGCATACAGTGAACTTTTGCCCCGAGTATCAAATCATTATCGAATGTAGTTGCACCTTTTAATGTATCCATCTGTTCAACTGCGTCAATACACATATCAACAAGATGTTGACCGAATTGGAACAAGGCTTCTTCATCCCATGAATCAGGTGTTCCTTGTGCATATAGACCTTTCTGATATGCTAACTCTAAAATCTTATGTCTCATGTTCCCCACTCATTCTTAAACAATGGAACTTGCAATCTATCACTATAACGCCAGCCTCTTTTCATTGCTGCCAGTGCTACGTTCTTTGCATTTAAGTTGTAAACACTTTCAACACCACCAACTGGCATCAAGTAAACTGGACCTTTGAATCCTTGTTTACTATATGCTAACCAAGCATCTTCTGCTTCTTTAACGTCTTCCTCTGTTGCCACCACAAACTTAAGGTATACAAAACCCACATCTTGGTATTGACGTATAACGTCAGGTAGTATTGCTTCATCCCACTTCTCTCCACTTACTGATAATTTAGGGCTTACACTAAATGTAAGTGCGTTCTTTTCACGATTGCGTTTCCAATCAGTTAGATATTCTCTAAACTCACTAGACAACAGTTGAGTACCATTAGTTTCAAATGTTAACTCTTTCAGACTTCTCATTCTTTCGTGCGAAAGTAAGTCTGGATAGCTTCTTTGCCATCCAAGAAGAGGTTCACCGCCCGTGATAACCAAGTGCTCATCCAACCAACGCTTTCCAGGCAATAAATCAACAATGCTGTCGGCAAGACTATCAGTACTGACGACAGGACTAAGATGCTTGAAACGAGGGTCCCAACTAGCATACGAATCACACCCTGTAGACACCAATGGTAAATTTTTATACTCTGTGATACTATCTGCATCAATTTTGTTTCTTTCTTCACTTAACTGACCTTTCGGCATACCAAAGCCACCGCACTTGAAGTTGCACCCATATGTTCGTAAGAACACAGAAGGGACGCCCATGTAACGTCCTTCACCTTGAATGCTATAAAATAATTCTGCTACTTTTAATTTGCTCATGTGTACCTTATATTAAAACTTAAACTTATTCGTTGCTTTGTTGCAGGGATCGTTCTGTGATGAAGATGGCTCATAAACAAAATACACCTGCCTGTCAAACTCTCATATTCAACATTATAACAGTTATTTAGGTTTGTTTCAATGTATTCAGGAAAAGATGGTTGACCAAAGTACCACGGAGCCTGAAAAATGAAATCTTTAGAGTCCGTGCCCACGATATAATAGACCCCTGAAATCATACTATCAGGATGGTGATGTAGGTCTTGATATCCATTAACATCATAGATGTTTAACCAAGCATCTACAATGGCTAAATTTTCAGTTGATATTTTCTTGACATCACAATACACCTTAACCATTTCTATAATTTGATTTTTGATAGTACTGAACTCAGGTAGTTCTAGTACATTTATCTTGGCATGAACTGTGCTTTTACATGGACTATAAAAGGGATTGTTTCCATGCTCATCGATAAATTTTTTTGAAAAATCTACCAAGTCTTGTGTTGGGATTTCAAAATCTTTAACTAGAACTGTTGATGGGAACAAGTTATCTATCTTATACTCATTCATAGAATTCTTATTTTTTAAGTTTCTCAGGTGTATTTTGATGTGTTGCGATTGGTTTGTCGTAAGCAATTCCATATTGCTTGTGCAACCATTCTACAAACTTTAAAACTTCTTCTTCTTGAAAATCAGTATGAAGACGTTGCTCATTGTATACAGTTGCACTTAAAACAACTTTATCTAACCATTCTTTATCTGTCATAGTAAGTCCTCACACCATTCACGATGACCTTCACGAAATGCCATGTTAGATTGTGTCTCACGTACTTCGACACGATAGCACCACAAACGTCCCGCTTCGCCTGGTCCCCACATGTCAGGGATATAAACACCATTGACATATTTGTATAGCATGTCTGATAATGCTTCACAACCTAACGCAGGCAAGACGATGATTTTAGCCATGTTCTTTTCCTGTAATAGTTTAAATGTTTCCATTTCTGGATCATCTTGTGCCACAATCAACGTGTGGTCAAACATATCCTCTAATAACTTCTTCAAGTCTTTCAATCCACCATAGTCAGCTGCCCAATTACGAACGTCTAGGTCATTGGTTCCAAAGTAGAACTTCATGCTGAATGAATATCCATGAATTAAGTTACAATGGCTATCGGCGCGCCATTGACGATACGCACATGGAAACGCATCATGGTACTCTTTAGTACTTGTGTATTTGTATGTAATCGGGTTATGCATATTTTCTCCTATGTTAATTATAGCATAGGACGCAGAATTTGTATAGCGGGATGAGCCCAAAGAGACCGCTGTGTTTAACCATTCTCTTTTTCTTTGAGATAGTTTTGGTATTCTTTTTGTAATGCTTTTTCAACTTCTAAATCAGCATCCAAATTGTGTAGCTCTTTCATTTTCTTTCTAGCTTCATCAGTCACAACTACAGCCATTCTTTCTTTCCATTCATTGTATGATAGTGTCATAATATTTCCTTATTTGTAAAGTGCTAACAGCATTTTGTATTTGTCGTATGCGTCTTTGAGACCAGGATGAGTTCTACGTAGGTATTCTTCTTCACGGTCTTGGTCATCGAGTCTTTGTGATTGCTCGACATAATGAACCAAATGTTCTAATCGCCTACGGTCTATTTCCATTTCAATAGTCGTTTGTTCTCTATCGGCATAGAAACTAGCTGTTCTATTATAACTGTCGTAGTATTGATATGGGCTGTGGTGTCTGACGTTGACTACCTTGAACCCAAAATGATTAGCAAATCTTTCTAAATCCATTATTTGTCCTTTTGTGCTTCTGCTACACGCTTACGTAAGCCGCTACTACTGAACGAATGGTCACGACTGTTAAAGATGTGATTGATATTCTTCTGAGCACCTTCGGCACGTCCAGTAAAGTCTTTGCTTTGGTACTCTACACCCAAGATTCGCACATCAATGGGTAGAATCAATATCAAGTCAATTAAGTCTTGCTCTGTTTGGTAAACAACAATTTCATCAACATAACGACATGCCGCCAATTGAATTTGTCTTTCCACCACTGATTGTACAGGTTTGTTTTTCGTATCTGGTCTATCAATTGTGGGGTCAGTCTGGAGCCCTGCAATAAGATAATCGC